>Ga0335078_10006465_pt1 | contig 17338 bp, 19 predicted proteins | sample Lox_Sample_32_FD_206711 | JGI IMG/M metagenome (GOLD analysis project Ga0335078, IMG submission 206711) | Soil microbial communities from Loxahatchee National Wildlife Refuge, Florida, United States - Lox_Sample_3.2 | ecosystem: Environmental > Terrestrial > Soil > Wetlands | place: USA... | reverse complement strand
AACCGAGACCAAACTATGAGCGCAAAACAAGCAGCGCAGTCGCAAGGCAAGAAGCGCGCCGCCTCCTCGCGGACGGCGGAGCACGAACTGGTTTTCCTGTTCGATGTGGACAACACGCTGTTCGACAACGACCGCATGTCGAGCGACCTGTTCGGTCACGTCGGACGGGCGTTCGGCGCGGCAGCGCGCCAGCGCTATCTGGAGATCTACGAAGAGCTGCGCAAGGAGCTCGGCTATGCCGACTATCTCGGCGCGCTCGAGCGCTATCGCCTGGAGAAGATGCACGACCCGCGCTTCCTTAGCGTCTCCAACTGGCTAATCGATTATCCGTTTCCCAAGCGTGTGTTTCCCGGTGCGAATGAGGTCATCGATCAGTGCCGGCGCTGGGGTAAGGCGGCGATTCTCTCCGACGGTGACGCCGTTTTCCAGCCGCGCAAAGTCCAACAATCCGGATTATGGCGGGCGTTTGGCGGAAACGTGCTCATCTTCATTCACAAAGAACGGGAGCTGGATTGGGTGGAGAAGTTCTACCCCGCCCGGCATTACGTGATGGTGGATGACAAGCTGCGCCTGCTGGCCGCTATCAAGGACATCTGGAAAGATCGCGTCACCACCGTGTTCGTGCAGCAGGGACACTACGCCGCTGACAAAACAGCGAACGAGAAGTACCCGGCTGCCGATCACTCCGTCAAACGCATTGCAGACATCCTGCACATGAAGAAAGCCGATTTCGTGCCGATGAAACGGGCCGCATCTCAAGGCGCATGAGCGGAATCTGAACAACCATGAGGCAAAATGAGATGAAACCCACACACGAATTGCACGAGTTGGGGCAGAGCCTCTGGCTCGACAACATCACGCGCCAGATACTCGACAATGGAACGCTGAAACGCTACATCGACGAATTGTCGGTCACCGGTCTGACCTCGAACCCAACCATCTTCGATCACGCCATGTCGAAGGGCGACGCCTACAACGACGACATGGGGCGGCTGATGTCCGCGGGTATGTCCACGGAAGATGCTTTCTTCGAGATGGCGATCGACGATCTGCGGCGCGCCGCAGACCTGTTTGCTCCCATTCACGAGCGGACGGCGACTGTCGATGGCTGGGTCTCGCTGGAGGTCTCGCCCTTGCTGGCCTACGACGCCAAGACGACGGTCGAGGTCGCCAAGAAACTGTTCCGGCAAGCCGAGCGTCCCAACTTCCTGATCAAGATTCCAGGAACGCCGGAGGGAAGATTCGCCATTGAGGAGGCGATTTTCGCCGGAGTGTCAGTGAATGTCACGCTGCTCTTCGACCGTAATCATTACTTGGGCGCGGCGGACGCCTACATGCGCGGACTGGAGCGCCGCGTCGAGGCTGGGCTTAGTCCCGATGTGCGCTCGGTGGCCTCGCTGTTCATCAGCCGCTGGGACAAGTCGACGATGGACAAAGTTCCGGCCGAGCTTCGCAACAAGCTGGGGCCGGCCATTGGGCGACAGGCATACAAAGCCTATCGCGACGTGCTCGCGTCGGAGCGCTGGCAGCGGCTGGAGAACTGCGGCGCGCGTCCGCAGCGGCTGCTGTTCGCCAGCACGGGAACGAAAGATCCGAAAGCGTCGGATGTGCTCTACATTGATCAGTTCGCCGCGCCCAATACGATCGACACCATGCCGGAGGAAACCTTGCTCGCGTTTGCCGATCACGGCGAGCTGCATGGCGTGGTGCCGCGCGATGGCGGCGATTGCGAGCAGGTGCTGATGGCGTTCACCCGCGCGGGCATCGACATTACGCAGCTCGCGGCGGAATTGCAGCGCGACGGCGCCAAATCGTTCGTTGATTCATGGAAGGACCTGCTCGATTCGATCGAGAGCAAGAGCAAAGCATTGAAGTAAGTAGAGCTGGCCTTTAGGCCCGCGTCACAGCGAATTATCTCTAGATTTGTCATCCCGAGCAGAGGCGCGCTGCTCTTGCGCGCCGGAGTCGAGGGACCTGCTGTTTGTCCGCACAACAGAAAGAACTGCGAGAGGAGATTTATGCCCGAAGCCAAAATCGCCACCCAGCGGCCCGTCGAAACGCCCGCCTGGAAGGACCTGCAAGCGCACTACGAGAAGATCAAGAACATACACCTGCGGCAGCTATTTACCGAGGACCCACAGCGTGGGACACGCCTCACTGCGGAGGGCGCCGGATTGTATCTCGACTACTCCAAGAACCGCATCACCGACGAAACCATCAAGCTGCTCGTCGAGCTCGCCCGCGAACGCGGCGTGGAAGAGCGGCGCGATGCCATGTTCCGCGGCGAGAAGATCAACAACACCGAAAACCGCGCGGTGCTGCACGTTGCCCTGCGCGCGCCGCGTGGCATGAAGATCATGGTCGATGGCGCGGACCAGGTGGCGGAAGTCCACGCCGTCCTCGACAAGATGGGGGCCTTTGCCAACCGCGTGCGCAGCGGCGAGTGGAAGGGGCACACCGGGAAACGCATCAAGACGGTGATCAACATCGGCATCGGCGGCTCGTATCTCGGGCCGGAGATGACCCACATCGCCTTGCGCGACTACGCCGATCCGGCGATGGACTTCCGCTTCGTTGCCAATGTAGACGGCGCAGCGTTTTACGATGCGACGCACGACATCGATCCCGCCGAGACGCTGTTCATCATCTCCTCCAAGACCTTCACCACGCTGGAGACCATGACCAACGCGGCCGCGGCCCGCAAGTGGATCGTGGATTCGCTGAAGAGCGAGAGCGCCATTGCCAAGCATTTCGTCGCCGTCTCCACCAATGCGGAGGGTGTGTCCAAGTTCGGCATCGACACCGCCAACATGTTCGGCTTTTGGGACTGGGTCGGCGGACGCTACTCGATGGACTCCGCCATCGGCTTGTCGAACATGATCGCCATCGGCCCGAAGAACTACGACGAGCTGCTGGCCGGCTTCCACGACATCGACGAGCACTTCCGCACCACCCCGCTGGAGAAGAACCTGCCGGCTCTGATGGGACTTCTGACCGTGTGGTACAACAACTTTTTCGGCGCGCAGACCGTGGGCATCATGCCCTACGCCGACAACCTGAAGCGCTTCCCCGCGTACCTGCAGCAGTTGCAGATGGAGAGCAACGGCAAGCACGTCGACCTCGAGGGCAATCATGTCGACTTGCAGACGGGGCCGATCATCTGGGGCGAGCCGGGCACCGACGGCCAGCACTCGTTCTACCAGTTGATCCACCAGGGCACGAAGCTGATTCCCTGCGACTTCATCGGCTTCTGCCAGCCGCTGAGCCCGCTGAAAAACCAGCACGACCTGCTGATGTCGAACATCTTCGCGCAAGCCGAGGCGCTGGCGTTTGGCAAAACTGCCGCGGAACTGAAGGCCGAAGGCTCGCCGGATTTCCAGACGCCGTTCCGGGTCTGCGAGGGCAACCGGCCGACCAACATGATCCTGGCCGACAAGCTCACGGCGCGCACATTGGGCAAGCTGGTAGCGCTTTACGAACACAACGTCTTTACGCAAGGCGCGGTATGGAACATCGATTCCTTCGATCAGTGGGGCGTTGAACTGGGCAAGGTGCTGGCCAAGCGCATCATCCCTGAGCTGGAGAGCGATGCCGCACCGCAGTTGAATCATGACAGCTCGACCAACACGCTGATTAAGCGATACCGCGCAGCGTTGGGAAGAAAGAACTGACAGGCGCTGTTCGCCATTCGCCCTTCGCCGTTCGCCAGAGGTCGCGATAAGTACCGACAGATTCGCGCTCTGGCGGCGAAGGCGACGGATAAAACCTGGGCGCGTGCCAATCTGTCGGCGCACGAGGGACCATGAACGCAGCCAGTGCAAAACCCGATCCCCAAGCCGCACTGAAGCAGGAAGCCGCTGAGTATGCCGTCAAGACGTATGTGCGCACTGGCATGACGGTCGGACTCGGTACGGGTTCGACCTCCATCTTCGCCATCCGCCGGATTGGTGCGCTGCTGAAGAGCGGCGAACTGAAAAACATCGTCGGCTTCGCCACCTCGAAGGCATCATGGGATGCGGCGGTCGAACTCAACATCCCGATGCTGACCGACGACCTGCCGAAGAACATCGACGTCACCATCGACGGCGCCGACGAGGTCGATCCGCAGCTCAATCTGGTGAAGGGCGGCGGCGGAGCGCTACTGCGCGAGAAGCTGGTGGCGCAGGCCTCGGGCAAGGAGATCATCATCGTCGACGAGAGCAAGCTGTCCCAGCGGCTGGGTACTCTGCACGTGCTTCCGGTCGAGGTGCTGCCCTTCGGCTGGCGATCGCAGGCACGCTTTCTGGAGTCGCTGGGCGCGAAATACATTGTCCGCCAGACCCCGGACGGCAGGGAATACCGCACCGACCAGGGCAATATGATTCTCGACTGCAACTTCGGCCCCATCCCCGACGTCGCAAAGCTGGCGCACGACCTTGAAGCTCGCGCCGGCATCGTCGATCATGGCCTGTTTCTCAATCTAGCCAGCGTCGTTGTCGTGGCCAGTGCGGGTGGTGTCCGCGAACTACAGCCCAGCTAGCCGTCCGGCGCATTCGCTAATCTTCGTCATCCCCCACCAATATCGCACGGCGTCCTCGCCAAAAGTGGGTTATTGGAGGGATTGCGATTTCCGGCGCTTGTTCTCAGATTAGAGAGTGGCCGCGCCCGATCACATTTATTTTTTCTGTAACTATGGAACTTTTGTCCTGTCTCGGGTATCTTAGCGCGACAGGAACAGCCGCAGCTTGGTTGGTCCTTCCCCGCCGCGATGTGGCTGAGATGTCCACACGCGTTAATCCTTCGAAGGAGAATTCAGTGAAGAAAAGTCAGGTGAAATCCCTCGTACTGAGCGCTGCCGTGACTGGACTGTTGACGGCCGCGGCTCCCGCGTTCGCTTCCTCAACCACCAGCAACACCAGCCCCACTCTGAGCAGCAACTCGGCGCACATGATGGCCGGTGCCTTCCAGACCGAGAAGCACTCCTGCAAGGGGCAGAACTCCTGCAAGGGCCAGGGCGGCTGTAAGGCCGGCGACAATGGCTGCAAGGGCAAGAACTCCTGCAAGGGCAAGGGCGGCTGCGCTACCGACGGCTCCAAGAACCATCTGGCGTAATTCGTCGGTGCAGAACGAGGGTCGGCAGCTACCCGGCCCTCGTATTCAGGGCTGCAGGATCTGGTGTTTCGAGTGGACTGTCAATCCTGCACTAAATGTTTTCATCACGGAAGCGCGGAAGCCAGTTTGATTCCGTGCATTCCGTGCTTCCCTGGTGAATGTTTGCGAGAACAGGCCTAGAAGAGTTTTTCATGCCGGCAAATCGCTTTAACGGATTCACGGAATACGGGATCGGCATCGGTCTGCGCATTCCGCACTACCAGCACATCCTGGAAAAAAAGCCGGTAGTGAACTGGTTCGAGATCATCTCGGAAAACTACATGGTCGATGGTGGCAATCCTCTCGCCGTGCTCGACCAGATCCTCGAGCAGTACCGCGTAGTGCAACACGGGGTCTCGATGTACTTTGGTTCGGCGCAGCCGCTGAATCGCGAGCACCTGCGCCGCCTGAAGACGCTCGTGCGCCGTACCAACACGCCCTGGCTCTCCGATCATCTGTGCTGGGGCAGCGTTGATGGCAGCTACTCGCACGACCTGCTGCCCATCCCGTACACCTGGGAGGCGGTTGAGGTCACGGCGGAGAAGATTCGCCAGGTGCGGGACTACGTTGAAGTTCCCGTGGTCGTGGAAAACGTCAGCAGCTACGCCGAATTTCATGACTCGGTGATGACCGAATGGGAGTTCCTCAACGAGGTTGTGGAGCGCGCCGACTGCGGCATCCTGCTCGACGTCAACAATATCTACGTCAGCGCCATGAACCACAATTTCGATCCCCGCGAATACCTGGACTCGGTCCCCGCGGAACGGGTGGCACAGATTCACGTTGCCGGCCATTCGCGCTATGAGAAGTACCTTCTCGACACGCACGACCATGCAGTGATCGATCCTGTGTGGGAGCTCTATGCGCGCGCCATCCGCCGCATCGGGCCGACAGCGACGCTGCTGGAATGGGACGACCGGATTCCTTCGTTTGAGGAAGTTCACGCCGAGGCGTTGAAGGCCAATCGCTATCTCCGCGGCGACGCGAATGCGGCCTGGGCCGCGGCACAGACGACCGCCGCGCCGGTTGCGGAGGTGGTGGCGTGAGCTCGCTTCTGGAAACCCAGCGAGAGTTTGCCCGCCTGATCATGCAGCCGATGACGGTGCGCGAAGGCATGCACACCAGCGCCCGCGCTGCTGCGGAGAAGTTCATCAAGCCGAACCAGCGGCTGACCAGCTTCGAGCGCCTGGAAATCTACACCAAGAGTTACTGGTTTCGGATTATCGATTGCCTCGCCGAAGACTTTCCCGGCGTGCGCGCCATCATCGGCGGCAAGCGCTTCCGGCGAATGTCCGAGGCATACCTGGCAGAATGCCCGTCGCGCTCCTTCACGCTGCGCAATCTCGGCTCACGCCTGGCAGAGTGGCTGCAAGCCAACCCGAAGTGGTTAGGGGCCGAATCCCAGCTCGTGCTGGACATGATTGCGCTGGAGTGGGCGCACATCGAAGCCTTTGATGCCGCGGAGCTGCCGCCCATTACACCCGAGGAGTTGGCGCAGGCGGGCGCAGAGCTGCAGCTCCAGCTCCAGCCGTACATTCGATTGCTCAAGCTGCACTACGCGGTGGACGATTTGGCCATCGCGGTTAAAGAAAAGAAGCGCACCACCAGGATGGTTGCGGCGATGCTGGACTCGCCGCCGGCCGCGCCCGGCATCTTCCTCGCGCTGCACCGGATGGACTACTCCGTCCACTACCGGCGGCTGGAGCCGGAGGCGTTCCGGATACTGTCGCTGTTGCGCGAGGGTCAGGGTCTTACGGGCGCCATCGAAGCGGCGTTCGCAAAAAGCGTGTGGACCGAAGAGGAACAAGCGCAGCACGTCGAGAGCTGGTTCCGGCTATGGCAGTCGTTGGGATGGTTCGCGGCGGCGCAAACACACTATGAACAAGCCAAGCGATAACATCGCCGTCAAAGCCTACAAGTTACTGGTCGGCACAACCAATTCGCTGCAATCGGTGTTCTTGCTGGCGGTGCGGCTCTACTGGGGCTGGCAATTCGTGCAGACCGGCTGGGGCAAGCTACACCGCATGCCCGACGTGATTCAGTTTTTCGCCAGCCTGGGCATTCCCGCGCCGGCGGCCAACGCCTGGTTTGTCTCGCTGCTGGAGTTCGTCGGCGGGATGTTGCTGGCCGTGGGTCTGGGATCGCGCCTGCTCGCCCTGCTCAGCGTGGGCGATATGCTCGTAGCCTACATCACTGCCGACCGCGAAGCCTTCCTTGGATTTTTCTCCCATCCCGACAAATTTGCCGCCGCTGCGCCGTTTGTCTTCCTGGTTGCCTGGCTGATCATTCTCATCTTCGGACCGGGTAAGATCTCGATCGATGCGCTGCTGGCTAGGCGGTTCCGAGACCGTGAAAGCGCAGGCACAATCTCGCCGGCCGGACGCGCGGCGTGAGTGGCAATCGAGCTACCTTCTGCTGCGCAGAAATCGCGGAATATGGCGCCCACCGTACACCACCCCGACTATCTGCACACGGCTGCGCTTGCTTCGGTAAATGACAAGGTAGTTTCCAACCGGCCAGAAAAGGACAGCGCGGTCCGTGAGATCTAGTCTGCTGTGCCCGATGCGGGGATTACGCGCGAGCATGTCGAAGGTTTTGAAAAACCGCTCGATAAGCCGATCGGCCGCTGCCACACTATCTTTTGCCACATAGTCCCAGATTTGCTCCAGGTCATGCTCTGCGGCCCGGCCAACGAGGTATTTGCTCATGCACTGCGTCGCCGTTGCTGTGACCTACGCCGCAGCCGGGCACGAACTTCACGCCAGTCCACCGCCTCGCCTCGGTCGAGAGAGGCCAGGCGATTGCCCAGTTCCCAGTCGAATGCCAGCAACTGCGCAGCACGGGCTTTGTCGTACTCCTCGAGTAACCGAAGCGCTTCGCGAACTACTTCGCTGGCTGAGTTGTAACTGCCTTGTTGCAGCTTCCCTTGTATGAATTTCTCCAACTTCGGGTTCAGCGAAACATTCATGGCAGCCTCAAGAGAACGGTAACTGGACTAACAGCAATTGTCAAAAATTGTCATCACCTGGCAAACGCTCATGCCTGATTGGCTCACGCTATCTCCGATCTCATGACAAGCGATTTATGACCGAGGCCACGTACCCCGCGCCGAAGCCGTTGTCGATGTTCACCACGGTCACATTGGAGGCGCAGGAATTCAGCATCCCCAGCAGCGCCGCGATGCCCTGATAGGAAGCGCCGTAGCCGACGCTGGTAGGTACGGCAATCACGGGAACGCCGACCAGTCCGCCCACAACGCTGGGCAGCGCGCCTTCCATTCCGGCGCAGACAATGATGACCCGCGCCTGCGCCAGCAACTCACGGCGCGCCAGCAGCCGGTGAATTCCCGCCACCCCCACGTCGTAAACGTGCTGCACCTCATTGCCCATCATTTGCGCCGTGACGACCGCCTCCTCAGCCACCGGAATGTCGCTGGTGCCGGCGGAAACCACCGCGATGCGGCCTTTGCCATACCGCGTGTCGTCCTGGGTCAGCGTGAGGGCGCGCGCCAGTTCGTGAAACTCGGCTTTTCGCAGCTTGCGGCGGACGGCGCGCGCCTGCTCGGGCGAAACGCGCGTTGCCAGCACGTTGCCGCCGTGTCTAGCCAGGCGGACAAAAATCTCGGAAAACTGTTGCGCCGTTTTCCCCGGGCCGAAGACAACTTCCGGCATGCCCGCGCGCAAGCTGCGATGATGGTCCACATTGGCGAAGCCGAGATCCTCAAAGGGAAGGTGCCGCAGCCGCTCGACCGCCTCATCGGGTGAGAGCCTTCCGCGCCGGACATGCTCGAAGAGTTTCTTCAGCGCCTTCGCGTCCATGAGTAGAGGCTATCGCATATTTGGTTTTGAAAGGGCACGGCTTCAGCCGTGCCGCTCGGAGGCGCTAATGATGCGGGCTTCAGCCCCTGAGGGGTCGCGATTTTACCCACTTGGTTCACGAGACAGTCTCTATTTATGATCTCGGAGATGAGTGCCATCACCCATGCGCCGCACCGAACGCTCACCGTCGCCATCACTGGGGCCAGCGGCTCCATCCTCCCCAAGCACCTTCTGGATGCGCTGGAGCGCGACGAGCGCGTCGGCGCCGTCAACCTGATCGTTTCCGACAGCGGTTTGCGAGTGATGGCCGAGGAACTCGGGATTTCAGGCCGGACTGAGCTCCTGCCTAAGCTGCTGGGCCGTCCTCCGGCGAAGGTCCAGCAGCAGAACAACAATGATATTGGTGCGAATGTAGCCAGCGGCTCGTATGCAACCGACGCGATGATAGTCCTGCCGTGCAGCATGGGGACGCTGGCGCGGATCGCCAACGGCATGGCGATTCACCTGATCGAGCGCGCCGCCGACGTCTGCCTGAAGGAGCGGCGTCCGCTGATTCTGTGCGTTCGCGAGACGCCCTTCAACCGCATTCATCTCCGCAACATGACGCTAGCCGCCGAGGCCGGCGCGACCATCTTCCCGGTCATCCCGGCGTTCTACTTCCATCCCGCCTCGACGGAAGACATCGCCCGCGAGTTCGTCAATCGCGTGCTGGCACACATCGGGCTGCCGCAAGCGGGGGCGTATCAGTGGAAGGTCGGGCAGTAGCGTGCGCCGATGGCGCTCAGGTTAAACAAGAGAAGGGTGAACCTCGGGCAGCACTTACGCCGACAGCTCGAATACTCGCGAACCAGTTAGAGTTATCCACTGTGTGTTGTTGACCATCTTCGGCTTCAGAAGTATCGGCAGAACAACCTCCTGGGTGCGATCACCCATTCGGAAAACCAGCCTCAATTTTGCCGGACCAGATAGATCATAAGGCTCAAGATCAGGGCGAGGCGAATTGTAAAGTGCGACAACTTTGTCGTGCGCAATTCGTACCGAGATATCTTCGCCCCCTTTGTCGAGCGACTGGGTAGATACGCAGGCGTCGGCTGATGTCAGAAAGTCCAATTGGCGAAGAGTGATGAGGCGGCTCGATTTGATAACGAGGCACTATCGGCTTCATCCAAGAGCTGACGGTTGATGATGGTCTGCGGATGATCCCCGAGCTGGGGAGTGCTGTGTGTTTCCCATCTGACAGGTAATAAGACCAGCTTGCGAGCGAATGCGTTCGCATCATTCCACCGGTGAATCTCCTCGGCAACGGCCTTTCGTTCCTCTGCGACATCACCCGGTGACGCAATCATCACTTGCAGAACGTTTGCCTGAAAGCTCATGCTGATTCTTAATACTCCTATATTCGCGAAAGACCAGTAAGCGTGATATTTGGGAACAATGTCCCGGCAGGGACCCTATCCGAACACAAACTGCGCGTCGTATTCCGCCCCCGATTTTTCCAGCAACGTCATGAATTCCTGCTCGAAGCTCCATTTGCGATGGTGCTCGGCCTGTGTATCGATGTAGTGGATCACGGTTGCACGATTGACGCTGAAATGCGCCGTAGCCTTCCTGCTCGGCAAACGGTAATCCATGACAGCCCGGAACGGGCGACATTTGGTTTAGCCGTGGGCGTGAGCCCGCGGTAGGCCAACATCAATTTCTGTCGAGCCGCGGAGCGGCGGTACTGTTCCGAGGCATGTCGCCGCTCCGCGGCTCTGCAAAATCAGTGGGGCACCGTGACCGCGGGCTCGCGCCCACGGCTGACTCAAATGTCGCCCGTTCCGGGCTGCTGTCAGCGCTAATGGCGAATATCTTCGGTGCAATCGGAGAGGCACCCGCCCCATTGACGAAGACCTATCCGCGCTCGCGGCCCTCGCGCACCATGGCAACCAACTCGGCAGCCGATACCGCCAGCTTTACGCCTTTCACATCCAGCGGCGACGCTTTGGATCTTCGCAGAGGCAGAATGCGAAACACGGTCCCGTCGCGACGGCGAATCTCCACCGCCCCGTCGCGCGCGGCTTCGTCGAGCACGGTCGCAAAATTTTCCCGCGCTTCAGAATAGCTGTAGGACTTCATCGGATGCCGGCCTCCAGTACTTCGAGTTGCAATTCACGCGCGCGCGCTTTCAGTCCGCCGTCCAGCGTGAGCAGTGGCGCTCTTTGGTTGATGGAGCAAGTAAGCAGGTACGCATCGTAGGCGTACACGTTCAACCGCGCAGACAATTCCACCGCCTGCTTCAAGCCTACGGTGGCGATGCGAACCGGGATCGCGGCATAGGCCTCCAACAATTCGAATGCTTCCTTGATGCCGATCGCCTTGCGTTTGAACATGGCAGACAGCACATTCCCCACTTCCCAGTGCACCGACGCGGGAGCCACCAGGGTGGCTCCACGCGTAAGCCTGACCAGGTCTGCCTTCTCCGGCTGCTCCCCAATGACAGCGAGAAGGGCGGATGTATCAATAACGATTTCCACACTTTCGATTATACAGAATTGTACAATTGTACGATGCGCTTGAAGTTGCAGGCGCTGAACCACCCTGTGCAAGTCCCAAGCGGAACTCGCCGTGGACGACGAGCCAACAAGAGCAAAGCCGAAGCGATTGAAAGCAGCGTCCAACGGTGGCTCGACTCGCTTTTTCAACAACATAGCTTCCCATTCCGGGCTTCCGTTCAATGTGGGATTGCCCCGCTAAATCCCGATTTCCGCCCATTCGGCCCATCCTGCTTGGCCCTTCCGGATTCGGGTAATTACCTTAATAACCGTAGGGATACGCCCTCCGGCCACCGTTGCCGGGCGCTGCACATCCCAACTAGTTAGAACGGCGCACAACTGATCCTTAGAGAGGCGTGAATGCACAAGCCCGTAAAGTATGTTGAGAAGGCGATAACCTATGCCGCCCGTGGCGCATGGGCCGTCTTTGACAAAGTCAATGGCATCAATCCCAATCCTTCGTTTACGCCGAAGTGGTCCGACAAGCCGCTGCTGAAGTCGTATCAGAAGTCCAAGCCGCCGCTGGGCTGGCCGCGCGCGACCGACTCGCTTTGCCCCAAGTGCGTGCCCGAAATTCGCCAGCAGATTATCGACGGCAAGCTGCCGGTCGAAGTCCTGCTCAACGAGAAGGTCGGCGAGATCAAGGCCACCATCATCGAGCGCGACGGCAAGATCCTCATGGTGAAGGACTGCCCGCAGCACGGCCACTTCGAAGACGTGATGGCCATGGACACCGCGTTCTTCAAGCATCTCGAAGAGGTCTTCCCCGGCCGCGACATCCGCGCCCACAACGACGAGCGCCTGCATCATCACGGCTCCAGCACGGTGAAGCACGGCCGCGGTTCGGTGCTGACCATCGACCTCACCAACCGCTGCAACATGATGTGCGATCCCTGCTTTATGGACGCCAACCAGGTCGGCTTTGTCCATGAGCTCACGTGGGAAGAGATTAAGCAGATGCTGGACGACGCGATCACCATCAAACCGCGGCGCCAGATGTCGGTGCAATTCTCCGGCGGCGAGCCGACGCTCTCGCCGTACTTTCTCGACGCAGTCGCCTACTCGCGCAAGGTCGGCTACAACAGCGTGCAGGCCGCGACCAACGGCATCGAATTCGCCAAGAGCTTCGAGTTTGCCAAGCAGGCGGCGGAAGCCGGTCTGCGCTATGCGTATCTGCAGTTCGACGGCATCGGCAACGCCGCCAATTCGCATCGCCTGGTCGGCAATCTATTCGACGTGAAGCTGCAGGCCATCGAAAATCTGCACAAGGCGGGCGTCGAAATCGTGCCCGTCGTGACCATCGTGAATGGCATCAACAACGAGCAGGTCGGGCGTATCATTCAGTTCGCGCTCGACAATCCGCGCAAGATTTCGTTCCTCTCGTTCCAGCCGGTCTCCTTCACCGGCCGCGACGAGGCCATCACCGACGAGCGTCGTCAGGCGCAGCGCTACACGCTGTCGCACCTGGCGCACGATGTGAAGGACCAGGTCGGCATGGGCGAGCCCACGCGCGACTGGTTCCCCATCTCCTTCATGAGCACCTTCTCCGACTGGGCCGACCTCGTTCACGGGCCCGACAAGGACTGGGGCGCGCTGAGCTGCGGCTGCCATCCCAACTGCGGCGTCGGCATGGCGGTGATGATCGACAAAGAAACGAAAGAAGCCGTGCCGGTGACGGCGTTCCTGAACGGCGACAACCTTGGGAAGGATGTCGCGAAGGTGAACGATGCCGCGCGCGGCAAGTGGCTGACCATCACCGGCATGACGCTGGCGCTGCTGAAGAACTACGATCCGTTCAAGGCGCCCAAGCACTTCAAGTTCGCCGACCTGCTGAAGAAGTTCGACAAGACCTTCGGCGCGACTGGCAAAGATTACGGCAAGGTGAGCGGCGACCGCACGGAAAACGATATCGAGCACCGCCGCCGCGATCGCTGGAATTTCCTGTTCGTGGCCGGCATGTGGTTCCAGGACCTGTTCAACTACGATTTCCGCCGCACCGAGCAGTGCATCATCCCCTACGCGACGCAGGAAGGCGAGATCAGCTTCTGCGCCTACAACACCGGCGTGGGCTGGCGCAATATTGTTGAGAAGATGCACATGACCGCGACTCTGACAAAGTGGTACGAGGAGCACGGGCGGCATGAGATCTTCGCGGGCGGCAAGAAGGTGGGCCTGGAGACGACGGCGCACTCGCTGAAATTGGTGGAAGCGCACGTGAACGCCGAAGCCAACGACACACTCGACAAGCTGGGCATTGCCAAGAACGCGCGCCAGGAGAAGTTCAAGGCGCGCGACGAGAGGATCAAGGCCGAAGCCGAGAAGGCGCGCATGATGGCGCTCTACCGCGAGCACGTGCTGGGCGAGAAGCCGGCGCCGAAGGGCAGCTTCATTCCCATCGACAGCCTGGGCGGCATCAAGCCCGCGCCCCAGCCCGAAGTGGAAGAGCGCGAAGCGGTATACGGGGACTAGAGGGTAGAGCTGGCCGTCAGATCCTGCATCGCGACCGGTTACAGTGATGCCTAATCCGCGCTAATGCGCGGCACTGCTCTCGCCGGCCTTGATCAGCCGCAGGAAGTTGGTGCCACCGGCGACGCTGGTCGTGCCCGCGATGAGACCGAAGATTTCGCCGGCCGCGAGCGCCTTGCGCTGTGTCAGCTCCTGCTCGGCAAGATTCGCCATGTGCTCGACCGAGAGGTGGCGCGGGCAGCGCATCGGTGTCACTCCCCACAGCAGGTTCATGCGGTTGCACACCGCCTCCGCAGTGGTAAAGGCGTAAATTCGCGCATTCGGCCGGTACTTGGAGAGCATCCGGACCGAGGTCGCAGTTTCGGTAAACACCGCAATCGCCCGGATATCGAGATCGCGTGCGGCGTGGGCCATGGCTTCGCAGACCGTCTCGCCCAGCGACAACTTCTGCGTCGGATGCCGCTCGGGCCGGGGCTCGCGCCGCAGGAACTCTTCCGCCTCTACCACAATGCGGGACATCATCTCCACGGCCTCGCGCGGGTATTGGCCCATCGCCGTTTCCCCTGAGAGCATGACTGCATCGGTGCCGTCCAGGATGGCGTTGGCCACATCGTTGGCTTCGGCACGGGTGGGCCGCGGGCTGTTGATCATGGATTCCAGCATCTGCGTCGCGGTGATCACCGGCCGCCGGAAGTCAAAGGCTCGGCGGATGACTTGTTTCTGAATGACGGGCACCTTTTCCGGCGCCAACTCGACCCCGAGATCGCCACGCGCCACCATCACGCCGTTGGCGATTTCCAGGATCGCGTCGAGGTTTTCGACGGCCTGCGGCTTTTCCAGCTTGGCGATGATGGGTACTTCGCGACCCAGGGCGGCCATCTTGTGCTGCACGCGGACCACATCTTCCGCCGTGCGCACAAACGAGAGGGCCACGAGATCGACGCCGCTCTTCAAGCCGAACTCGAGGTCGGCTTCGTCCTTCCCGGTGAGAGAGGGAAGGCTGACATTCGTGCCTGGAAGGTTGATGCCCTGATGCTCGCCGAGCGTGCCGCCGTGCACGACCTCGCACACAACGTCGCCCTGGCGAACCTCACGCACGAGGAGCTCCAGCTTGCCATCGGAGAGCAGAATGCGCTCCTCCGGCCTGACATCCTTGGCCATCGCGCTATAGGTGGTGCCGATCACACGGGATGTACCCGCAACATCCGCGGCGGCAATCGTGACCTGCTGGCCGGTGGTTAGCTCCACCGGCTTGTGGTCTTTGAGGGCGCCAGTGCGGATCTTCGGCCCTTGCAGGTCTTGCAGGATGCAGATGCTGCGGCCCACTCCGGCGGCGACACTGCGCAGGGTGGCGATCACGCGCGCGTGATTGTCGTGGGTGCCGTGCGAAAAGTTGAGCCGGGCTACGTCCATGCCGGCAAGCATCAACCGCCGGACCGTCTCCTCCGAAGAGCTGGCCGGGCCAATCGTGCATACGATCTTGGCCTGGCGATGGTCCGCGTGCGGGTGCGGGTCAGGAGCTGCGCAACGGTTCATATTAGCGGCCCATGTGCGTGTGCTGGACGCTACTAACAATAACAGCCATCATTAGGAATTTCCCTAGTTGTTATGCCCCGGCACGAGCGGCTACCAATAGAACTGAGCTCCGCCGCGGTGACTTGCGGGTCAGCAAACAGCACAGCTCGGTGTCTGAGGCTTGCAATGCACACGGCGGGGCCGGCGAAGTACTTCGAATTCGAGGAAGACCGATGAAGAAAGCCGCAAGCCTGTTCCTTTTCGTGGTTGTTCTGTTGCTATTCCCCATCGCATCCCTGGCACAGCAATCCACCGCTCCCAGTTCCAGTCCAACCGCCAGCGATGATGACATCAAGATGCTGCGGTCCGATCTGCGCTCGGACAAAAAGCAGATCATCGCGCAGAACCTGCAACTGACCGACACCCAGGCGGAAAAGTTCTGGCCGGTATATGACGCCTATGCTAAAGAGCTCGCCAAGCTGGGCGACCAGCGCTACGCCATCATCCAGGACTACGCCAACAATTACAACACGCTGACCGACGCGCAGGCCGACGATTTGTTGAAACGCATGCTGGCCGTCGATGCATCAGCGGCGGCGTTGCGTCAGCAGTGGGAGCCGAAGTTCCGGAAAGTGCTCACCGGCAAGCAGACGGCGCTGTTCATGCAACTGGACCGGCGCATTTCGCTGCTGATCGAAATTCAGGTGGCCTCGATCATTCCGCTGGTCAAGCAATAGCTTTTCGGTTGCGCTGTAGCGTCGAGAAAAAGCCGTGAACATCAATTACAAACATCGCTTTGGGACGATGGCAGCAACCCTCGTTCTCGTTCTGTTCTCCGCGATCGGCGCCCTGCCGGCAGACAAAGGTCAGGTTGGGCGCCAGCCGAAAATCGGCCTGGTGCTGGAGGGTGGTGGCGCGCTCGGTCTGGCGCACATCGGCGTCTTGGAGTGGATGGAGGAGCATCATGTTCCGGTCAACTACGTCGCCGGCACCAGCATGGGAGGGTTGATTGGTGGGTTGTACGCTATTGGCTACTCGCCCAACGAAACCCGCGACCTGATCAAGACCATCGATTGGAACCAGGTGCTGAGCGGCCAGGTCCCCTACCCAGACCTGACCTTTCGCCGTAAACAGGATGCCACCGAGTATCCCAACCAGTTGGAGTTTGGGTTGCGCAAGGGGATCCAGTTCCCCGAGGGCTTCAACACCGGGCAGGAAGTCGTCATGATTCTGGACCGGGTCGCGCTGCCGTATTCGGAGATGCGCAGCTTCGACGACCTGCCAACACCGTTCCGCTGTGTCGCTACCGATCTGCTCCACAACCAGAAATACGTCTTTGACAAAGGCTCGCTGCCGCTGGCCTTGCGCTCCACGATGTCGTTACCCGGAGTCTTCAGCCCGGTGCGCTGGGACGACCACATTTTTGTGGATGGCGGGCTGATGGACAACCTGCCGGTGGACGTGGCCAAGCAGATGGGCGCTGAAGTTACGATTGCAATCCATCTGCAAACCAAGCCGCTGGAAACCACCAGTAACCTGTCTTACATCGGCGTGCTGGATCAGTCCGTCAGCGTGGTCATTGCGGCCAGTGAACTGCGCAGCATGGAGCAGGCCGACGTTCTCATCTCGGTGCCGCTGGAGAAGTACTCGCTGCTGCAGTTCGACAAGTTCGATCCCATCATCAAGCTGGGCTATGAAGCGGCGGCACAGAAGGCTGCGGTGCTCTCGCAGTTTTCCGTCGATGAGGCCACCTGGAAGCAATATCTGGCGGACCGGGCGGCGCGCCGCAAGACCGCGCCAGTGCCGCAGTTCGTGGAGGTCGCCGGCACGACGCCTACGCTCGCCCAGCCGATCGAAAAATCCCTAGCCAACAAT
>Ga0335078_10006464_pt1 | contig 17338 bp, 16 predicted proteins | sample Lox_Sample_32_FD_206711 | JGI IMG/M metagenome (GOLD analysis project Ga0335078, IMG submission 206711) | Soil microbial communities from Loxahatchee National Wildlife Refuge, Florida, United States - Lox_Sample_3.2 | ecosystem: Environmental > Terrestrial > Soil > Wetlands | place: USA... | reverse complement strand
CGCGCCCACGACTCCCGGTAGGAGTTGGCCGCGTTGCGCACCTCTTCGGTGAACGACGCGTCCCTGTCGGTGTCCCGCCGCGGGTAGTCGCCGGCCAGGATCCGCTCGTACGACCCGTCGGTCGCCCACCGGTCGAGCTCGGCGAACCGCACCACGGCGAACGGGTGCGTGTTGCCCTGCAGCTGGAGGATCTTGAGAATCGAGTCGCGCAGGTCGGGCACGGCGTCGTACTCGTGCGCCTGATCGCGGAACGCGTCCGGGTTGAGCTCGGACAGGTACGGTCCGCCTGCCAGCTTCATCAGCGCGCGCCGCGCCGCGTCCACGTCCTGGCCCGCCAGCAGGCCCGCCCGGTCGCAGGACAGCTCGGACTTGCGGAACCACTCCTCAAGCCCCCAGATGATGCCGCGCAGCCCGATGTAACCGATCGGCATCCACGCGATCCGCTGGGCGAGCTGGATGAGGATCAGCAGCATGGTCCGGTAGACGGCGTGCCCGGACAGGATGTGCCCGAGCTCATGGCCGACGACGAAGCGGAGCTCCTCCTCGTCGTGCAGGTTCACCAGGCCGGTCGTGATCACCACGAACGGACGATCGCGGCCGATGGCCATGGCGTTGCAGATCGGCGACTGCATGACGTAGCACTCGGGGACCTCGGGCAGGTCGAGGATGTAGGCGCCGTCCCGGACCAGGGCATGGATGTGCGGGAACTGACGCTCCGAGACCTTGACCGCGCCGGCCAGGAAGGTCAGCCGCAAGGCACGTTCGTTAATGAGGCCGAAGAGCTTGCTCAGCAGCACGTCGAAGCCGCTCAGCTTGCGCAGCGCGACGAGCGCGGAACGGTCGGCTGGGTGCTCGTAGGTGCGGGACGAGATGCCGGTGAGCCGGACTCTGGCACGATCAGGCACTGAAGTCATATCTCGAATGGTAGTCCGCCCGTGGACTAAAACACATCGCCCTTGAGGCGTAACCCGCCGGGAGCATGCGGAACATTTTCAGGTCGCCAGGCCCTATACCATCTCGGTACCCAGAGCACTAAGGAGACGTGCGTTGAGCAACGGGCGCAGACGGGTCGGCGTGATGGGCGGTACCTTCGACCCGGTTCACCACGGCCACCTGGTGGCCGGCAGCGAGGTCGCGCACATCTTCGCCCTGGATGAGGTCATCTTCGTGCCCACCGGGCAGCCGTACCAGAAGAGCGACAGGACCGTGTCGAGCGCCGAGGACCGCTACCTGATGACGGTCATCGCCACCGCGTCCAACCCGAGGTTCTCCGTCAGCCGCGTCGACATCGACCGCCCGGGCCCGACCTACACCATCGACACGCTCAGGGACCTGAAGAGGGCAAACGGTCCCGGCACTGACCTATACTTCATTACCGGGGCGGACGCCCTGGCGAACATCCTGACCTGGCACGATGTTGACGCCTTGTTCGGCTTGGCGCACTTCATCGGCTGCACAAGGCCGGGCCACCGGCTGACCGGCGCGGGCCTGCCGGACGGCAAGGTCTCCCTGGTGGAGATCCCCGCGCTGGCGATATCGAGCAGCGAGTGCCGCAACCGCGTCGCGGCCGGCGAGCCGGTCTGGTACCTGGTGCCCGACGGCGTGGTCCAGTACATCGCGAAGCGCGGCCTTTACCGGCGGACCGCCGGCTGACCCGCCGCGCGTGCCAGGCACAACCAGACAGCAGAACGAGGGCGGGCAATCCCGTCACCCCGGCATGACCGCCGCCGGCCCGCCCGGCGCGGTGTCGAGAAGCCCGCTTGCCCCACCGTGAGATCCTAGAGACAAGCAACCCCGACCGAGGAGGCCGAGCCCGCCACGTGACTGCCACCCCAAGGGCCATCGAGCTCACCGAGATCGCCGCGCTCGCCGCGGCCGACAAGCTGGCGAATGACATCGTCGCGTACGACGTCAGCGACCAGCTCGCGATCACCGACGCGTTCCTGCTCTGCTCCGGCGCTAACGACAGGCAGGTCCGCTCGATCATCGACGAGGTAGAGCTCAAGCTCAAGCAGGCGGGCGCCATCCTGGTGCGCCGCGAGGGCGAGAACGAGGGCCGCTGGGTGCTGCTCGACTACAACGACCTCGTGGTGCACGTGCAGAACTCCGCCGAGCGCGTCTTCTACGCCCTCGAGCGGATATGGAAGGACTGCCCGCGGATCGAGCTGCCCGACGCCGCGCTCATCGGCAACCGGGGCAGCGGGGCAGGGGAGTAACGCTGAGCGCAGCCAAGCGGCTCGTGCTGTGGCGGCACGGCCAGACGACCTGGAACGTCGAGCACCGGTTCCAGGGCCAGACAGACATTCCACTCGACGAGACCGGCGAGGCGCAGGCCGAGTACACCGCGAAGCGCCTCGCCACGCTGCGGCCTGACGCGATCTTCACCTCCGACCTGTCCAGGGCGCAGCAGACCGCCGCCGCGCTGAGCAGGCTCACCGGCCTGACGGTCGCCCCGGACAAGGAGCTGCGCGAGCGGTTCGGCGGCGACTGGGAGGGACTGTCCGACGAGGAGATCCGCACCCGCTACCCGGCCGAGCGCGCCAGCTGGAACCCGCCGAACGGCGAGCCCACCGCCGTCGTCGCGGACCGGGTGGCTGCCGCCTTCACTCGCATCGCGCAAACCCTGGACCGCGGGGAGCTCGCGGTGGTGGTCAGCCACGGCGCGGCGCTCCGTCTCGGCACGGAGCGCATCCTCGGCCTGCCCGCCCTCGGCGTGAGCGTCCTCGGCCCGCTGGCGAACTGCTCGTGGTCGGTGCTGTCCCTGCAGGACAGCCACTGGCGGCTGCTCGAGTACAACGCGCAGACCGTACCAGAGCCCGTCATCGGCGACGACCGCTAGCAGCCCGGCCGCGCATCCTGTGCATCGGAACGGTGGCGTGGGCAAGCCCTGCCCTGTCGCGCCGCCGAGAGGGCGGGGTGGCGGCACGGGGTGTGCCTGAGCCTCCAGCCCGCGTCGCGCCGGCCGGGGGAGCGGTGCGGCGTCGGGCAAAGCACCCCTTCGTTCTGAATAACCTGTTTTCTTACCGGCGGGCGCGAAGTAAGGTGGCGGACCGTGGCCGTGATCGCGCGTGCCCATCAGGTGGCAACGGGCAGCAAGCTGAGCGGACGGCGGTCGTTCCTGCTGCTGTGGGAGTCAAGCAAGCCGCTCAGCGCCGCCGTGCTCGCCTGGGCGGCGCTTGACACCGTTGACGGGCCGTTCGTGGTCGGCGCGCTCGGCTTCGTGGTCGGCGCCATCCCTGACGCCGTGCGGTACGGCATGTCGTCGGCGGCGGGGCGCCGGCTCGTCGCGGCGCTCGTCGTCGCCGCGCTGCTGTACGCGGTCTCGCTCATACTCGACCCGGTCGGCGGCGCGCTCGGCACCGCGGCAAGCCAGCGGATCAACGGCAAGCTCCAGGCGCGGCTGCTCACCGCGGTCACCGCGCCCGCCACGGTGGCGCACCTGGAGGACGAGGAGACGCTGAACCGGCTGGCCGCCGCGGAGGGCTCGCTGACCGGCTTCTTCCCCGGCGACGCCCCGGTGACCTGGGTCGGCTCGGTCGCGGGCCGGCTGTCCGGCCTGTTCGGCTGCGCGGTGATCGCCGCCTACTTCTGGTGGCTCGGGATGGCGCTGCTCGTCATGTGGCTTGCGGTACGCCAGGTGATCTTGAAGTCGGTGCTCAGGCAGGCGATCGACATGCGCGGCCAGACCACGCAGATGCGCCGCGCCTGGTACTACACCGGCGTCGGCTCGAAGGCACGGGACGCGAAGGAGGTCCGGGTCTTCGGGCTCGCCAGGTTCTTCGGCGGCCGGTACGCGGCGCACTTCACCGAGTCCATCAGGGCCGGCCACGCGGGCCTGCGCGGGCTGCACAAGCGCGCCGTCGCCTGCTTCCTCGTCGTCACCGGCGGGTACGCGCTGGCCATCTACACGATCACCAACGCGGCCCGCGTGCACGAGATCGGCACGCGCTCGCTTGCGGTCATGCTGCCGATGCTCGCCATCACCGCCGCCGTTGGCAACGTGTCGATGGACGACATCACCCTGGCCTGGACGCTGTTCGGGCTGCCCGACGCCGACCGGCTTGAGCGTGACCTGCGTCCGCCGTCGGAGCTCGACGGTTCCGTGGACCCGGGCGGCGCGCCGCGCGTTGGTGTGCGCTTCGAGTCGGTCGGCTTCCGCTACCCGTCGGGCACCGGCAATTCAAGCACGGGCGACGTGCTGGCCGGCGTCGACCTCGAGCTCGCCGCCGGCACGTCCACCGCGCTCGTCGGCGTGAACGGCGCGGGCAAGTCCACGCTGGTGTCGCTGCTCGCCCGGCTGCGCGACCCCACGAGCGGCCGGATCACCGTCGACGGCACCGACGTCCGCGACCTCGACCCTGCCCGCTGGCAGCGCGCCATCGCGCTGATGCCGCAGGACCCGGTGCGCTACCCGCTGACCGCGTACGACAACGTGGCCTTCGGTGCGGTGGAGCACTACGACGACCGCGCCGGAGTGGAACGGGCCGCGCGGCTGTCCGGCTTCGCCGCCGTGGTCGCCGAGCTGCCGCTCGGCTGGGAGACGGTGCTCGCCCGCGAGCTGCCGGGCGGCGCCGAGCTGTCCGGCGGCCAGTGGCAGCGGCTGGCACTCGCGCGCGCCCTGTTCGCGACGTTCCACGACGCGCGCGTCCTGGTGCTCGACGAGCCGACCGCGGCGCTCGACGTGCGCGCCGAGGCCCGGTTCTACGAGCGGTTCCACGAGATCACGGCCGGCCTGACCACCCTGGTGATCTCGCACCGGTTCGCCACGGTGCGGCGCGCGCAGCGCATCTACGTGCTCGACGGCGGCGTGATCACCGAGCGCGGCAGCCACGACGACCTCGTCGCGGCGGGCGGCAGGTACGCGGAGATGTACCGGATCCAGGCCGCGAGGTTCGCGACGTGACCGAGCAAGCGGACATGACCGGGTCCGCAGGCGAGACCGCGCCGGCGGCCGTGTCCGCGCCGGCGGCCGTGTCCGCGCCGGCGGCCGTGTCCGCGCCGGCTGGCGGGACGACCGAGCCAGACGAGGGCCGGCCGTCGCCGCGGCGCCTGGCGCGGCTCGCGTCGATCCTGTTCTTCGACGGCTTCCGCGCCGCGCCCGGCTGGATGGCCCTGGTCACCGCCCTGCTCGTGCTCGGCTCCGTGGCGGGCACGTGCTACCCCCTCGGTTACAAGCTGCTCGCCGACGGCGCGCTGTCCGGCGACGCGGCGGAGGTGACCGAGGGCGTCGCGGTCGTGGCCGTCATGCTTGGCCTGTCCTGGGTGCTCACCGGCATTGGTGCGACCGAGGCGATGGCGCTGTCCGACCGGATCGCCGTGTACCGGACCAGGCGGATGATCGAGCTGATCAGCGGCGTGCCGACGCTCGAGCACCTGGAGCGGCACGACTACCTCGCCAAGGTCGAGCAGCTCAACAACGGCCGCCGCCAGCTCGCCTCCGCGCCCAGGCAGATCCTGTCCAACGTCTCGTCGGCCGCCCGCATCGTCGCCCTGCTCGTCCTGCTCGGCTCGGTGTCGCCGTGGCTGCTGCTGCTCCCGGTCACCGCCGCGCCGCCGCTGGCCGCCGACCGCCTCGCGAAGCGGATCACCAAGCGCTCGGCGGACGCGATGGCCGCGGACCGCCGCCTGGCCGGCCTGATCTTCGACCTGTCCGCGAACGCGTCCGCCGCGGGCGAGCTCCGCTCCTACGGCCTGGCGCCGCGGCTGAAGTCGCTGCACGCGGGCCTGACCGGGTCCCTTGACCGGCGCGCCGCCCGCGAGGCGCGCCAGGTGCTCGCGGTCCAGTCGGCCGGCTGGCTGCTTTACGCGGCGGGCCTGATGGCCGCGATCGCGTTCGTCGTGGTCCGCGCGTCAGACGGCGCCGTCTCCCTTGGCACCGTGCTGATGACCGTCTCGCTGATCCGGCGCTCCCGGGCCCAGCTGGCCAGGGCCGCCTCAGGGACGGCAGGGATGGTCTCCACCCTGGCGACCGCGGACCGGCTGCTCTGGCTTGAGGACCACCACGCCGCCGCGGTCGCCGCGGCGGGGACGGTGCCTGCGCCGGACCGGCTGACGTCAGGTATCGACATCCGCGAGCTGTCGTTCACCTATCCCGGCACGCAACGGACGGTTCTCTCCGCGCTTAACCTCACGCTGCCCGCCGGCGCGACGGTGGCGATCGTGGGGGAGAACGGCTCGGGCAAGACCACGCTGGTGAAGCTGCTGCTCGGCATGTACCAGCCGACATCGGGTGAGATCCTCGTGGACGGGGTGCCGCTGCAGGCGATCGCGCATGACGGCTGGCGGGAGCGGTGCACGGCGGCGTTCCAGGACTTCGCCAGGTTCAACATGCCCGCGGTCGAGTCGGTGGGCGTCGCGGACCTGCCGTCGCTCTCGTCCGAGCCGCTGGCGCTCGCCGCGCTCGACCGGGCGGGTGCCGCCGGCCTTGTCGGCCAGCTGCCGTCCGGCCTGTCCACCTACGTCGGCGGCCCGTACACCGGCGGCCACAACCTGTCCGGCGGCCAGTGGCAGAAGCTGGCACTCGGCCGCGCCATGCGCTCGCCCGGCCCGCTCCTCGTGGTGCTCGACGAGCCGACCGCCTCACTCGACGCGCACGCCGAGCACGCCCTGTTCGAGCGCTACGCCGCCGCTGCCGCCTCGCACGCCGCCAGGTCGGGCACCATCACCCTGCTCGTCTCGCATCGCTTCGCCACCGTCCGGATGGCCGACCTCATCGTGTACCTGGAGGAAGGCCGCGCCGCCGAGGCGGGCACGCACGAGCACCTGATGGCCTCGTCGGGCCGCTACGCGGAGCTGTTCGCCCTGCAAGCCTCCGGCTACCGCTGACCTCGTCCTTCCCTCGTTCCCTCGTTCCTGTGGTGCCGGCAGCGCCGCGGGTGACGGGGTGCGGGGGCGAGGGGATCCACGCGCGCTCGTCTGCCCGCCCAATAAAACCCAATTGGCCGGACAGAAGGCGCGCTGAGATCCCCGGTCGCCCGCGCACCCCTCCTGTCGTCGGAGAGGGCCATCGCGGGTGCCAGTTTAGAGTACCTCGGGCACCACAGACCTCACGGGCACCAGGACCGGAGGCCGCAAGCATGATCATGAAGGGTTCTTAGCGCTCCCACGCCTACAACCCTTCAGAACACCAAAACCCTTCATGACAATCGACCTGCTAGGGCAAATGAGGCGATAACGGGAAACTCATCGCCCTCGTGGGCCCCGGTATCCTCTCCGGCAACGGCACCTGCGCCAACGATCGCCGCCCGGGCTTCATGTGGTCACCGGGCTTCATGTGGTCACCGGGCCTGGTGCGGTCGCCCGTCACATGCGGCTGTCGAGCCCAATTAGGGGACGCCGGCCAGACGAAGCAGGGCGGTGACGCCGGCCGCGGCGATTACCACGACGGGGAACGGCGCGCGCCGCGCGGCGAGCACCCCGGCGACGAGCACGCCTGCGGGCCGGGCCCAGCCGGCGAACCCGTGGCCCGCGGTGAGCGCGGCGGTCGCCGCGAGCGCGATGAGCAGCACCGTCGCCGCGTCGGCGAACAGCCGCTCCGCGGCGGCGGGCACCGTCACCCGGCCGCGCAGCAGCGGCCCGGTGAACCGGAACGCGTAGGTCAGCACCCCGAGCGCCACGATGGCCGTCATCGGCATCATCACCTGCCTCCAGTCGTCAGCTCGTCGTCGGTCGCCGGATCGTGTGCGCCGTGTGCGCCGTGTGCGGTGCCGTCGCGCGGCCGGCCGCCATCACGCTTCTGGTCACCGCCGCGCTGCCAGGCCGGTCGGCGCGGCAGGCCCGACCAGCCGGCCCAGCGGGTGCCGAGGCCGCCGAGCGCGGCGAGCAGCGGCAGCCCGGCGGGCAGCACCGGGGTGAGGGCGACCGCGATCACCGCGCCGGTCCCCGCGGCGACCCGGACGGACCGTGAGGTCAGCGTCGGCAGCGCGAGCGCGAGCATGACCGCGGGAAACGTCGAGTCGAGCCCGAACGCGTTCGTGTCGTGCAGCGCGGAGCCGAGGAGCACGCCAAGCAGCACGGAGACGTTCCATATCACGAACAGCGCGATGCCGCAGGTCCAGAACGCGGCACGCCGCTTGGGGCGGCCGTCCTGCCGTAGCGCGAACGCGACCGACTCGTCGGTGATCAGGTGCGTGCCGATGATCCGCACCAGCCAGCGCCTGGCGGCTACGCAGGCGGTCATCCGCCGGGTCACGCCCCCCGTCACGCGAGCGGCCGCCCCGGCCCGGTCAGCGGCCCGGTCAGCGGCCCGGTCAGCGGCCCGGTCAGCGGCACCGTCCGACGCGACGACGTCCGCGACCGCGAGGCCGTAGGGGAACAGCCGGGTGTTCAGCACCGCGCCCGCCGCCACGGCGGCGAGCGGCGACCCGCCCGCGAGCACCACACCGACCGCGGCGATCTGCGAGCCGCCAGCGAAGACGAGCACTGACAACGCGACCGGCACCCACCAGGGCAGCCCGCCGGCCACCGCGGCCGCGCCGAACGACACGCCGACGATCCCGTCCGCCAGGCCGACGAGCCCGACATCGCGCATCAGCGCGGCATCCCGTGGCCATGCCGGGGAAGATGTTCGCCGCAGAGTCCGCATGTTCAATATAATGAACACAATGACCGCTGTTCGTCAAATCGAACAGGACGTAGGATGGAGCGAACCACGTGCCACAGGAAGGCAGTCCCGGCACCCCGGCGGGCGTCGCCGCGGCTGGCACCCCAGCGCAGATCGTCGCGCTCGTCTCGCTGTCGCTGCGCCGCGAGCGCGCCCGCACCGGCCTGTCGCTGACCGAGCTGGCCAAGCGGGCGGGCATCGCCAAGTCGACGCTCTCCCAGCTGGAGAACGGCGCAGGCAACCCGTCGCTCGAGACACTCTGGGCCCTGGGCACCGCGCTCGGCGTGCCGCTCAGCCGCCTCATCGACCCGCCTCGCAGTGACATCCACGTCATCCGCGCGGGGGAGGGCGTGGTCATGCACGCCGAGCGCGACCCCTACAAGGCGGCGATGCTCGCGTCCTGCCCGCCGGGCGCCCGCCGGGACATCTACCGGGTCGGCGCGGAACCGGGCGCGGGCCACCGGGCCAGCCCGCACACCGCGGGCACGATGGAGCACCTGATACTCGGCAGCGGCCGCGTCCTGGCCGGCCCGGTGGGCGACGCCGTCGAGCTCGGCCCCGGCGACTACCTCCGCTACCCCGGCGACGTCCCGCACGTCTTCGACGCCCTGGAGCCGGGCACGCTCGGCGTCATCATCATGGAGCACGTCTCGTAACGCGACCCGGCCGCGATCCTCGACTGCGGCGGCGCCCGGCCTATCCTCGAAGTCATGGATTCAGCGGCCAGCCGCCAAGCCACCGTCGACGACGTGCACGCCATCGCCCTGGCGATGCCGTACGTCACCATCGTGGACGGCTCCAAGGGCAAGCCGGTCTACCAGGTAGGTGCCAGGTCCTTCGTCTTCTTCCGCAACCCCCGCCCCGACGCCGCCGACCCGGTAACCGGCGAGCGCTACGACGACGTGATCGTCTTCTGGGTCGAGTCGGAGGCCGACAAGCGGTCCCTCATCGACGACCAGGACACGCCGTTCTTCACCACGCCGCACTTCGACGGCCACCCGTCCGTCCTGCTCCGCGAACGGGACCTGCCCGCCCTCAGTTACCGCGAGCTGTCCGAGGTCATCCAGGACGCCTGGCTCAGCCGTGCCTCGGCCCGGCGCGCGGCTGACTGGCTGAAATCCCGCGGCCTGACACCGGACGAGTGACCCGCAGGATCCGGGGCAGGCGCGAGCCGTTATCCAGAACGAGGGCGGCTTACCCTGTCCCCGCCGCCCGCCGTCTGACCAGCGGGCATGGACGGGCCGTGGATGGCGATTTACATTGACCTCGACCAGGCACTCCAGGGTCAGGTACTCCGGCCCGGGTGCGGGACAGGAGGCGGTTGAACATGGCGGACGCGGTGGACCCCGTCGTCGCGCGGGCGCTGCGCGGCGTGTACGACCCGTGCTGCAGGGACAAGGGCATCTCGGTGGTGGACATGGGCCTGCTGCACCGGGCCCGCATCGACGACGGCGTGGCGGACGTCGAACTGCTGCTCACCTCCGGCTGGTGCCCGTTCGCCTCCCGGGTGCTCGCCGACATCGAGGCCGCGGTCACCGCTTTGCCTGAGGTGGAACACGCCGACGTTCGGATTACCTGGGATGAGCCGTGGGATACGAGCAGGCTCAGTCCGGACGCGCGCCGCAAGCTCCGCTTCATGCCCGACCCGGCGCAGGTCGCCGACCGCGAGGCGTTCATCAGCAGCAGGCTCAGCCAGGCGAGACAGGAGGCACCCAAGTGATTGGCGAAGCGTTCGTATTCGACGGCGTGGCGCACCCGTTCAACTTCGAGGAGGGCAACGCCTACGGCGTGCCCGGCCAGATGTTCTCCAACCACCTGTACGCCTTCCACGCGGCGCTCACCCCGGCGACCGAGCCGGTGACGCCGGCCGCGCAGTGGCTGCACAAGTGGAGCATCGACGAGATCGGCGAGATGGTCTACGACCACTCAGACACCGACATGCTGGTCGCGATGCCGCTGCCGCTGACCGACCTGTACCGCGACGGCCTGTCGCCGTGGCAGGAGTGCGCGCGGCTCGCGCAGCGCGACCCGGACCGGACCGTGCTGTGGGGCACGGTCAACCCGCTGGAGGGCAAGAAGGCACTGGACGAGGTCACGCGCCAGGTCGAGGAGTACGGCGCGAAGGCGTTCAAGTTCTACAACGTCAGGTACGAGGACAACGGCCCGGTGCCGTGGCGGATGGACGACCCCAAGGTCGCGTTCCCGGTCTTCGAGCGGCTGCGCGACCTCGGCATCAACCTGGTCGGCGTGCACAAGGGCGTGCCGCTCGGCCCCCAGCCGATCGAGTACACCCAGACCTGGGACATGGACGGCGCCGCCGCCAACTTCCCCGACATCAACTTCGTGATCTTCCACGTCGGCCTGCCGTTCATCGACGAGACCTGCTGGCAGCTGATCCGCTACCCCAACCTGTACGCGTCGCTCGCGGCGTCGCTCAACTTCATCGTCCGCGCGCCGCGCCAGTTCGCCGAGACCCTCGGCAAGCTGCTGTTCTGGTGCGGCGAGGACAAGATCGTGTACGGCTCAGAGGCCCCCATCTGGCAGCCGCAGTGGGCGCTCGAGGCGTTCTGGAACTTCCAGATCCCGCAGGACATGTGCGACGGTTACGGTTACCCGCAGCTCACCGACCAAGCCAAGAAGAAGATCCTCGGCGAGAACCTGCTGCGGCTGCACGGCATGGACGTCCAGGCGACGGTCGCCAGGCTGGGCCGTAAGCGGGACGCATGAGCACCACGACCGAGGCCGTCCAGTACCTGAAGTGGAAGAAGGACGTGGAGCAGCACGATTACGCCGCCGCCTCCAGCTACCTCAGCATCCGCTTCGGTGCAAGCCGGGCGGAGAAGATAGCGGCGGAACTGAAGAAGCTGCCCGTCATCACCCGCCGGGCCAACGACATCCTGCGGGCCACCGGGCGCGTCCCGCTGCCGCTGTCCGACCCGGGCGTGCTGCGCGACCTCAAGAAGGTCCTCGCCGGGGAGAAACTGTCGCCGATCCTCGTCGCGGAGGCGGACATCGCGGACGGCTATCACCGGATCTCACTCGCCTACGCGCTCGACCCGTACGCCGACGTGCCACTCAAGCTCGGCGGGGTGGGGCTGGTCGCGTCGTAATCGCGCGGTCAACTTGGGCGCGGGCGTTGGCGAAGGCAATCCAGATGGCCAGGGAGAGGTTCAGGCGCTCGCCGGAATGCGGGGGATTGATCGTGGTGGGGGTGATGGCGGGCGGTGGTGACCCTTGCAGAAGCTGATGAGGTTGGCCAGGTTGGTCTGACCCCCGTTGGCCCAGTAACGGATGTGATGTGCGTCGGTGCGGCGGGAGGCGCAACCGGGGTACTGGCAGCGGCCCCGGTCGCGCTCGCGGAGGGCGCGGCGCAGGGCAGGCGGGGGCTTACGGGTGCGGTGGCCGACGTCGATGATCGCACCGGACAGGTCGTGGATCATCGTGGAGATGGTCGCATTGCAGCCGATGAGTGCCAGGGCAGCCGGCCTGAGGGCAGGGCCATCCTGGAGGTGGCAGCGGTCCTCATGCGCCGGATGCCAGAACGGCAGTGCGGGCGGGGCGGATCCAGCTGCAGACCGCTGCGGGCCGGGCGTTTCCGCGGAAACGTCCTCGGGCTCCCGGGCGGCGGCTGGCGCTGCGCCGGTGATGGCCCGTGCGCCGGCGTGGATGATGATCTGGTAGGTGTCGGGGTTGTCGGCGGTGGCGGCCCTGGCACCGAGGTAATCGGCGCATATCTCGACGAGAGCGTCAGCTAGGTTCTCCGTCGACTCCATCTCGGCCGGCGGCGGCTCTGCGCCGGTGAGGCTGGTCCCGGCCCGGGCGTCTCGGCGGTCAAGTTGCCCGAGGCGCGTTTCCGCGGAAACGTCGCTGTCCACGTGGGGGTGCTCCAGGTCGTTGCGGGCGGCGCGGAGGGCCTGGAAGACGACGGCGGCTGCTTCCGCCGGGAGGATGGCGCGGAACTGGTAGTCGAGGTCGCCGGCCGGGCCCCAGGTCAGCCTGCGCACGGGCCGGGGCCTGGCCTGGCCGGCCTCACTGACCCGACGGTGCGCCTGGGCGAAGCGCTCCAGCTGGCCCGCGGTCATCGGCGTGGCCATCGAAACGAGGTCAGCCTCAGTTTCCGGGGTGACGATCCTGGTCAGCGCCCGCGCCTTGGCATATGACAGTCGGCTCGCCGCGAACTCCTGACGGATGAGCGGATACGCTGCCAGAGACCTGGCAACCCGGACCTGCTCCCTGGCGGTACCACGGGCTATCTGGCACTTCCACGACAGCCATGCCGCACAGGACGCCATCTCCCAGTCCGCCCAGCCCCGGCGCGCGTCGAAGTCCGCGATCAGCAGCAGGAACTGGCACGTCGCCGCCGTCAGGTGTCCGGCCAGCTCGCAGATTCGCGCTTCCAGACGTTCCAGCGGCTCCTGCGCACCGCCTTGCACGCAGAGTTCGGCGGATTCACTCTCGGCGGTGCCGTCGGCTAGCGGTGCAGAGAGCGTCAATATCTCATTCATGTTTTCGACAATAAACATCGAGTCTGACATTCCGGCCCGTCCAGCGGCCTTGCCGGGATATTCAGCCACGTTTCCGCGGAAACAAGCCGAGCCCAACGATTCGGGCCGCACCGAACTAGGGGGTGCGGATGCTGCCGCTTGTCTGGTAGGTCATAGTTAGTTGAAGGCAAGCAAGCACCCGTTCGGGTCACAGGGGGGCGTATCCGCCGATGACGGTTAACTCCGAGGTGGCGGGCGCGCCCGCGCAGGCCGGCCGCGAGCTCGGGCCGCACTACAAGTGGGTCGCGCTGTCGAACACCACGCTGGGCATGCTGATGGCGACGATCAACCAGTCGATCGTGCTGATCGCGCTGCCCGACGTCTTTCACGGCATCGGGCTTGACCCGCTGGGCCCCGGCAACACCAGCTACCTGCTGTGGATGTTCATGGGCTTCCTGGTGGTCTCCGCGGTCCTCGTCGTGTCGTTCGGCCGGCTTGGCGACATGTTCGGCCGGGTCCGCATGTACAACATCGGCTTCGCCATCTTTACCGTGGGCTCGATCTTCCTGACCGTGACCTGGATGCACGGCGCGGACGGCGCGCTGTGGCTGATCATCTGGCGCGTCGTGCAGGGCATCGGCAGCGCGTTCCTGTTCGCCAACGCCGCCGCCATCGTCACCGACGCGTTCCCGGCCAACCAGCGCGGCACCGCCCTGTCCGTGAACTCGATCGCCGCCATCGCCGGGTCGTTCATCGGGCTGATACTCGGCGGCGCGCTTGCCCCGGTCAACTGGCACCTGATCTTCCTCGTCTCGGCCCCCATCGGCGCGTTCGGCACCGTCTGGGCGTACTTCATGCTGCACGACATCGGCATCCGCAAGCACGCCAAGATGGACTGGTGGGGCAACCTGCTGTTCGCGGTCGGCCTGATCGCGATCCTGGTGGGCATCACCTACGGCCTGCAGCCCTACGGCGGGCACCCGATGGGCTGGACAAGCCCGTTCGTGCTTACCGCGCTGTTCGGCGGCCTGGCGCTGCTCGTGGTCTTCACGTACGTGGAGACCAAGGTCGCCGAGCCGCTGTTCCGCATGTCGCTGTTCAAGATCCGGCCGTTCGCGGCCGGCAACGTCGCCAGCCTGATGCTGGCGATGGGCCGCGGCGGCACGCAGTTCATGCTGATCATCTGGCTGCAGGGCATCTGGCTGCCGCTGCACGGCTACAGCTACAGCCAGACCCCGCTGTGGGCCGGCATCTACCTGATACCGCTGACGATCGGTTTCCTCGTCTCCGCGCCGCTGTCCGGCGTCCTGTCGGACAAGTTCGGCGCCAAGGCGTTCACCGTGGGCGGCGCGTTGCTGACCGCGGCCACGTTCCTGGTGCTGATCTTCGTCCCGGTGAACTTCCCCTACTGGGTGTTCGCGCTCGTCATCGCGTTCAACGGCTTCGGCTCAGGCCTGTTCGTCTCGCCGAACTGGGCGGAGATGATGAACTCCGTCCCGGCCGGCCAGCGCGGCGCGGCCGGCGGCATGATCGCCACATTCCAGAACTCCGCGTTCGTGCTGTCCATCGGCATCTTCTTCACGCTGATGGTGGCCGGCCTGTCGAGCAAGTTGCCTGCCTCCATGTTCAGCGGGCTCACCGCACAGGGCGTGCCGGCCGCCGCGGCCGCGCCTATCTCGCACCTGCCGCCGATCGGCGTGCTGTTCGCCTCCTTCCTCGGCTACAACCCGATGCAGCAGCTACTCGGCCCGCTGTTGTCGCACCTGCCCGCGTCGAACGCCGCCTACGTGGCCGGGCGGGAGTTCTTCCCGCACCTCATCACCACGCCGTTCCACGACGGCCTCGGCGTGGCCTTCGGCTTCGCGATCGCCGCCTGCCTGGTCGCGGCCGTCGCCTCGGCGCTCACCGGCAAGCGCAGGCCGGCCGTCGGCGCTCCCGCGTCACTGGGCTACGAGCTGGCCGCCGTGGCCGGCGAGGGCGCCTTCGAGCCTAGCGAGATCGTCGTCCCCGACGTCACGGAGGAAAGCGCGGAGCCGCCCGGGTCGCAGTGAGCCCAACGGCGCGCTGCCTCGGTTAGACCGCGAATACCACCGTGATGGAGACGCTGAGCTGCTGGGTTCCCGGTGAGATCGGCACGGATGCCTTCGCCGCGGCGGAACTCGCCGCGGCGTACACGGGGAGGGGCTGGGCTGAGGCCTGGTCGGTGATGCTGACCACGGGCCCGAGCGGCTCGCCGAGCGCCCTGGCGTACTGCGCCGCCTTTGCCGTCGCGTCGGCTACCGCCCGGGCCCGCGCCTGCGCAAGCAGCGCGCTGGTGTCGGTGAGGTTGAGCGAGATGCCGCTGACCGTCGTGGCGTCGCCGCCGGCGTGCACGGCCGCGTCAATCTGGGTGCCGGCGGCCGCGAGGCTGTCGAGCGTGGCCGTGAGCGACTCGCTGACGCTGTAGCCGTTCGGCGTCTGCGAGTTGTCCGGGTAGTTCGGCCAGATCGAAAGCCCGGACGTCTGGATGTCGGCGGCGGCGACGCCGTCCGCTCGCAGTGCCGCGGTCACCCGGCTGACCGCGCCGTTGGCGTCGGCAAGCGCCGATCCCACCGACGACCCGGTCACCTGGACGCCCATGGCCAGGACCAGTTGATTCGGGGTACCCGTCACGTTGCCCGTGCCGGTGACGGTGATCCGCGCCGCCTGCGTCGCCGCGGTCAGCGCGGCCGACCGCGTGTCGGCCGGTGTCCCTCCACCCGACGGCGATGCCGTTGGCGAAGTCGCGGCGCCGCCCCGGCTGCTGCCGAGCGCGAACGCCCCGATCAGCGCGGCCGCCGCGAGTCCGCCGACGGCTAGCGCACGGTAAGCAGGGGTGAAGCTGACGGCCATGGCCCAACTCCGAGTCTGTGAGTTTCTCCCACTTGGACGCGGCACCCGGCCCCCGCGTTCCCGCGGCGTCCGTTCTGCCCCCGCATATGCCTTCTCCCGCGCACTCAGCGGGAAACGCCAGTTCGCGTCGATTGAGCTTGCCCGGCTTGCCGAGCAGATCGGAGCCGACCTGCACTGGCTCGTCACGCCTGGGCATCGACGTGGTAAGGATTGCGGAGCTCTCCACGGCGTACTCATTCACCGTCGGGGGCCGTCCCGCCATCGCCGTGCCCGCCACGGGCAACTGGTTCCGCGAGAACTGGGATATAGCCCACGAGCTCGGCCATCTGATCATGGGCCATCACGATGACGGGCTGGCTCAGGGTGACGCGGACCGGCATGAGGCGGCGGCGAACGCGTTCGCGGCCGAGCTCCTGCTTCCGGCGACGGACCTGAGTGTCGTGGACTGGGACGCCACAGGCGACGACGGCCTCGCTGCCCTCGTGTGGTCCTGGGGCGTATCCACCGACGCGCTGTGCCGTCGCCTGTGCACGCTCCTTGGCTACGCCCCGTCGTGCGCGGCGCGCTGGGCCGCCAGGAGGTCGACTCACCCGAGATCCCGGAGGTCAACGCCGACGACCTGGCGACCGCGCTCGGCCTGTGACCGCCGTGAGCGTGCTGATGTTCCGGACAACACCGTCCTGATCAACTTCGCGCTCATCAACAGGATGGACCGGCTTTGTCTCGTATAACGAAACGCTTTGAGGCCTATTCAGGAGCTCGTTTCGTTACCTGGCCCGCCCGGCGGGCCTGTACGCTGCACGCGTCATGCCGCATGCGGTCAGGATTTCGAAGATAGTGGATATTTCTGTACAGCCGAGTGTACAGAAATATCCACTATGACAGGAACCCCCGCAGGCCGCGCCGAGATATGCCCGGATTATCCAGCGCTTCGATAAAGGGCTGTCGGCGTGACGGTCTAGCCGGATTTCCGGTGAGCATGGTGAAGTCTGGCGGGAGCGTGGCCCGGCCCCGCGGTGTGCGGGCCGGGCTCGCGGCCGGCGGGCCGACGCCGAGGTGTCGGGTCAGGCGGTTGTGCGGCCGGTGGTGCGCCAGGTGAGCTCGGGGGCGTGGCCCGGGTCGTACAGCTCGATGTCGGCCAGGCCCTGACCGCGATAATGCCGCCAGTCCAGGCCGAACTTCAAGAAGATCCCCAGGTCGCCGCCGCACCGGGCACAGACAGGTGCGGGGCCGTCGTCCGGGTCGTCATCACTGTCCGGGTCGAAGATCAGGTCCGGGTCGAAGCCGGACCAGCCCCAGCCGGCGGCCTCGCAGTAGTCGAGCACGGCGGTGAACGCCGGCGGGGACCAGAACGACAGGAACGTCATCGCGTCAAGCAGCT
>Ga0335078_10006463_pt1 | contig 17339 bp, 16 predicted proteins | sample Lox_Sample_32_FD_206711 | JGI IMG/M metagenome (GOLD analysis project Ga0335078, IMG submission 206711) | Soil microbial communities from Loxahatchee National Wildlife Refuge, Florida, United States - Lox_Sample_3.2 | ecosystem: Environmental > Terrestrial > Soil > Wetlands | place: USA... | reverse complement strand
GGTTGGTCTCAAATCCGCTTTGGCCGGACTCGGGAAGGGTTCCGTTGAATCCCGACAACTTTGCGCCGCGCATCGGGCTGGCGTATTCCATCGGCGATCGCCGGCCGCTGGTGGTGCGCGGAGGGTACGGCTGGTTCTATACACGCATTCCGCAGATTTATACCTCGACGATCGCGACCGATAACGGATTCTCCTCGCAGAATGTCTTCTTGAACAACTCCAATTACTACGACCACCAGATTTTCCCGCAGTACCCCAACGCGCTGGTGAATTGCCCGGTAACGGCGTCGTCGTGTGCTTTGCCCTCCAGCCTGGCGCAGTTCGCGCAGGCGGGCGTCTCTGCCTTTTCCGAAAATTTCCAGACGCCGAAGGTCGAACAGGCCAGTCTCAGCCTGGAGCGGGAGATTGGCCGCCGTTTCGCGGTAGGCGCCTCTTATGTGTACGTTCACGGCGTGGACCTGATCCGCGCGCGGGACGTGAACTTACCGCCTCCGGTTGACGTGCAGTACCCGGTGTACGACAGCTCGGGAGTGAACTTTCTCGGTACCTACTATGACGTGCAGTCTTTCTCTACCTGGCAAATGACGTCATCGTTCACCTGCCCATTTCCTCCCTGCATCAATCCGCTGGCGCGGCCGATTCCGCAACTGGGAGCAATTGACGTCTTTGAGAGTGCTGCTTCGAGCGTTTACAACGGGGCCACACTCTCCATTCGCCGGCAGATGACCAGCGGGCTCTACTTCCGCCTGGCCTATACCTATGGCCACGCCATCGACGATGGCCAGGATGCATTGGTCGCAGGCCGCCCGGCCCTGGTGCAAAACACCTACGCACCGAATGCCGAGCGCGGATCCAGCGTGACCGATCAGCGGCAGCGCCTCGTGCTCTCCTGGATCGCCGAACCACGGCCTTTTCATCGCGGGCAAGAATGGCTGGGGAGGATCTTCAACGACTGGAAGGTGGCCGGAGTTACGACCTACGGGAGTGGCCGTCCGGTAAATGCGACGGTGCAGGGTGACCCTAATCAGGACGACAACAGCTCCAACGACCGGCTTCCGGGTGCGCGCCGAAATTCGTTTCTCGGTCCCGATTACGCTACCAGCGACGTGCGCCTCACCCGTCGACTGTATCTTCGCGACCGCCTGAAGCTTGATCTGATTATCGAGTCGTTCAACCTGCTCAACCGCGACAACAAGCTGGTTACCATCACCGAGGATGGTCTCGAGAGCAATAGCGCCTATTTCATAAAGATTGGCAACCAGCTTGGAATCAACTACTTCCCCGGACATTTCCAGATTCCCTCGAGCCCCTTCTCGATCAACAACTCCTATCCTCCGCGCCAGATTCAGTTGGCCCTGAGAATGACTTTCTGAGGGAAGATCAGCTGCGGGAAGCATCGGTTTAGCGCCAGATTGACCAGGAGTTACACATAGCTCTTGACTTGTGCGCAGAACCTTGCAATAACTATCCGGTCCAAATAGGACGAGTCGGGGGGTGTGGTTTCGTTGGCAGAAGTCAGATTGCAAGAGGGAGAATCGCTGGAGAACGCGTTGCGCCGCTTCAAACGGAAGGTGCAACAGGAAGACATTATCAAGGAGGTAAAACGCCACTCCTTTTATCTGAAACCCGGCGAAAAGAAGCGTGTGAAAGAAGCGCTGGCACGCAAGCGCAGCCGGAAGAAAGCTCGGAAAGAGCAGGACTAGAATGACTTAAGGGCCGCCGCTCCCAAGTGCGGCCCTTTTCTTTCCCGCGTTGCGTTCCTGTGGGGGGAAACGCAGACTCAGCGGCGGCTGCGCAGTTGAAATATCTGTATTCCACGTGCATTACGAACGTGGCGGGCCGAATCCAGGGGTAGTTCCGAAGTTCAAAAATGAGGGGGATGAAGCAAGAATCCCGTGCACTCGTGCACCCGGGGGTATCTGCTTGTTCGGGCTCGCGTGAGCGGGGTGGGGCGAAGGGAGAACATCCTCAATGGAATTCCAGGACAAGATGTTGAAGTGCATTGACTGTGGTACGGATTTCGTGTTCACCGCCGGGGAGCAGTTGTTTTTTCACGACAAACAATTCAAGAACGAGCCGAAGCGTTGTAAAACCTGCAAAGCCAAGCGTGTTTCCGTGCTGGGGGCGACGCCGCCAGTGCGAAGCTTTACCCGGACCGAGACCCGCACCACTTGCTCGCAATGCGGCAAGGAGACAACGGTTCCCTTCAAGCCAACACAGGGCCGTCCGGTTCTCTGTCGTGAGTGTTTTCAGGGAAGGCGGAGCGCGGCCTCGGCTTAGGCAGCTCAACGCAGCTGACCTGATCTTCTGCGGTTCCCAAGTTATTCGTGTCGGGATGTCGATCGAGAGCAGTTTCCTCGGCTCACGCACGAGTTACTATAGGAAACGTGCCTACCTTCTACGTACAGAACTTCGGCTGCCGGGCGACCCAGGCCGACGGAGCAGCGATTGAGCGACAATTCCGCGACTGCGGAATGGAGCGTGCCGAGGCCGCTGCCACGGCAACCGTGGTCGTTCTAAATACCTGTACCGTCACCGCATCTGCGGACCAGGACGCGCGGGCCGCGATCCGCCGGGTTCACCGCGAGAATCCCGGCTGCCAGATCGTGGTCACAGGTTGCTACGCGCAACGCGCACCGCAAGAAATTGCCGCCCTTCCCGGCGTTACCCGGGTGATCGGCAACTCACACAAGCACCAACTGGCGAACCTCGCGATCACTCCCCGCAACTTCATTCCCTTGACCAATCTGAGAACTGAGAACCGGCAACTGGCAACTGAAATCCATATCTCCGATATCTTCGCCCACACCGAACTGCTCGCCGCTCCAGTTTTCGATGCGGGCAACGAACGCACGCGGCCTAACCTTAAGGTACAGGATGGATGCGATAACCGCTGCTCGTTCTGTGTGATTCCCTACGTGCGCGGTCAAAGTCGCTCGTTGCCCTTGACGGAGATTTTGCGGGAAGTACGAGTTCTGGTCGATGCGGGTTATCGCGAAGTCGTCATCTCAGGCATCAATCTGGGCCGCTGGGGCCGGGATTTACCAAGGACGATGTGGAGCGGGCGCCCTCGCCCGCCGCAGTTTGAAGATCTCATTCGCGCCGTTCTTGACAACACTTCTCTCGAAAAACTTCGCATCAGCTCGGTCGAACCCATGGATTGGAGCGGCGAACTCATCCAGCTGGTAGCGGAATCTCCGCGGATCGCCAAGCATACGCATGTGCCGTTGCAGTCGGGCAGCGATCGCATTCTTCGCCAGATGCATCGCAAGTATCGTCCCTGGCACTACCGCGAGAAGATCGAGAAGATTCGTGCCGCCATGCCCACGGCCGCCATCGGCGCCGACGTGATGGTGGGCTTTCCCGGCGAAACCGATGCCGATTTTGCGGAGACCCGCCGCCTGATCGAGGATTTGCCGTTCACCTACCTCCACGTCTTCACCTATTCCTCGCGCCCCGGGACGCCAGCGGCGGGAATGCCCAATCGGGTTCCGGTGCCGGTAGCCCGGGAGCGCAGTCGCATCCTGCGCGAACTCGCGGCCGGTAAGAAGCGGGAGTTTATGCGGTCCTTTGTCGGACAAACGGCAAGAGCAATCACATTGAACGTATTTGACGGCCACTTCACCGAGGCCCTGACCGACAATTACCTGAAGCTGCAACTGGCAGGAAAGCACGCGCCGAATCGCTGGATCGAGTCGCAAATTTCACAGGTGAGCGGTGGAGCTCTGATGGGAGCCGTGTTATCCGGGTAGTCGTACGTTCAACGGCCAGGATTCGGAGGGTAGTGTTTGTGGAGAACCATTGGGACAGCGAAGCTGAAAACTGGATCAAGTGGGCTCGAACTCCGGGTTTCGATTCGTATTGGTTTTATCGAGACGTGTTTTTCCATGAGATCGTCCCGGCTCCGCAGGGTGCCACGCTGGAAATAGGCTGTGGGGAGGGCCGCGTGGCACGCGACCTTGCACAGCGGGGGCATTGGGTCATCGGCGTAGATAGCTCTGCTAAGCTCGTGCACACGGCCGCAGAGGCAGATCAGAAATCCGGGTATATCCAGGCGGATGTTAATGCGCTTCCGTTTGAGAAGGAAACATTCAACCTTGTGGTCGCGTACAACTGTCTCATGGACGTGGATGACATGCCTGCCGCGCTGGCGGAGGCATCGCGCGTCCTTCGCCCAGAAGGACGTTTGGCAGTATGCGTCACCCACCCAATGAATGACGCGGGACAATTTGTCGACGCGCGTCCAGACTCCCAATTTGTGATCTCCGGCGCTTATTTAGGTGCGCGCCGCCATTTTAATCAAACCTTCCGGCGCGGTGGCCGGGAAATACGCCTACGGTGTTGGTGCTATCCCCTGGAGACTTACCTGCGCGCACTCGAAGATGCAGGTTTCGCCATCGAACGCTTGCGCGAACCGGCGGCCAACGACGAGTCAGTGAAGCATTTCGGGGAATCGAACCTGCGGCGGCGCAGAATCCCGGTTTTCCTCATGTTTCGTGCGCTCAAGCTGCGCTAATCCGCGTCTCCCTCGAAGGCAACCATGGCCGATGCACGGATGAAGTAAGAGACAAAGCGACGCGAGTGCGGCCCCGACCATGCTATAATTTTGCATCCCACTCGCCCTGCCAGTGGACGGAGGATTGTATCGACAAACGTTTTATCCGCACCAACGAGCGCATTCGCGCGCGCGAAATCCGCGTAATTGACGATGAAGGTGGACAGATTGGTATCCTGCCACCCTACGAAGCGCTGAAACTGGCCCGCGAGAGAAACCTGGATCTGGTCGAGATTTCGCCCACCGCGAACCCTCCCGTTTGCCGCATTATGGATTACGGGAAATATCTCTACCAGCAGGAGAAGAAAGAGCGCGAGGCCAAGAAGCATCAAAAAACAATCACGGTCAAGGAAGTCAAGTTCCGCATCAACGTGGACGACCACGATTACGAGACCAAGAAGAACCACGTGCTGCGCTTTCTGGACGAGGGAGATAAAGTCAAGGCGACAATCTTCTTCCGTGGCCGCGAGATGACCCGCACCAACCTGGGAAGACAGATTCTGGAGCGGTTGATCAAGGACGTAGAAGGGAAGAGTATCGTGGAGTTCCGGCCTCGCCAGGAGGGCAACACCCTGCACGCGATTCTGGCTCCCAAGAAAGAAGGAGCCCAAAAGCCGCACGCTGCTCCACCGCCGCCGCAGGCAAAGCAAGCGTAGAGGTTTTTGCTCGCAACCGGTGCGGAGCATTCCTGGCTAAAAACCCACCGCCAAGCAGTTAGTTGTTGTTTTGAGGACTTATGCCGAAACTGAAAACTCACAAAGGCGCCGCCAAGCGCTTCAAGAAAACCGCGACGGGAAAAGTAAAGCGTCACCATTCCTATCTGCGGCACATGCTGACGTCGAAGCCGCACAAGCGCAAAAAGAAGTTGAGTGAGGCCACGCTGGTCAGCCCGGCCGATACTCCCAAGGTCAAGAGAATGATTCCGTATTAAGTGGTGTAGCGCGGGCATCTTGCCCGCGAGTCGCGCATATCACGCGACGGTGTGTGAAGAGGCCGCAAAAGACTAGCCAAGTCTCCTGCCTCCAGCCGCCGTAACTCGAAAGCAAAAAAGGAGCCAACCATGCCTCGTGTAAAACGCGGCACCAAACGCCGCGCCAAACGCAAAAAGATATTAGACCGCGCCAGTGGGTATTTCTTAACAAAATCCAAACTGTACCGCTCCGCCAAGGAAGCGGTCGAGCGCGGCCTCAAATTCGCCTACTCGGGACGCAAGCAGCGCAAGCGCCAGTTTCGCTCGCTGTGGATCGTGCGCATCGGCGCCGCCGCCAAGCTGAATGGCATGAGCTACAACCAGTTCATCCACGGATTGAAGACGGCCGGGGTGGAACTCGACCGCAAAATCCTGGCGGATCTGGCGGTGAACGATCCCGGCGCTTTTAAGAGCCTCGCCGAGCAGGCGAAGGGCGCTCTCGGCGGGGCCGCGTAGAAGCTTTCAGCATTCAGCAAAACATATGTAGGGACGGCCGCCCTCGGCCGTCCGGCCGAGCGAAGCTCGGCAGCGGCTTGTAACTTTTTGTCGGCTCTGCGAGCCGATGGACAGCCGAGGGCGGCTGTCCCTACGTGAGCTTGGAAGAATGCCCTACACCGTTCCCAAACTCAAAGACTTCTCGCCGGAGGCGCTGGACAAAGCCGCGGAGAAGCTTCTGGCTGCGCTTGAGGCGGAAGCGGCGGAGCTCAAGAGCGAATCTGACTGGAAGGCTTTCCGCGACCGCTGGATGGCGCGCAAGAATGGCGTGCTCACGCAGATTTACGATCAGTGGCTGAAAGCCGCGTCCAAAGATGCAAAGCGCGAAGTAGGCCAGCAGGTCAACCGCCTGAAAAAATACGTTGAAGACACAGTCGCAGCCGCGGAGAAAAGTGCATCGGCCCCTGTGGAAAAGAAAAGGAAGAAAGAAGAGATCGTCCCGTCGGACTCGACTGCATCCGTTCTGGACATCACCCTCCCCGGCATCCGTCGCCAGATTGGCGCCGAGCATCCCGTGATCCGCGCGATGAACGAGATGGTCGCGGTCTTCCGCAATCTGGGCTACTCGGTGCAGGAGGGCCCGGAGATCGAAACCGACTACTACAACTTCGAGTCGCTGAATTTTCCGCCCAACCATCCGGCGCGCGACATGCAGGATACGCTGTTCATTGCCAACCAGGAGTCGAAGCCGCTGTGCGAGCGTCTGCTGCTCCGTACGCACACTTCACCGGTGCAGATTCGTACCATGGAGAAGCTGAAGCCGCCCATCCGCATCGTGATTCCCGGCAAAGTGCATCGCAATGATCCGCCGGACGCAAGCCATTCGCCGATGTTTCACCAGATCGAGGGCCTGGCGGTCGACACCAACATCACCTTCGGCGATCTCAAGGGAACGCTCGACCACGCGATGAAGGAGTTCTTCGGATCGAGCGTCAAGACCAGCTTCCGGCCGTCGTTTTTTCCGTTTACCGAGCCGAGCGCGGAGATGATGGTGAGCTGCTTCATCTGCGGTGGATGCGGGCGGCGCGGCAGCGATCCCTGCCGTCCCTGCAAGCAAACGGGATGGATCGAAATTCTCGGCTGCGGCATGGTCGATCCCAATGTATTCGAGTTCGTGAAAGACAACGGTTACGACGCGCGCAAGATTTCCGGCTTCGCCTTCGGCATGGGCCCGGACCGCATTGCACTGTTGAAATACGGCGTGGACGATTTGCAGCTGTTTTTCCAGAACGACATTAGGTTCTTGCGGCAGTTTGCCTGACATTCCGAGCCGCTCGGAGCCGGGCAAAGCACGGCGAGAGCGTTGCGAGGAATCTGCTGTGTGAAGGTCCCTCGACTGCGCGCTGGGATGATGTGGTCGGGGTAGTGGCGTGTAACGGTTTAAGCTTGACATGAAACTTTCTTCCCACTGGATTCGCGACTTTGTCGATCTCACCGTCGACGATCATCGTCTCGCCGAAGTTCTGACTTCCATCGGTATGGGCGTCGAGGGTACGATCGGCGCAGGCGAAGGCACGGTTTTCGAAGTGGAGATCGGCACCAACCGTCCGGACGCCATGAACCATTACGGCGTCGCTCGCGAAGCTTCTGCGATTTACGACGTTCCCCTGAAGCCGATTTCGCCGAAGCTTCCGCAGCCCAGTTCGGCAGCGAAATTTCCTATCGAGATCGAGGACCAGCAAGGCTGCGCGCGCTTCACCGCCCGCATTCTGCGCGATGTCCAGATCAAGCCCTCGCCCGCGAAAATCGTTCAGCGCCTCGGCCTGCTCGACCAGCGCGCCATCAACAACGCCGTCGACGCGACGAACTATGTTTTGTGGGAGATCGGCAAACCGACGCACGTCTTCGATCTCGATCTTCTCGAAGGCGGCAAGATCATCGTCCGGCGCGCGCGCGACGGTGAAACGCTCAAGACTCTGGACGGTATCGATCGAAAACTCACCTCGGAAGATCTGGTTGTAGCCGATGCAAGGAAGCCCGTTGGTCTCGCTGGAACCATGGGCGGCTACGACACGATGATCACCGACAAGACGCGCAACATTCTGATCGAGTCGGCGTGGTGGGATCCGCTCACCGTTCGGAAGATGTCGCGCCGTCACGGCCTACACACCGATGCATCGCATCGCTTCGAGCGCGGCGCCGACTTCGACTCAACGATTCTCTCCTGCGATCGGGTCGCAGAGCTCATTCTGCAATCGGGTGGTGGAAAGCTGATCGGCGCTCCCATCGATGTCATTGCGAGGCATCTCGACCAGGCTCCGATTGGGCTGCGCATGTCGGAGGTGCGCCGCATTCTCGGCCCCGGGCTGGATGCCAATCAGGTGGCCCGCATCCTCCGACGGTTAGGGTTCGAACTACTCCCCGAGCCGGGTGAGGACCAGGAATTCACAGTCCACATTCCCAGTTGGCGGCTGGATGTGGAGCGCGAAATCGATCTGATCGAAGAAATTGCACGGCTGCATGGGTACGATAAATTCGAAAACACCCTGCCCGCTTTTTCTGGCGCCGTGGTCGACTTGCCGCATGCGGCAAAGGACCATAAGGTGCGCAGTTCGCTTCTCGCACTTGGCTACAACGAGGCGGTTTCCCTCACTTTCATTTCCCACGACGATGCCGAACAATTTTCCACGGTGCCGGTGATCGAACTCTCCAATCCGCAAAGTGAGGAAGCGTCCATCATGCGGAACTCCCTGGTCCCCGGCATGTTGAACATGCTTTCCTACAATCTGAATCGCGGCAACGCCGACGTGCGCTTGTTCGAGATGGGAAACGTCTTTGAAGCGAACGGCAGCGAAGCATTGGAGCTGAAGCGCGTTTGCCTGGGAGCGACGGGAAGAGCAGCGGGACTGAGTGTGCATCACCCCTCGCGCCCGATTTCGTTTTTTGATCTCAAAGGGGACGTGGAGGCTCTGCTGAACTTTTTCCAGCACCGCGTACTTTCTTACGATCGACAAACTGCCGAGTACTATCATCCCGAGCGCTCTGCACGGGTGATGATGGACGGCACAATGGTCGCGCAATGCGGGCAGCTTCATCCGGAGACTGCGGCTCGGCGCAAACTGCGTCAGGACGTTTTTATTGCCGAACTGCAGCTCGACAAGCTCTACCAGCATTGCTTGCGCGAGGTTCGCTATGAACCCTTGCCTCGACATCCGGCGGTGGAGCGCGATTTCTCGTTCATTTTCGCGGACGCAGTCATTTTCCAACAGATTCAGCAGTCGGTCGAAGCGTTGCGTCTTTCTCCTTTGTGCAGCTTCACTCCTGTCGAAATTTTCCGCGGAGGATCGGTTGGAAGTGGAAGATATTCCATCCTTCTGCGTGCGGTGTTCCAGTCACACGAACGCACCCTGCGCGAGGATGAAGTGGCGCTCTGGTCATCGCAAATCATCCAGTCGCTGGAATCTCTCGGCGGAACGTTGCGTTCTTCGTAACGCGAAAAACCGAGATTCTTCGTCGCTGTGCTCCTCAGAATGACAATGCCGAAAGGTGTCGGGACAGCCGCCCCCGGCTGTCCGGTCAAGCGCAGCTCGACAACATGAAATCAACCGCGCTTGTGCTAGCCTAAACAGACCATGCCCGAAGGCACGCTAGCTAAACATTTTCTGAGCGACAAGGTCGAGCGCTTCACCGAATCGGTGATTCGAGAAATGACGCGCCAGGCTATGCTCCACGGCGCAGTCAACCTGGCGCAGGGTTTCCCTGACTTTCCCGCTCCGGCGGAGATCAAGCAAGCCGCCCAGGAAGCCATCGCTCAAGACGCAAATCAGTACGCCATCACCTGGGGCGCCAAGAATCTTCGCAATGCCATTGCCCGGCAGATGAACGAGTGGCAGCACATCTCGGTCGATCCAGAAAAGCAGATCACCGTCTGTTGCGGCTCCACCGAAACGATGATCGCGACGATGCTGGCGGTGTGCAATAAGGGCGATGAAGTTGTGATCTTCGAACCGTTCTACGAAAACTATGGACCGGATGCGGTTTTGTCCGGCGCCAAACCGGTGTTCGTCCAGCTTCGTCCGCCCACAACTCCGCACGGCGAGTGGACATTCGATGAGCGCGAGTTGCGTGCCGCGTTTCATCTGCACACCAAAGCCATCATCCTGAACACACCGAACAACCCTACCGGGAAGGTATTCACGCGCACGGAGCTGGAACTGATCCGTGACCTCTGCGTGGAGTTCAACGTGCTTGCCATCACCGATGAAATCTACGAGCACATTCTCTATGACGGCACGCAGCATATTTCGATGGCCAGTCTGCCAGGCATGGAAGACCGCACAGTGACTATCAATGGCCTCTCGAAAACCTATAGCGTGACCGGGTGGCGCGTGGGTTGGGCAGTAGCGCCGTCGGCGATCACCAACGCCATCCGCAAGGTCCACGACTTTCTCACGGTGGGTGCGCCGGCGCCGCTACAGGAAGCCGGCGCGGCTGCCCTGAGCCTGCCGCGGAGCTACTACCAAAACCTGGCAACTGCGTATTGCGCGCGGCGGGACCGGCTTCTTCCCGCGCTGGAAAATGCCGGGTTCCAATGCTTCCGCCCGCGCGGGGCTTACTACGTGATGACCGACATTGGCGCATTCGGCTTTGACGATGATCTCGCATTCACAAAATATCTGGTAAAGGAAATTGGTGTCGCGGCGGTTCCCGGGTCGAGCTTCTATAGCGATCCGCATGACGGTGCGAAGCAGGTACGCTTCGCTTTCTGCAAGCGGGTGGAAACACTGGATGCAGCTGCAAGAAAGCTGATCCAACTTAAGCCACGGTAATCGAGTTTACTTTCGTGACTACGGCGCAAGCGATACGGGTTCCGTGGTCGCGCGCTTCGTGGCCGGGAACGTCGCTCAGGATGGCATGAACTCGATGAGGATGACCCTGTTTAAGAATTCTCGTCCACAGGATTGTGGAGTATACTGCCAAAAAGTTCCTATTCCTTCGGAGACGAAGTGCAATCATGCCGGTGAGAATGGCTGAAGAGGTATCCCCGCAGGTTCCGGCCGACGATTTTCAGTCGCTGGAACAAAAGGTTTATCGCACTATAGAACTGCTGAAGGCGGCGCGGGAAGCTCGCTCGGTGGCGGAACGCGACACTCAGCGTTTGCGCGAGCAACTGGAAGAGCGCGAGGAGGAGGTCGAAAATCTACGCCGAGAGATGGTGCAGCTTCGCCGTGAGCGGGAAGAGATCCGCAGCCGGGTAGAGAAAATGCTGCAGCAGATTGAGACGATCGCGGAAGAGCAAGCTGCCAGCTGATTCTGATGCCGGCGGACTGTTCACGGCTCCCGGCAGAGGAGCAAGAAATAGGCTATGGCAACTGCGACCAAACAGCCTCAGGTACGGGATTCAGCTAACTCCGGCGTGCGTGTGGAAATCTTTGATCAGGCCTACAATCTTCGTGGCTCTGATCCCGAACACATCCTCAAACTCGCCGAATACGTCGACTCCAAAATGCGTGCCGTTGCAGAGCAGACCCATACCGTCGATACAGTGCGTCTCGCCGTACTGGCGGCCTTGAACATCGCCGACGAATATCATCTGCTCAAGCGCATGCAGGATGGAGGCGCGGTCGAATATCTAAAGCGGGCGCACCACCTTTCCGATGCGCTGGATGAAGTGCTGAAAGAACAACGCAAAGCGGGCTGACCTGCTGTGGTTGTCCCTCCTGGCTCTTCGATTGCAAGCGGAGATCAGCCTGTCCCGATTACTTTAGTTGCAAGCCGCTTACCAACTATTTGCACTCGCCCTCTTGCCAATCACAGGGGAATTGCCTAGCATCCTGATTGAAAGCCGGCCTGCAAGGTTGGTGATGGTGGTAACCGATTTTTGAACCAACACCTGAATGAACGGGGGCCCGACTCGATATTAGATCCGGTGTGCCATGCTCCGCCATGCGGAGACGCCTAAAGGGTCTCGGAGGGTTCCCACACGTCTTAAGACGGTTCATTCTCGGCCCACCACACGGCCCAGTGGGTCGGCTTTGTTTCGTACCTCTCCCCCGCACACGAATCACCGGGATCCCGTCGCGTTCTGCTAAACTTCACACAGCAAATTACGGGCGCTTAGCATCTAACTGAACAGTGTTTCCTCAGCTCTTCCACATCGGTCGGTTTTTCCTGCCCACTTACGGTCTCCTGGTGTCGACCGGGGTGCTGATTGGCTTGTGGATCAGCGTGCGCAACTCCGAGAAGCAGGGAATCAATCCCGAGCATGCATGGAACCTGGGGATCCTGGTGGTGTTGTGCGGAATCATCGGGGCAAAGATCCTGTACATCGTCAACGACTGGGGCTACTACGCGGCTCATCCGGGCGAAATTTTCAGCGTTGCGACTTTGCAGGCGGGCGGAGTCTTCTCCGGAGGGTTAATTGCCGCTTTTGCCATGGCAGCGTGGTATGTCCGCAAGAATCATATGCCAGCGTTGCGCACCTGCGACGCTTTTGCGCCCGGACTGGCCCTTGGCCACTCCATTGGCCGTATCGGCTGTTTTGCGGCGGGATGCTGTTACGGTAAACCCACCTCCCATTTTTGGGGAGTCACATTCCGGAATCCATTGGCGCAAGCCTGGGTTGGAACTCCGCTCGGAATTCCGCTTGAGCCGACGCAGCTCTTCGAATCGGCTGTTGAACTCGCCAATTTTTTTATTCTGATGTGGCTCCTGAAGCGGAAGCGATTCGATGGCGAGGTCTTCGGCGCCTATCTTTTCCTCTATGGTGTAGCGCGTTATTTTCTTGAATTCATCCGCGACGATCCTGGCCGCGGATCGGTCTTCGGGGGAATCATGACCGGCACGCAGCTGGTTTCCATCGGACTGGTACTCGCTGGAGGCTTCATCTGGTGGCTGCGGCCGGGGATGAAAGCTCTGCCGCTTCACGCAGCACGCTAGCGAACTTCCGGTTCCCCGATCTGCGCATCTGCTGATTTGCGGTCTTTCTGGTTTACCTGCGGTATCCTTTTCTCACTCATGCCTCAAGCCCCATCGCACCTTGTTGTTCCAGCGGATGCCGAAGGCAAGCGCCTCGATTCCTTCCTGGCGAAGCACCTTGCCGAAGTCAGTCGCTCCCGCGTGCAGCAACTGATCGAACAGGAGCAGGTGCTAGTGGATGATGTGATCGCCAAAGCTTCGCTGCGGCTACGCGGTGGCGAAACGATCGCGGTTCGGGGGCCGATCCACCTGCCGCCGCTGCGCGCTACCGCCGAGGATATTCCCTTAGAGATCGTCTACGAAGATGACGATCTTGCCGTCGTCAACAAACAGGCCGGAATGATGGTTCATGCTGGCGCCGGTGCAAGTGATGAGGAGCGGAATCGCGGGACGTTAGTGAACGCCCTTCTGCACCGCTTTGGCCGGCTCTCGCAGGCAGGTGGAGATCTGCGTCCAGGCCTTGTTCATCGCCTGGACAAGGCCACCAGCGGCCTGATCGTGGTGGCGAAAAACGATGCTGCCCATCGCCGTCTGGCCACACAGTTCGCCGGACGTCAGGTCAAGAAGACGTATCTGGCTCTGGTGCACGGCGCAGTGAAACACGAGAAAGGGACGGTCAATGCGGGCATCGCTCGCGATCGCGTGCGGCGTACCCGGATGACGACGCGCCGTTCCGGCGGAAGAGAAGCGGTTACTCACTACCAGGTTCAGGAAAGGATCGACGCCGGCTACGGCAGGTTTACGCTCCTCGAAGTGCGCATCGAGACCGGGCGGACTCATCAGATTCGCGTGCATCTGGCGTCGCTCGGGCATCCTGTGGTGGGCGACACGCTTTACGGTGCGCCGCGCGATCTGCGAGGCAAGAATCGCGTCACTATTTCTCTGTCGCGAAATTTTCTGCATGCGGCAGCCCTGCAGCTTCATCATCCACGGACCGGTGAATTGCTCTCTTTCTCTGCTCCGCTCCCGCAGGAGTTGAACGCGTTCCTCCACCAGTTCCGGCGGGCTTAGAATCAGGCAACCGATTCCAAGAAAAAAGCCCCGCCAGATTCTGGCGGGGCAATCGCAACATGCTGCTCATTTCGGAGAGCACGCGTGGTAGAGGTTGGAGTACTCCAGCTGTATCTCGTACTTGTGGCCGTTCAGAGTGACCGTCGGATCGAGGAACTGGCCGTTGTTGTTTCCCGTGGGTTCACAGAGGTCTCCGATCTCATCCCCCGCGGCAACCAGAGACTCGTCAGCGATCCAGGCGTTGATGTCCGGATCGGTGATGGTTTCGATGGTTTCGTGCGACAGAACCGAATTCGTGGAGTCGATCAACTCGCTATTCGGGTTCGGTGGCGCGGCCTGGCAACCTCCCACATTCTGTGAAGGCTCGACGCTGAACAGGACGTGCCCGATGTCGCTGAAGTCGAGGCTGCCGTGATAGGCACAGAAATAGAACGCAGACGGGTTATCGGGCGAGTAGCAAACCGACGATTCGTCGAAGCAGGTGTCGGTCCCGGGGGGCAAAAACACGTGATACTCATGACCGTAGCCGCTCGGTGTTCCCAACTTAACCGCCGCGTCATGCACCACGCCGAAGAGATCGCTTTCATCGATCATATTGGTATACATGGTAAACGTTGCGTTCACGTGAGCGCCGACGGTGTACTTGCCTGAAGCTCCCGTGTACTGATCGGTGACATGGATGAACGTGCTCAATCCCAGGTCAGTCAAGAACTTTTCGGGAGCGCCCCAGCAGGTGGCCACAGTTCCACAGCTTGCGGTATTCAAGTAGACGCTATGGGACTGCATGCTGGTAACCACGGGTCCGCCGAAATAATCCAGGTCATCGGGATAAAAACCCGGCGCAGGGACAGTTGTAAGCCCGAATATCACGTGCTTTTTTGCGGTCTTCGTGCCTAAGCGGCGAGCCGCCAGCGCTGCTTGTCCAGCCACGGTGTTTGCCGGCAGGATGTGATAGCGGACATTCGAGAAAGTGTAGGGCGCTTTCTTCGCAGAGTTAACGTGAATCGCCGCTTCCTCCTGTGCGCTCAGGCGCGGAGCAAGGGCGGACAGCAGAACGGCCAAGGCTGCGAGAGCTACGAGCGAAATCAGCGGATTGCGCTGCTTGGAACTGCTCATGAATATATTCTCCTTGATGGTTTGAGTGTGGCAGGCTGCTCCGTCCCACTGGGAGCATTGGGTGGACAAAGCCTGTTCGAACCGGTCACAGATTCTCTTTCTGTTGAGGTTGTCTTGTCAATGTGAAAGAGTTTGCACAGTACCGGAGGGAACAATCGATTCGAAGAGCGCGAGGCTAGTTTTCGGTGACAGTGGGAGTGCCGGGAGCGGAGGGTGCGTGTGGCGCTTTGGAAGGCTTGGGCGGCACAGGAACTTCTGACCCTTCCTCGGCGGAGGATGCCTTGCGGATTTCGATGTCACCGTGTTCGTTATTGATCACTAACCGCGAGCCGCCGGACCCTACGGTTCCGGTCGCGACCGCCAGATCGTTCGAGCTATCCACCTTTAAGTTGTCGAAATCGGTTTCGATGTCGCCGCCATGCGCGCGGGCATCCACCTGGAAACCGGCTTTGTCGGGCACATAGACCTGGATGTCGCCTTTGCGGTTATCCACCTGCATGCTGCCCAACTTATGCATGCGCAGTTCGACCGTGCCGTTTTCATCCTCCAGCCGCACATCTCCAGAGACGCCACTCAAGCGGATGTCCTTGGACCGTGTCGTCAGCCGGACTGGGCCCTGCATGTCGCTGGCCTGCAGATCGCCGGAATCCAGATTCAGATCGCCATCCAGCCGGGCCAGCAGCATATCGGTGCGGGAAGACTTGAAGGTCACCGACTGCGCTATCTTCGACAGTTTGACGCTCTCCATGAACTCGCCGTCGAGGTGCACTGCGCCTTTGACATCCTCGAGCGATACGTCGTTGGCGTGCCCCTCGATGGAAACGTCAGAGCTGACCTGGGACACGCGCGCCGAGCTGCGATCGAGATTTAGACTGACTTTGCCGTTGACATCGGATGCGGACACGTTCCCGCGCTCGCCCGAGACCTGTACATCGCCATCGCGGCCAATCACGCTAACGTCGCCGTTGCGGGTGGAAATATTGACCGCTGCTTTGCGAGGAATCGAGATATCCAGATTCGTCTCGACCCACTGGTCGCCGGCTCCCTGATTGTTGGCGTTGAGGGTAATTTGATTTCCACTCACGCTTATCTGCGGTTTGGTCGCGGAGTTGTATTTGTCGGCGTCGGCCTGGCTCTCTGCGTTGATGCGCTTGTGGACGGAGACGTGGATCTGATTATCTTCCGAGGCAGTGATATTCACTGCGCCGCGCTGGTTCACCACATGCAGGCTGTCGCCGGCGGGGAAATCCTGCGTGAGCTGATCCTCGTAGCTGTATTTCTCGCCGAACAGGGTGAAGTTGTCATCGTCAATGTTGATCTGGTCGCGCAATCCGCCCCAGTCCACGCGCGACGCCTGGGTGGCAATAAGTCCGGCCACGATCAGGACGATGATGAGGAAGATACTGCCGGCGCCGAGTCCACGCGCCCGCACTCCCTCCCTTTGGGCTGCCTGATACTCGATCAATTTGATGATGCCCGCAATGATGAGAATAACTGGCCAGTAATGAGCGAACCAATGTCCCAACCGCGACCAGTTCAGCACTCCCATAGTGCCAAGCAGGAACACGATGCCCACCGAAATCAGAATGATCGGACCAGACATCGAGCGCCGGTAGCGAGGCGGAGGAGGAGCTTGGGGGGGCTGCATCGTGCTAGCCATTGCGCACCTCACTCACGGGCGGTTGAACATCGCTGCCACCTGGGGTGGTTGCACCGGTGCCACCCGGCATCGCCGGAGGTGGCAGTGGCGGAGGCGTACGATGTTCCAGGAGCTTGGTGATGCCGATGGCCAGCAACAATACCGGCCATGTCCGGTGCCAGCGCGGACCACCCAGGTCCTCGATCAACGAAAGAACGCCAAGGGTCACCAACACCACCGGCCCCACCAGGCCCCGCATGCGATCCGAATGAGAGTAAACCCGATTCGACGGAACCAGGCCCCAGCGTTTCGCGAACAACCAAACCCCCAGGAAAATTAAGAGCAGCGGCCACACCCGGCCAACGCTGAATTCGAAAACGCCGATGGTCTGCAGCAGGAACAACCCGCCCAGTCCGATTAACACGATTGCCGCTACCGGCATTCTGGAAGTGTCGGTTTTCTCCCCCGCACCGAACGCTTGTCCCAGACCAAGCGGATCAGGAGGCGGCTGCCCGATTTGCAAGGCTTTGGCGGTACGAACCGAATCGATGATCTGCCAGACGTAGAAGAAGGCAAACACCAACCCGCAGATCATGTCCAGTGGATCACCCTGATTCATGCCCAGAATCAGGCCA
>Ga0335078_10006462_pt1 | contig 17342 bp, 13 predicted proteins | sample Lox_Sample_32_FD_206711 | JGI IMG/M metagenome (GOLD analysis project Ga0335078, IMG submission 206711) | Soil microbial communities from Loxahatchee National Wildlife Refuge, Florida, United States - Lox_Sample_3.2 | ecosystem: Environmental > Terrestrial > Soil > Wetlands | place: USA... | reverse complement strand
GTTCCGCTACAGGGCTCATGGCCAGTGTGGTTGATATCCAGCCTCCCTCGTCTTCATTGCCTTTGGTCGCCCGAAGGGCCATGGGGTCGGCCCTTCCGGGCCGCCGCCGAGCTTCCGCTCGGCGCGCCGGCTGGAAAGCCGGCGGCAGGCCGGAAGGCCTGCCCCACGAACGCTTCCATCGCTATTGGTGGCCCGCAGGGCCGTGGGGACACTCCCTTACGGTCGCGGTTCTTTGGCGGTGAAGAACCGCGCGCGTCAGCAAGCGGACTGTTTCGATGGTTCTCGTTGTTACTCTTGTTAAATTTAATCTCACTCGGAGTATCTACCGCGCTTTCGACTCGACCGGGCATGTCGCTGTTTGGCACGAACTGGCGGCGCTACGGAAGCGTGATCGAAGGAACTATCTGCCTGTTCGCCTGGCTGACGTCGGCGGTGTGCGCCGGGCGTCCCGACCGTGTCAAATCGGCTCTCCGAGGCATCGTAGTAGCCGGAGCGGCGGGGGGGATCTACGGCATCGTTCAATATCTAGGCTGGGATCCACTCATTCCCCGCTCTTCGTATCAGGTGGGCGAGGGAATCTGGGCCATCGTTCGGCCCCCCGGCACCTTAGGTTATGCGAGTTACTTTGCCACCTGGTTGTTACTGATAGTCTTCTTGAGCGCCGCGCTGGCCGCCATGGAAGACTCGCCGATCTGGCGGCGCCTTGCGATCACGGTAAGCATTCTGGCGGCATTCGCCATGTGGCTCACGGGAACCCGAGCCGCGATTCTGGGCTTGATCGCCGGACTGCTGACTAAGTTCGCCATGCGGAACTTACGCATAACTCGCCGCGGCGCAGCTATAGCTCTCGCGGCCGTGATCGCCTCTGCCGCCTTCTACTATTCCCCGCTCGGCCAGTCCATGCGCAGCCGCACGCGCTGGTTCGCGGAGGACCCGTGGGGCGGCGCCCGTTTGGCGTTGTGGCGCGACAGCCTGCACATGGCCTCACATCGGCCGGCGACGGGCTTCGGACCCGAGGTTTTCATGGCCGAATTCCCGCGCTACCAATCCGCGCAGCTTGCCAAGTCTTATCCCGATTTCGCCCACGAGTCCCCCCACAACATGTTTCTGGACGCGCTCGTGGCGCGGGGCCTTCCGGGGCTGGTTTTACTACTCGGCCTATGCAGTCTGGCTTTTGCCACCCGGCGCCGGCCTGAGATCACCGCGGGCGTGGTCGCGGCGATCGCCGCCCAGCAGTTTACATCTCTTACTGCGCCCACCGCGATGATGCTCTTCGTCGCCATCGCTTTCCTGGTAGCGCTTGAGACGCCGCCGATCACGCTCAAACGGAGAGCCCCTTGGGTCGCCGGCGCGGTGCCGGTAGCCGCGGCGCTACTGTACCTGGCGGTTCGATTGTCAGCCGCCGATCACGAGTTGGAATTAACGAAACTCGCCCTGGATAATCGCAATCTGGAGGCCGCGGCAGCGCATGATCGAACCTACGAGCAACAGCGCCTGCCCGGTGGCAGCGGCGATCTGTGGTACTCCCGCGCGTTGCTCGAACTGGCCTCGAAACAAAGCGTCCCGGCCGAACGCGCCCGGGCGCTCGAAACCGCCGAGGCCGCGGCCAGGCGCGCCACCGAAACCGCCGAGGACCCCTTCAACGCCTGGTACAACCTGGCGATGGTCTACGGCATTCAGAACGATGCGCAGGGCGCGGAGGGAAGCGTGCGCGCAGCCATCGCGGCTCATCCCACCTGGTACAAACCGCATTGGATTCTGGCGCGGATTCTCCGTGTCGAGGGCCGGGTCGAAGAAGCTCGGCGGGAGGCAGTGCTCGCCGCCGATTTCGACGTGGCTCGCAACCCGGAGGTGACTCGCACCCTGCGCGAGCTTCACCCGTAACCGCTTACCAGGAGTTGCGGCCGCTCCACACTTCCGGAATCGTCCGCAGTACGATGCGCAGATACAGGGTGAGGGTACGTCTCCGCACCAAGAGCAGATCCAAGCGCCGCCGCTCGGCATAACTCAAGCGGCTACGTCCCGAGATTTGCCACAGGCCCGCAAGGCCCGGCTTGGCTTCCAGCACCTCGCCCGCCGATGCGCCGTAATGGTGTCGCAACTCTGTTGCCGTCAAGGGTCGGGGACCAACCAGCGACATCTCGCCGCGCAGCACGTGGACGAGCTGCGGTAACTCGTCAATCGCATGTTTGCGGCAGAATCGTGCGAAACGGCTGCGGACGCGGCCGTCCCGCTCGTGCTTCTGCGACGGTCCGGTCTGGTCGTCGATATGTTCGATCCAGCCGGAGCGGCGCGGGGTTTGGGAATCCCACATGGTGCGTAGTTTCCACATCCACAGCGTGGTTCCCCGCCAGCCGACGCGCCGGTGGGCGATAAGCGGGGTTCGGCCCGAGAGCAGCCCCAAGATCGCCGCGCTCAGAAGCAGCACCGGGCTGAGGCTCAAGAGCAGAAGAAGCGCGCCCAGGCGCTCGGAAAGGTCGAGGATTTGCCATGGCACTGCCGAGGGAAGCGCAGCCTGGCGCGGAATGGGAACGGAAGCCAACGTGACCTATTCCCATCGTAGTCAGAGCCGCCGTGACCACTCTGTAAACAAGTTGTGAAATCGTTTCATCGCCTGTTCATCCCGGCCTTGGCAGAATAAGAGGGGAGCCGCTCGAAACAAGTGCGAATCTTACTGGTGGAAGACGACGCACGGGTCGCCCACCCGATTGCTAAAGGTCTGCGGGAACAATCCTATGCCGTGGACCTCGCGTCCGATGGCGAGGCGGCGGTTTACCTGGCGACCGAGAATGAGTACGACCTGGTAATCCTGGACGTGATGCTGCCTGTGAAAGATGGCCATGCCGTTTGCCGCGAGCTGCGCGCCGGCGGCGCACGCACGCCGATTCTCATGCTCACCGCGCGCGGCACGGTGGATGACCGCGTCGAAGGCTTAGACAGCGGCGCTGACGACTACCTGACAAAGCCATTCGACTTCAAAGAGCTCCTGGCCCGCATACGGGCGCTGCTGCGCCGTTCGGCGGTGCTTCGCCCCGAGGTCATGCGCGTGGCCGACCTGGTTCTCAACACCGCGAGTCACGCCGTCTCGCGAGGCGGCAAATCCGCCAGCCTCACCGCCAAGGAATACGCCCTGCTGGAATTCCTGGTGTTGAACCAAGGCCGCGTGGTGGGCCGCGAGCAGATCGCGCAGCATGTGTGGGACGAACACTTCGATCCTTTTTCGAATGTGATCGACGTATACATCAAACGCCTGCGCTCCAAGCTGGACGCCCATCCCGCCAGGCGGCTCATCCACACGCGGCGCGGCGAAGGCTACCTGCTGAGCGCGGATCCGAGAGTGGTCGATGAATAAGAAGCTGCGAGTCCAACTGGCGGCCTGGTATCTGGCGTTCTTCTCCGTGCTGTTTGTGTTGCTCGGGTTGGTGCTGTACGGCGTTCTCTCCGCGTCTCTGGAGCGCCGTTTGGATGAGGCCTTGGTCACCCAAGCCAATACCGCGGCCGCGCTTCTCGGTGAGGAGTGGGGGGAAATGCACGGCGACGCCCAGGCGGCCGCGTCCGGTGTGATTGCCGAGATGGCGCCGCGCAGCAGTACCGTCGCCATCCTGCTTGGTGACGCGATGCTCGCATCTTCGATGCCGCCGGGTGCCGACCTGCGGCCGGCGGCGGCTAAGGTCCTGGCGGCGGGCGATTCCCTGTGGCGCTGGGACGATTGGGGCAAATATGGCGCCCGTGGGTCCGTTCGCGCGATCAGCATCGGCCAGCGCCGGTTCGTCGTCATGGCCATCGAGCCGCTCGATTCCATCGCGCTCGAGCTCCGCGTGGTCCGCGACACGCTCTGGCTGGTGATCCCTCTGCTGTTGGCCGCGGCGGGAATCGGCGGCTACTGGCTGGCTCGCCGCGGACTCGCACCGTTAGATTCCATGGCCGCACAGAGCCAAAAAATCACCGGCGATAGCCTGCACACGCGCCTGCACATCGGCGATGCCGCCGAAGAGCTGACTACTCTGGCGGCGTCCTTCAACGAGCTGCTTTCGCGCCTCGATCAATCCTTCGAGAGCATGCGCCGCTTCGTGCAGGATGCGTCGCACGAGCTGCGCACCCCGCTGGCGGTGATTCAGGCGGAGGCTGATGTCGCGCTCTCCCGCGATCGCAGCGCGGCGGAGTACCAGGAATCGCTGGCCGCCATTCAAGAAGAATCGCGGCGGCTGTCCCGCCTGGTGGACGACCTGTTGAACCTGGCCAGCGCCGATGCGGGCCACGTGCGCCTGCGTGTGGAAGAGCTTTATCTGAATGACCTGGTCTCCGAGTGCTGCCGCTCGGTGAAACCGATGGCGGCCGCGCGCGGAGTCGAACTCCAGTATCTTTCGAGTCCGGACGTGAACGTGCGCGGCGATGAAGAATTGTTGCGGCGCATGGTGCTGAACCTTCTGGACAATGCGATTCGCTACACGCCATCTGGCGGCTCGGTTTCCGCGGGCGTCGAGATCGCAGGTTCGGAAGTCATCATCCGCGTGGCGGACACGGGAATCGGCATCGCTCCCGACGTCTCCCCGCACGTGTTCGAGCGCTTCTACCGTGCCGATAAGGCCCGATCACGCCAGGAAGGCGGCTTCGGACTCGGCTTGTCCATCGTCAAGTGGATCGCGGAGTCGCACCACGGCGCCGTGGAACTCGCCACCCAACCGGGATGCGGGAGTACGTTCACGGTGCACCTGCAAAAGGGATAAGAGCCGCTTCCTGCGACGCCGCTCCTGGGTGCGTCTTCAACGGAGTGTCCTCATGGCCCTGCGGGCCACCAATACCGATGAAAGCGTTGGTGGTGCAGGCCTTCCGGCCTGCCGCCGGCTTTCCAGCCGGCGCGCCGAGCGGAAGCTCGGCGGCGGCCCGGAAGGGCCGACCCCACGAACGCGTCTTCAATGCAGCGGCCGGACGCCTATCTCACAATGTCGTACTCCAGCCCGACCGTGCCGGTCTTCTCGTACACGTGCTGCTTGCGCAGCTTGAGCTTTGCCCGCGCGGCGGGTGACGGCAGCAACGGAATGCCGCCTCCCAGCAGCACCGGGATCAGCGAGACATCCACGCGATCGACCAGCCCGGCCGCCAGCAAGCTTCGGAACAGCTCTCCCCCGCCGAAAAGCGCAATGTCCTTGCCCGGCTGCGCGCGCGCCTCCACGACGAAGCGCACGGCGTCGTCTCGAATCAGAACCTCCGGATAATCACTCGCCTTTAGAGTACGCGAGAAGACCACGTTCTGAATCCCTGGCGTGCGCTTCCCTTCATTCCCCATGCGCTGCATGACTTCGAATGTCTTGCGGCCGATCAGGTACGTGTCGAACTGCTTCACCATTTCCGAGAAGTTCAGCTCCGGATCCATCACGATCCAGTCATATTCGCCGTTGGGTCCGGCGATATATCCATCCAGGCTCATCGCGCCACCGTATCGAACCAGTCGCATTTTCCAGTCACCGTGCCCGAAGGTACCGGGGCTTGGCTCACAATCATACATCCGAACCGGCCGGCAGAGCGCTTGTCGCGCGGAGGTGTGTTACCCAGAAAGTAGAGGCTATGTCCGATACCCATACTACGCAGCACGCATCCACCCCGCCGTCGCAGGAACAGCTAGACCAGCTCGACCACCTGCTAATCGAACTCGGCCGGGATCCCTCCCCAGAAGCCACGCTTGTCTTGGAGCATCTGTCCGGCGTGCGCACCTATTGGGTCGAATACATGCCCCTGGAACTGGCGCTGAACCTCGAGTTGACGCGAGAGTCGCTGCGCCCATTGCCCAACCCGGAGTTGAAAACCCGAATTACCGGGTTTTTGAAAATCTTCCGCTGAGCCGGCTTGTGTCGCGTTAATCCTGCGTTCATATCGCCGCATCTATACTACTTTCTTTGATGCGGGATGTTACTCTCACCGCCGGTGTCGCCCTGGTAGCGTGCGCCGCGCTAGCGCAGGCGCAGCCGGCCGTTCCACTCACCCTTCCGGACGCCCTGGAGCGCGCACGCGCAAACGCGCCGGCCCTGCTGGCCGCCGCCAACGCGGCCCTGATCGCGCACGAGGACACCGTCCAAGCCAAAGCCGCATTACTGCCCACCGCCAACTGGTTCAACCAGTTCATCTATACGCAGCCTAACAGCACGCCTACCGGCGTCTTCGTGCCGAACGACGGGCCGCATGTCTACTACAACCAGGCCAACGTGCACGGCGATATTTTCGCGCCCGGGAAACGGGCCGACTATCACCGCGCCGAAGCCGCCGAAGCTGTGGCGCGCGCCAAGGCGGACATCGCCGCCCGCGGCCTCGCGGCTACCGTGGTGGAGAATTATTACGGGTTGGTCGTAGGCGCGCGCCGGTATGCCAACGCGCAACAAAGCCAGCGCGAGGCGGAGCAGTTTCTCGACATCACCGAAAAGCAGGAGCAGGGCGGCGAGGTGGCCCACTCCGATGTCGTCACCGCCGAGATTCTGGTGGAGCAGCGCCGGCGCGACACACAAGACGCGCAACTCGCCGAGCAAAAGGCCCGGCTCGGCCTGGCGGTCCTCGTGTTCCCGGAATTTCGGCAGGATTTCACCGTCGCCGACGACCTGGCTAGCGCGGTGGCGCTCCCCGAGTTCCCGCGAATCCAATCCATGGCCACGGCCAACAATCCCGACCTCCGTGCCGCCATGGCGACTGTCCAGCAGCAGGAGTATGAAATCAAGAGCGCCCGCAGCGCTCTGTACCCCACGCTGTCGGTCGATTATTTCTTCGGCATCGAAGCCAATCAATACGCGCTGCACGACTACCAGGGCCACAACAATCTCGGCTCCGTGGCGCAGGCCACGCTCAACGTCCCTTTGTGGACTTGGGGCGCCGCGCGCAGCCGGGTTCGGCAATCGGAGCTTCGCCTGCGCCAGGCGCAAGCCGACCTGAGCTTGACGCAGCGCGAGTTGCTCGCCAACTTGTATTCCTTTTATCAGGAGGCCGATCTCGCCAGCGCGCAGATCGCCTCGCTGCGGCGCTCTCTCGATCTTTCCACCGAGAGCTTACGGCTCACGTTACTGCGGTATCAGGCCGGCGAAGCTACGGTGCTGGAGGTGAAGGATGCGCAGACCACTCTCACGCAGGCGCGCAATGCCGCCGACGACGGGCTGGTGCGCTATCGCCTGGCGATCGCCACGCTGCAAACGTTGACGGGGGCGTTCTAATGGCTCCCTCACGCCGGCCGCTCCGTATGGCGGCGCGATGTTTGTTACCGAGCCGCGACCGTAAGGGAGCGGAGGTTCCGGTACGCAGCTCGTGGCCAGAAGTGCTTGTGTGCCTGATCGCCCTCTCCTTGCTGGTCTCCGCCGGCTGCTCCAAGAAGGAAGAATCCGAAAGCGACGCCTCCCAGCCCGCACCCGTGCAGGTCGCCCCGGTGCGCCAGGAATCGATCCGGCGCATCATCGAGGCCGACGCCGTGCTCTACCCGCTCGATCAATCCAGCGTCATGCCGAAAATCAGCGCGCCCGTGCAGAAGTTTTACGTCAATCGCGGCGACCATGTGAAGGCCGGGCAACTCCTCGCGACGCTCGAAAACCGCGATTTGTCGGCAGCCGTGACCGAGAGCAAAGGCCAGCTCGACCAGGCCGAATCCAACTACCGGGCCACCGCATCGGCGGCCGTCCCCGAACAGGTCACCAAGGCCCAGACCGATGTGCAAGCCGCCCAACAAGCCATGGACGCGGCGCAGAAGCTCTTAGCGAACCGCCAAAAGCTGTTGGAAGAAGGCGCCCTCGCCCGCAAGCTGGTGGACGACGCCCAGGTTGCCTTCGCCCAGGCGCGCGGCCAGTTCCAAGCGGCCGAGGAGCACCTGCGCGCTCTCCAGAGCGTTGGCAAGGAGGAGCAGGTCAAAAGCGCGCAGGCCCAGGTGGAAGCGGCCCGCGGGCATTACCAATCCGCCGAAGCGCAGTTGGCGTACTCGGAGGTGCGCGCCCCGATTGGCGGCGTCGTTGCCGATCGGCCGCTGTACGCCGGCGAAATGGCCAACCCTGGCTCGCCGCTCCTGACCGTCATGGACATCTCGCGGGTGATTGCGCGTGCCAACGTTCCGCAAGATCAGGCGCGGTCGATCCAGGTGGGCGATGCCGCGATGCTGACCCAGACCGATTCCTCGATTGCGGCGCCGGGCCGGGTCACCGTAGTCAGCCCCGCCACCGATCCCGCCAGCACCACGGTTCAGGTTTGGGTGCTGGCCGAGAATCCCGGGGAGCGCTGGAAACCGGGCGCCGGCGTGCACGTCGCTATCGTGGCCGTCACCATTCCCAACGCCATCGTCGTTCCCACTGCCGCGCTTCTTTCCAGCGAAGAGGGCGGCAACATGGTGCTGGTAGCGGCCGCCGACAACACCGTGCACCAACGCAACGTGCAGATGGGCGTGCGCGAGCCGGACAAAGTTCAGATCCTCAGCGGCGTCTCGCCGGGTGAACAGGTGGTGGTGGTGGGAGGCGTCGGGCTCGAGGACAAGGCCAAGGTGCAGATCGTCAGGCCCGGCGGCAAAGAGGCAAATGAGTAGCCTCCTCACCCCTCCGCCCGCGTCCGCTGAGTCGGAAGCCGCGCACTGGACCGGCCGCCACGGCAAGCCGATCATCTTCGTCATCCTCACGCTGGTAGCCGTCGGCATCTATCTGGCGCTCACGATCCCCGTGGCGGTGTTTCCGGAAACCAACTTCCCGCGCGTCGTGGTGGCCGTCGACAATGGCGTGGCTCCCATCGACCAGATGTTGGTCACGGTGACGCGCCCGCTCGAAGAAGCCTTGAACTCGGTCCAGGGGCTGGAGCGCGTCTGGTCCATCACCAGCCGCGGAACGGCGGAAATCGACCTGTTCTTCTCCTGGAAAGTCGACATGTACCGCACCCTCGAGTTGGTGAACGCCGCCATCGCGCGCACGCTGCCGTCGCTCCCCTCCACGGTAAGGATCAGCGCGCAGCGCCTCACCTTCGCAGCCTTCCCCATCATGGGTTACAGCCTCACTTCCGATACGGTGCCGCAGACGCGCACTTGGGAGCTGGCTTACTATGAGCTGAAACCGCGGTTGAACCGCATGCCGGGCGTGTCCACCGTAGTCGTGCAAGGCGGACAGCATCCGGAATTTCAGGTATCGCCCGATCCGGCCGAGCTGATTCAAACCGCCACCACGATTCCGAATATTCTGGACGCCATCGGCCGCAGCAATTTGATCGATTCGCCCGGATTGATCGAGAATAACCACCAGTTGGTTCTGAGCCTGGTCAGCGGCCAGGCCCGCACGCCCGATCAGATCGCCAATATCGTGGTGAAGACCACGCCCGCCGGCACGCCCGTGCGAATCGGTGATGTCGCCGGCGTAGGCCCTTCGGTCATGCCCGTTTATACCGTGGTCACCGCCAACACCAAGCCCGCCGTGCTGCTGAATATTTTCCGCCAGCCGGATGGCAACACGGTGGAAGTGGCCAACGCCGTTCATCAGGAAATCGAAAATCTGCGCCATACGCTGCCGCGCGGCATCGAGCTCAACGCGTTTTACGACCAGTCCGAAATCGTCTCGGCTTCCATCAAGGGCGTGCGCGATGCGATCCTCATCGGACTGATTCTGGCGTCGCTCATCATGGTGCTGTTCCTGCGCGATTGGGGCACTTCGCTGGTGGCCGGCCTGGTGATTCCCGCCACGATCGCCGTGACCTTCATCGGTTTGCGGGCTCTGGGGCAAACCTTCAACCTGATGACCCTGGGCGGCCTGGCCGCGGCCGTCGGCTTGGTCATCGACGACGCCATTGTGGTGGTGGAAAACATCGTCATGCATCGCGATGCGGGGCAGACGCGCGCGCAGGCGATTCGCAGCGCGCTTCGCGAAATCCGCATTCCACTGATCGGATCCACCATCACGCCGATCGTCGTGTTTCTGCCGCTGATCTCCATAACCGGGGTAAACGGCCTGTTTTTCCGTGCCCTCGCCATCACCGTGGGTATAGCCTTGCTCACCTCGCTAGCGCTGGCGTTGACTTGGACTCCCACCCTGAGCCACTACCTGTTGCGCCGGCGGCCGCGCGCCTCCCCCTCCGAAACGGGCGCGCCCTCGCGAGTGATGCGCGTCTACGAGCCCGTTCTGCGCTTCACGCTCGGGCACCCTCTGCTGTTGATCCTGTTTGCCGCGGTCCTGGTCGCCGGTTCCTACCTTTGTTTTAATGCGATCGGCTCCGACCTGCTTCCGGCCATGGACGAGGGCGGATTCATTGTCGACTACTACACGCCCGCGGGATCTTCACTCGACGAGACCAATCGCATCGTCAAGCACGTGGAGCAGATCCTGCGGGCCGTGCCGGAAGTGGCCAGCACCTCGCGCCGTACCGGGCTGGAACTGGGGCTGGCGGCCGTGACCGAAGCCAACCGCGGCGATATTTCCGTTAAGCTGAAGCGCGACCGCGAGCGCAGCGCGGATGAGGTGATGGCCGACGTCCGCGCCCAGATCCGCAAGGCCGAGCCCGTGCTCGACGTGGAACTCGTGCAGCTCTTGCAGGACATGGTGGACGACCTGACCGGCTTGCCCGAGCCCATCGCCATCAAGATGTTCTCCCAAGACCCGCAAGCGTTGCGCGACTGGGCGCCGCCAGTGGGCGACGCTATCAAGAAGATTCCAGGTGTCGTGGATGTGCTGGACGGGATCGAGAACACGATCAGCGGTCCGGCCACGGTTTTCCAGGTGGACCCCGTAGCCAGCGCGCGCGCCGGCTTCTCGCCGCAGGAAGTGGAACTCGATGCCAGCGCGATTCTGCAGGGCGAGCCTGCTCAGGCTCCGGTGGTGGTGAACGACCGGGCCTACACCATCCGCGTGCGTTTCCCCGAAGCGACGCGCGCGTCGCTGGATGCCATCCGCAACACACCCCTGGTCAGTTCCACCGGGCGAACCGCTAATCTCGGCTCGCTCGCGGCCATTACCGATCTCCCCGGCCAAACCGAAATCCGCCGCGAGAATCTGCAGCGCGACGTCACCGTCACCGGCCGACTGGAGGGCGTCAACCTCGGTGAGGGCATTCGCCGCGTGCAGAACGTCGTCAACGGCTTGCAGCTGCCGCCCACGATCCGGGTGGAGTATGGCGGGCAGTACGAGGAGCAGCAAAAATCCTTCCGCGATTTCGCGTTCGTCCTGGTCCTGGCTGTCCTGCTGGTGTTCACCGTCCTGCTGTTTGAGTTCGGTGGCTTTGCCGCTCCCATGGCTGTGATTTCGTCGGCGCTGCTTTCCACCTGCGGCGTGTTTCTCGCGTTGTGGCTGACGGGCAAGTCGTTCAACCTGTCGTCCTTCATGGGTCTCATCATGGTGATCGGGATCGTCGCCAAGAACGGAATTCTCCTGCTCGACGCCGATCACAAATTCCGCACGGAAGGCCTGGGCGCCGCGGAGAGCATGATTCGCGCCGGCGAACGGCGCCTCCGCCCGATCCTGATGACCGCGCTGGCCACCGTAGCCGGCATGGTCCCGCTAGCGCTGGCTTTAGGCGCGGGCTCGGAAATGCTGCAGCCGCTCGCCATCGCCGTGATCGGCGGAATTCTGGCCTCGATGGTTTTGTCGCTGATCGTTACTCCGGCGGTGCATTACTACCTGGGCGGCCGGGAGTGAAAATGGGTTCACCGCCGAGACGCCGCGAGGCAGAATTTTAGGCGGGACCGTACGTCGAGCACTTGTTCCCTCCCACCCTCCGCGCGCCAACCTCATGGTGCACCGCGCGCCTGCAAACTCCACGGGTCCCCAGCACCCCTATCTTCCTCCGCGTCTCCGCGCCTCGGCGGTGATCTCCCACCTAGTTCCGGCCAACCTAAAGTCCCACGACGATCTGCCGATAATCTGTGTGATGGCTATCGGCAAACGAATCACACTCGCGTTCGCGTTTCTGCTGCTTTGTCTGGTGCTCGTATCCGGTATCAGCCTATATACCGGCCAGCAAACCCAAGTCGCGTTCACCAGCATCACCACCGACTCGCTACCGGGAATTTACGAGATCGGCCAGCTCGCCGGCGTGGTGGGGCACTTGCGCGCCCTCACTCTGATGGATACGGTCGCCACCCGTGAGCAGCAAGGGGCGTTCCAACAGGAGATCGGACGCCGGGAGCGCGAGTTTCAAGAAGGCATGGTTCGGTACGAACGCACCATCACCACCGACGAGGATCGCGCGCTGTTCGCTCCCATTGCCCCGGCGTATGAGGACTACCGCAAGATCCTTCACCAAGTCCTCGCCCTCGCCGATGCATCGCAAGAGGAACAGGCGCAGGCTTTGTATGTGAGCGACGCACGGCCGGCCGTGCTCAAGCTCATCCAGTACATTGACGCGGAAATCGCCTTCAATAAGACCAACGGCGACCGGAACGCCGCCCGTACGTCAGCCGCCGTAGCGACATCCCAATGGTGGACCTGGGCACTATTGCTCTTCTCCTTGGCGGCCGGAGGGACCGCTGCCACCGTGATCGTCCTTTCGGTCGACCGCACCTTGCATACGACCGTGGCCGAGTTGTCCGGAGCGTCCCAACAAGTACACGCCGCCGCCGCACAAATCGCATCCTCCAGCCAGGCCCTGGCTCAAGGCGCAAGCGAACAGGCGGCCACTCTCCAGCAAGTCTCGGCGTCCAGCGAAGAGATCAGCACCATGACCACGAGTAGCGCCGACAAAACCCGGAGCGCCGCGCAATCGATGGCCGGCACCTTCCAGCAGATCAACCAAGCCAACAGTACTTTGCAGGAGATGATGACTTCCATGCAGGAAATCAACACCTCCAGCGAAAAGATTTCGAAAATCATAAAGGTAATCGACGAGATCGCCTTCCAGACCAATATCCTGGCGCTCAATGCCGCTGTAGAAGCCGCGCGCGCCGGGGAAGCCGGGGCCGGTTTCGCGGTAGTGGCGGACGAGGTCCGCAGCCTGGCCCAGCGCTGCTCCCAGGCCGCGGGCGATACCGCATCCCTCATCGAAGATTCCATCGCCAAGACACGTGACGGCAAATCCAATGTCGATCGCGTGGCCGAAGCCATTCACTCCCTTACCGGCAGTTCCTCTGCCGTCAAAGCCCTCGTGGAAGAAGTGAGCGCCAGCAGCCAGCAGGAAGCCCTAGGCGTCCAGCAGATCGCCAACGCCGTTCTCCAGATGCAACAAGTTACCCAACAGGCCGCTTCCGGCGCCGAGGAAAGCGCTTCCGCCAGCCAGGAATTGACTGCCCAATCGGAAACCATGCGCGCCATCGTGCAGCGCCTCGCCACCCTCGTCGGCATAACCCGCTAAGGCCCGTCGCCGGTGACGCATTCCAGCGGTGAACGTCAGGAAGCGCCGTGCTCTGCACCACGGCCCCTCAACGCGTCAGCGCGGGGTTCCCTCTGCCGCCTCGGCGCGCAAACCTGATCCAACGGCGTGCTCTGGAACTGTCACAGACGCCTATCCAATTATTTCCTCCGCGTCTCCGCGCCTCAGCGGTGAATTCAGATCTCCTGCGCGATAATCAAACCTTGGATCCGGCTGAACTCCGCACCGCGGTGAACGCCATTCCTTGGGCGCATCGTATCGACCTGGGCCACGGCATCGTCACACCCGGCGCATGGAACACCGCCGAAGTGCTCCCACGCCTGCACCTCCCCGCCGATCTCTCCGGCCAAACCGTTTTGGATATCGCCTGTTGGGACGGCTTCTATTCCTTCGCCGCCGAGCAGCGCGGCGCAGCGCGTGTCCTGGCAACCGATTCGTTCATCTGGCAGGCGGGTTACCGCGAAGGCTTCCTGCTGGCGCATCGCGCCCTGCAGTCCAAAATCGAGTACGCCGAAATCGACGTTCTGGATTTGTCGCCGGAGCGGGTAGGCACGTTCGATATCGTGCTCTTTTTGGGCTTGCTCTACCACATGAAACACCCCTTGCTGGCGCTGGAGCGGGCGGCGTCGGTCACGAAACGGCTGTTGGTCGTCGAGACCGTAATCGACCTCCTCTACCTGCCCGGCACCGCGCTGGCGTTCTATCCCGGAACGGAGTTGGGAAACGATGCCACGAACTGGTTCGGTCCCACGCCCGCGGCCGTCGAAGCCATGCTCCGATCGGTTGGCTTCCCGCGCGTGGAGCGGGTATGGCCGTCACCGAACCGCTTACGGCTTTGGCGCGCCATGAGCTTGTTCGGTCCCAAGGCCATCAAGCGCGCCGTATTCCACGCTCACCGCGACCCGTAATTCCTGAGATCCATGATAGTTTGAGATCAGCCAGTAAGGCCGCCAAAAGCAATGAAGACGAGACGGGAGGCGGGAGATCAACCACCCGCCGGGCCATGCGCTGTAGCGGAACCCCCGCATTCCGATTTCAGCAACTTACCGCCGAATTGGCTTCGTTTTTCACTTTTTCGCAGCCATCCGCGTTTATCAGCGTTCATCCGCGGCCCATTCCGGTTTTCCAGTCCGCGCGGGCCCCGTCCCGGGTTGTATACTATTGCCATATCTAGTGGGCTGTCCCGGTCGTTTCGAATAGCGCTTGGTCGAACACGTTCTCGGACACAGACCTGGAGGTCCGTGCTACCGGTGGCACAGACCTCCGGTCTGTGTTGCATCTGAAGCATGATCGATGCCCACTGGAAGTTGGCCGGGCAGGGCACGGCCCCGCCCCATAAAGGAGGGTTCGGGATGGCTACCATCAAATTTACGCTGAACGGGAAGCCCCAAACTGTCGACGCCCCCGAAAAGATGCCGCTGCTGTGGGTCTTGCGCGACACGCTGGGAATGACGGGAACCAAGTTCGGGTGTGGCGCGGCCCTGTGTGGCGCGTGCACCGTTCACCTCAACGGAACGGCGATTCGCTCGTGCAGCACTCCGGTCTCGAACGTCGCCGGCAAGAACGTGCTCACCATCGAGGGCCTATCGCCCGATAGCAGCCACGCCGTGCAGCAGGCCTGGGTGGAACAGGACGTGCCCCAGTGCGGTTATTGCCAGTCCGGGCAAATCATGGCCGCCGCCGCCCTGCTCGCTAAGAAAGCCAAACCCACCGACGCCGACATCGACGAAGTCATGCGCGGCAACATCTGCCGCTGCGGCACCTACCAAAGCATCCGCAGCGCCATCCATCGCGCTTCCGAGATCCTGACGGCCTCCAATGCCAACCCGGCGTCCAAGGGAGGTGTGGCATGAACGCCATCCGCAAAGTCAACCGTCGCAACTTCCTGAAGGTCGGCGTGGGCGGCGCTGCCGGACTCACCATCGGCTTCGCTCTTCCGGAAACCTCGCGCTTGCTGGCGCAGTCCGCCGGAAGCCGCGTCTTTCCGCTCAACGGCTACGTGCATGTAGGCGCGGACGACGTGGTCACCTTCGTGCTCGCCAAATCCGAAATGGGCCAAGGCCCCATGACCGCGCTCTCGCAGATGCTCGCCGACGAAATGGATTGCGATTGGAAGCGCATTCGTACCGAGTTCGCGCCCGTCGATCCCAGGCTCTACGGCCCGCTACAAGGCACGTTCGGCAGCATGAGTATCCGTACCGGCTGGGACCCGATCCGCAAAGCCGGCGCTACCGCCCGCGAAATGCTGGTCGAAGCCGCCGCGCAGAAATGGGGCGTGGAGAAATCGCGCTGCCACACCGAAGGCGGCGCGGTCGTCAACGCCGAAAACCAGCGCCTCACCTTCGGCAGCCTGGCCGAGTCCGCAGCCAAACTGAGGCCTCCTTCTCAGCCCACCCTTAAGACCGCCAGCCAGTATAAGATCGTCGGCAAATCTGTAAAGCGCCTGGACACGCCGCTCAAGGTCAATGGACAAGCCGTTTTCGGAATCGACGCCAAGGTCGAAGGCATGCAGTACGCGGTCGTCGCGCGCTGCCCCGTCTTCGGCGGCAAGGTAGCCAGCTTCGACGCTACCAAGGCGAAGGCCGTACCCGGTGTGAAGCAGGTCGTCCAAATTTCCAGTGGCGTGGCCGTCATTGCCGACAACACCTGGAACGCCATGGAAGGCCGGCGGGCCCTGGAAGTCAAATTCGATGAAGGCGCGTTGGCCAATCTAAACAGCGCCGAAATCCGCACGATGATGGCCGAGGCGGCCGGGAAGCCCGGCGCCATTGCCCGCAAGGAAGGCAGCGGGGAGAGCGCTCTCACCGGCGCCACCAAGAAGCTCGAAGCGGTGTACGAAGCGCCGTACATGTCGCACGCGCCCATGGAGCCCATGAACGCCACCGCGCACGTGCGCGCCGATGGCTGCGACGTCTGGGCGGCCACGCAAATCCAAACCGCCGCCCACGGAACCGCCATGCAGATCACCGGCCTTCCGCCGGATAAAGTGAAGGTCCACACGCTCTTCCTCGGCGGCGGTTTCGGACGCCGTGGCGGCGATGATTTCATCCGCGAAGCCGTCGAAACTTCCAAGGCCGCCGGTGTGCCGATCAAGCTCACCTGGTCGCGCGAGGACGACATGACGCACGATCTGTACCGCCCGGCTTCCTACACCAAGTTCACCGGCGCTCTCGACGCCGAGGGCTGGCCCGTGGCCTGGCACACCCGCGTCGGTTGCCCCTCGTTCGCCGGCATGCAAAACGGCGTTGATCGCGCAGCCGTCGAAGGCATCGCCGATCTGGCTTACGCCATTCCCAATATCCAGGTGGAGTACACCAAGGCCGATCCCGGCATCCCCACCACCTATTGGCGATCGGTGGGTTACTCGCAGAACACCTTCTTCACCGAGAGCTTTCTCGATGAACTGGCGGTCGCCGGCGGCAAAGACCCGCTCGAAGTACGCCGCCGCCTGCTGGCCAACAATCCGCGTATGCGCGCCGTGGTCGAACTGGCCGCCGATAAGGCCGGCTGGGGCAAACCGCTGCCGGCCGGACGCGCGCGCGGCATCGCGGTCGTCAACAACATCGGCAGCTTCAATGCCCAGGTGGCCGAAGTGTCCATCGACAAGGGCAAGCTGCGCGTTCATCGTGTGGTCTGCGCGGTGGATTGCGGTCAGGTCGTCAATCCGGCGATCGTGGAGCAGCAGATCCAAAGCGGCATCGTGTACGGCTTAAGCGCCGGGCTGAAGGGCGGCATCACCATCGATAAGGGCCGTGTGCAGCAACAGAACTTCAACACGTATGAAGTCTTGCGCATCGATGAGATGCCGGTGGTCGAAGTGCACATCGTGAGGAACCAGAACGCTCCGGGTGGAATCGGCGAAGCCAGCACACCGACCACCGCACCCGCGGTAGCCAATGCCATCTTCGCCCTGACTGGGAAGCGCCTGCGGAAGCTTCCTATCCGCAACGAAGATCTGGCATAAAGACCACCTCCCTCGCGTCGCGGTTCGACATATTTACCGAGCCGCGACCCGTAAGAGAGTGTCCTCATGGCCCTGCGGGCGCCAATAGCGATGA
>Ga0335078_10006461_pt1 | contig 17345 bp, 12 predicted proteins | sample Lox_Sample_32_FD_206711 | JGI IMG/M metagenome (GOLD analysis project Ga0335078, IMG submission 206711) | Soil microbial communities from Loxahatchee National Wildlife Refuge, Florida, United States - Lox_Sample_3.2 | ecosystem: Environmental > Terrestrial > Soil > Wetlands | place: USA... | reverse complement strand
CTCGAACACGTACTTGAGCGCGGCCGCGGCCGGATTCGCACGATCGCTTTCGATCGTCTGCCTGACCTTGTCCCAATCAATCCGTTTGATCGGATACACCGCCGCGCACATGTCGGCGCCGCACTCGATCAGCCGGAGGACCTGCGCAGGCTCGAAGCCGATGTCGGCATCGACGAACAGGAGGTGCGTTGCAGCCGGATCGTCCAGAAATTGCGAAATCAGACTGGCGCGTGCGCGCGTGATCAGCGCGTCGCCGTCCTTGAGCAGCACCTTGAGATCGAGACCCCGGTAGGATTGGATCAGTCGTTGCAGCTTGAACAGCGAAGCGGCGTACAAGACCGAGACCTGCCCGCCGAAGCACGGCGTCGCCACGACCAGATGGACGCTGGGCGCGGGGGCTGGGCCGGAAGCGGTAGCGGCCGTCACTAAATCGGGCCTTGGCAAGTCCGTCGCGCTCATCGGCCGCGGAATTCCTCGATCTATGGTTAACCAAGAATGAAGACGCCTGGTTAAGGGCGGGTTAAGGCGTTCGAGGAAATCCGGCAAATGCGCCGTGGAATCCCCGACCGCAACGTGGCCAAAGAGGGAAACTCGGCGTCAGCCCAGGCGCAGGCGCCGACCGGCCATGATGCGGCGTTTGCAGGCGAATCTGCGTACGATTCCCGACTTACGTAGATTTACGCGCCTTTAAACGAAATCAGGCAGATGTTCAGCAGCCGATCGTTCGCCGATCGGATCATGCACTCGCGGGTACGGCAGTACTGCAAGTGCAAGCCAGTACGGCCTGTAACCAGAAGGGTACCGCTATGTCCAACATCACTTTGACCGCAGGTATTCGGCAGAACCTGCTGTCTCTCCAGCAAACATCTGCCAACTTGACCACGACGCAGGAACACCTTGCGACCGGCAAAAAGGTCAACACGGCTTTCGACAATCCGACTTCTTACTTCACCTCGCAGTCGCTGACCAACCGCGCCAATGACCTGAGCGCCCTGCTCGACCAGATCGGCCAGGCGCAGCAGACGCTCGATGCGGCCAACAACGGCCTCACCTCGCTGACGAGCCTGCTCGAACAGGCGCTGTCGACGGCGCAACAGGCTCAGCAGGCCGCTGTGGGCAACGTGAACTACAGCACCATCGCTGGGACCCAGGCGATCGCCGCCGACACCACACAGATCACCAGCACGGCGACCGTCGCCGCCGCCGGCACCGCTTCGACGGCGTCGGTGGAAGCTTCGTCCGAGATCAACGCCGCCGGCATCGGGCAGCTGGCAAACGGCGACACGCTGACGTACCAGCTCGGCAGTGGTGCGGTCGTCACCGCGACGTTCGGCGCCGCTACTGATACCACCACCAACACGTTCCACGACGCAGCGGGACTGGTCTCGGTTCTGAACACCGGCACCGGCGCCAGCGGCAACCTGAGCACACAAGCTTTCGCATCCACCTCCGGCGGTAACGTCACGGTGACCTCCTACGGCGTGACCCAGGACTTCACCGTCGGTTACACCAGCGGCGGCGGTACCCTTGCGGCCGGAAACTTCCAGAACCTGTCAGTCGCCCACACCCAGGGTGACGCGCTGACGCTGTCTGACGGCACGCACTCGGCGAGCTTCTACTACGTCGCCAACGCCATCCCGGCCGGCGCAGCCGCCGGCGACGCCGCGGCCGGCGTGTTCCACAGCGCCGCCGATCTCGTCAGCGCCATCAGCGACGCCGCGTCCAGCGTCCACGCCACCATCACGCCCGTGGCGACCGGTGGCGGCGACCTTCAGTTGTCGTCGTCCGGCTCAATCACGGTCGGCGGCAACATCGGCGCCAACCTGGGCTTCGGGACTTCGGCGTACAACGCCAACTACAACTCCACGCTGGCAGCCCTGACCTCGGGCAGCACGCTGACGGTCCAGGTCGGCAGCAATGCGGTGCACACGCTGACGTTCGGCAGCGGGAACGGCCAAATCGCCACCAAGGCAGAGCTGACCTCCGCACTCTCGGGCTTCACCGATATTACCGGCGGGTTCAACAACTCTAACGATCTGCTGTTCACGCCGAACAGCACCAGCCCGGTCACCATCGGCGGCACCCCGGCGACGGCGACAGCGCTCGGTCTCAGCCTTGGTGTCACTACTCCGACACAGACTGTCGTGACCGCGAGCTCCACACGCTCGACCTTGCAGACCAACTACAACAACCTGCTGACGCAGATTAACCAGCTCGCCGGCGACTCTTCGTACAACGGCGTCAATCTGCTCAACAGCAACAATCTGCAGGTGGTGTTCAACGAAACCGGCACTAGCGGCCTGACGATCGCTGGCGTCAACGACAGCTTCAGCGGTCTGGGATTGGCCTCGCTCAACGGCAGCGAGTTCCAGGACAACGCCCAGATCACGACCGTGACCGCTGCGATCAACGCCGCGATCACGACCGTTCGCGCCCAGACGCAGACGTTCGGCACCAACTCCTCGACGATCCAGACCCGACAGACGTTCGAGCAGAACATGATCAACACGCTGCAGACCGGCGCCAGCAACCTCGTGCTGGCCGACCAGAACCAGGAGAGCGCCAACCTGCTCACCCTGCAGACACAGCAACAGCTGGAAATCTCCGCGCTGTCGATCGCCAACCAGGCGAACCAGTCAGTGCTCAAGCTGTTCCCGTAAAACCCTTCTGGAACGGCCGTACAACGCGGCGGGGCGAAAGCCCCGCCGTTTTTCTTTGCCGCGGCGCGCAGCGATGCGCGGCGGCAAGCTGCTTAAGCCGCGTTTAACCCGCGTCCGCAACGATGCCCGTGCGCGGCGTTGGAATTCGCAAGTGGCCCTCAAACTCGAACTGCGACCGAACGAACGTGTGATCGTAGGCGACTGCGTGATCACCAACGACAACCAGCGCACGCGCCTGCTGGTCGAGGGAACCGTTCCGATCCTGCGCGAGAGGGACATCATGGCGCTCAGTGCCGCCAACAGTCCGGCCAAGCGCATCTATCTCGCGGTGCAGCTGATGTACACGTCGAGGCGGCCCGAGGAACATCAGGAGCTTTATCTGCGGCTGGTGCGGCAAATCCTCAAAGCGGCTCCGAGCACGCGACGCTTCATCGAGAACATCAATAATCAAATCTTAACAGGAAAACTGTATAAGGCCTTGAAGGAAACGCGCAAACTGATCGCTTACGAGAGGGAATTACTCGACCATGCAACACGCCAGCAACGCCTACAACAAGACGGCCAAGGAAACAGCCAGCCCGCGTGAGCTGGAAGCGACGTTGCTCTTGAGGGCGGCAGCGCAGCTGCAATCCGTCCACGACAGCTGGCGCGATAAGCCGAGCAAGCTCAACGAAGCGCTCCTCTACAATCGCCGGCTCTGGACGGTGTTTCTCGATTCGGTCACCAGCGACGACAACAGGCTTCCCGTTGAGGTGCGCCAGAACATCGCCAATCTTGGCGTGTTCGTCATGGGCGAGACCTTTTCGCTGATGACCCAGCCGAAGGCCGAGCATCTCGCCTCGCTCATCAACATCAATCGCAGCATCGCTGCCGGCCTTCGCGGCAAGGCGTAAGGACGAGCGATCATCTTGACGCCCGGCCGGATCGCGCCGACCGAGTTGGCGCCGCAGATGCCTGACGCCGCGATGGCCAGGCTTGCGGATGCTATCCGGTCACCGGACCCAGATAGTTGACAAGGCTCAGCTGCGCGAGCCTGGCGCTGACGGACATCGACGCCGAGAGGCTGTTTTGCAGCGTCAGGATCTCTTCGCCGACCTGGCTCTGCGAAACGCCGTCGATGTTTTGCAGCATGTCCTGCAGCGTTGATTGCGTCTGCGTATTGAGGGTCGTGGCATTGTTTACGGTCGTCTGGGCGTTAGCGAGGTCCGCCTCCATGTCGCTGACCTTTTGCGTCCCCGGCTGGCCATCGAGGTTGCCGGCGACCTTCAGGCTGAGTGCCTGGTAGCTTGCCGCGGCATTGGGGTCGCTGGCCGAATAGCTCGTGGCGGCGAGCACAGCCACATTCCCGATCAGCGTGCTGATGGCCTGCTCATTGGCCCGCATGCCGTAGCTGACGGACGTCGACGGGCCAACCTGGGCGACAGCCGTCTGGCGCGCGGGCGTGCTGCCGGACTCGCCAGTGTACCAGAAGACGGTGTTGGCCGGCGTGCCGGCGACAAGCGAAGTCGCCGTAGCGAAAGGTGGGCCCGCGACCCGCTGCGGAAGATCCGAGCTGAAGAAATCATTGGCGGCGGCCATGGCGGAGGCGGCGGGTAGCGCCGTCTGCGCGAGATTGCTCACGGCGGTTGTCAGTGCGGCCTGAAGATTGGTCGCGGTGTCGGCGGGCGTGGTGCCGATCGTGAACTGGTTCGCGCCCGGCGGCGTCGCCGTCGTCGCCTGCAGCGTCACGGTTTGGCTGCTGCCATCGGGAAGCGTGAGGCTGAATTGAATCGAGTCGCCCGCGTTCGGATTGGATCCGAGATCGACCGAAATCGATTGCGGCGAGCCCGAAGGTCCGGTGACCGTCGCGCCGGTCAGACTCGAATTCACTCCGGCAAGCTTGAAGCCGAAGGGGGAGCCCGCGGCATCTTCGCTGATTGAGACCGTCGATCCCGATGCCGGCGGAATGACCAGGCGGCCGAGGCCATTCGTGCCGAGGTCGGCCTGCTCACGCTCCGAAAGAACCTGCGTGAAACCGGCCTGGGCGCCGTTGCCGTTGAGAATCAGGCTGGCGTCGGCGACTGAGGGTTGGTTGACGGCGCTGCCGGAGAACAAATAGGTGTCGCCGGCCTGCGTATTCAACAGCGAAACGATCTGATCGAGATAGGCGCCGGCCGATTCCTGAACGGTCGTCTTGCCGTTGTTGTCGAGCGAGAATGCGCCCTGCCCGTTCACCGCCTGCTCGAGCGAAGTGCGCGCGCTGTCGAGCTGACCCAGCACCGACTGAGCGAGGCTCAGCGTGGTGCCGACGGTGGTCGCCGTGCTGCTGTAGCCGTTGATCGCCGAAAGCTGGGACCCAAGCGACAAGACCAGTCCCGCCTGCGATCCGAGATCGGAATAGGTCTGCGCCGCCTGTCCGGTACTCAGTTGCTGGCTCAGCTTGTCGAGCTGGGTGAACATGTTCGTCTGCGCCATCAATGTGGCCGCAGTGATCGATCCGGGTCCGGTAAGACTCATCACGCACCTACTTGGAGCAAGGTCGTCATCATCTGCTGGATCGTCGTCATCACGCGCGCATTGGCGCCGTAGGCATTCTGCAGCGCGATCAGGTTCGACATCTCGGTGTTGATGTTGACGCCGGACTGGTCGTTGAAGCGCTGCTGCAGCGCGCTCAGCACCGTGTCCTGGCCCTGTTGCAGATTGGTTGCGGCGTTCGCCGCCTGAGCCTGTTGGCTTACGATCTGGCTCATGTAGTTGGCGAGCGTCCCGCTATAGGGTGCCGCCGTACCGCCGATGCCGGTCGCCGGCGAATAGCCTAAGATGGCGTTCGTCATCTGGTTGAGGAGGAAATTGGGCCGCGTCGGGTCGCCTGAGGCGGTGCCCGAGGCGTAGGCGACAAGGCTTCCCGGCGACGCGATGACGGCCGGGTTCACGGAGATGCGGCCGGCAAGGCCCGTGGTCTGCGAGCCGCTTCCGGTGATTACCCCGGTGATCGGCGCGCTGCCATCGAGAAAGACCGGAAGCTGGGGAACGCCGCTCGCAAGTGACGTCGCGGTCGCCGTGGCGGAGAGCGAATTGACGACATTGGCGGTGCCGTTGCGATTGAGGACCTGCAGCACCGAACCCGACGGATTGGAAAACTGGACGCTCGAGCCAAGCGCCGTGTTGAGTTGCGAAACCACCGAGCTCATGCCGCCCGAAAGGTCGATGCCGATGACCTGATTGTTCGGATTTGACGAAGCGCTCTGCGGCGGCAGCTTGCCGCCGGCGCCGAGCGACACGATCGTGACCGTGTGCTGCGTATTGGTCGGGTCGGTGTAAGTGAGCTGGATGGTGTTGCCGGGCAGCATCGCGCCGATATCGACGCTGTATCCGGACTGACCGCCAGAGGTCACCGCGGTTCCGCTTGTCGTCTGGTTCGACAGCGCTTGCGACATCTGGTTGGCAAGCTCGTCGAGCTGGGTCTGCGCCTGGGGCAGGATGTTGTCGCGCATCTGAATGTACGCGGCGAGCTCGCCCGATTGGATGACGTTGCCCGCGATCAGATCGCTCGTCGTGCCTCCGGGTGATACCAGCGTGATGGTGCCAGCGCCGTCCTTGCTCGGGTCGGAGCTCCACAGCGACGTCGCCGACAGCGTGCCGGCGTTGTTGAAATTGAGTTGCCCGGCCGCCGGGCCGGACACGAGCTGAATGCCATTGCCGGTGAAGATCGAAATCGCGTTGTTGGGACCCTGCACCACGCGGATGTTCATCAGCTGGGCGAGCTGCGTGACGTCCTGGTCGCGCTGGTCCTGAAGCGTTGCCGCGGTGCTGTCCGAGGGAGAAGCCCCCGCGAGTTGTTGGTTGATCTGGGCGATTTGCTGCAGGGCATTGTTCGCCGCCTGCACGTCGTTGGCGATGCCCTCTTCGGTCTGCGAGCGCAGCTGCTGGATGCTCGCGCTCATCGCGTTGAGGTTTTGCGCCAAGCTCTGGGCGGCGCCGACAACTTGCGATTGCGCCGAATACGCGCCTGGGCTGGTCGAAAGCGTCTGCAGTGCGGAGGTGAAGTTGCTGAAAATTGCGTCGAACGATGTCGAGGATCCGGGCGTGCCGTAGACCTGCTGGAGTTGCTGGTAGATCTTCGCTGTCGTATCCGCATAGGAGCCGCCGGACGTTTCCGTCCATAATTGGCTCTGCAGCAACGTGTTCAGATTGCGATTGATTCCCTCGGTCTCGACGCTGGTTCCGGGCGCGCCGGCCGTCGCCAGCTCGACCTGATTGGTGCTCTCCTGGACATAGCCGGGCGTATTCGCATTGGCGACGTTCCCGGCGATCACCGAGAGGCTTTTTTGCGTCGTGTTTACGCCGGCGAGCGCGGCGGATAACGCCTGGGCGAGGCTCATGGTGTTGGCCGCACGAACAGCCTACGGTTTGCGGCGCGCAAAGCGGCAATCCTCACTGGATGACCTGGAGCAGACTCTGGATCATCTGGTCGGCGGTCGACATGACGCGGGCATTGGCCGAATAGGCCTGTTGCGCCACGATCAGCTGGCTGAACTGGGTGGCGATGTCGACGTTGGATGCTTCGAGCGAACTGCCGACGATCTTGCCAGTCGCGGAGAAATTGGGCGCGCCCGACTCCGGTGTAGCGGCATAGGCGCCGCCGTTGAGCGGTTGCAGGGCGTTCTCGCCGTTGAACGAGGCCAAGGTGATCTGCGCCAAAGGAATGGTCTGGCCGTTTGAGAACGTACCGACGATGCGATCCTGGCTGTCGACCGCGACCGATTGCAGCTGGCCGGCGGCGTAGCCGTTTTGCGACAGCTGGTTCACCTGCGCCGTTCCGCTCGAGCTCGCGAATTGCGTCAGCCCATTCGTGCCGAACTGAAGCTGCACGTCGCCGAGCGAGTTGCCGTTCACCGTGAGGTTTTGCAGCGTCAGGCCCGATATCGGCGGGTTCAACTCGCCGTTTGCGTCGAATGTGAACGTCGTGCCCACGTTTTGCCAGGCCGGAGCCGAACCGGTCGCGCTGGTGTTGGTCTGGTAGAAGAGCTGCCAGGAGTCGGTGCCGCCATTCGAGGCGCTACTGATCTTGGCCCAGCGGAAGTCCACGTTGACCGGGTCGCCCTTGGAATCGTAGGCGGTGATCGAGCCGCCGTCGACCGATTCCGCGTTGAACGTGGACACGTCGTTGGCGATGACGGTGCCGCTTGCCGGGAAGGCCGTCAGGGTGTTGATGCCGAATTTCGCGGCCGAGGCGGTGCCGCCAATGCCGATGACCTTGGTCGGATCGGTCGCCGTCAGGGTGATGTTTCCGGTCGACGTGTCGACCGTCCCGGTCACGCCGGTCAATCCCTGAATCGCAGTCTGCAGTTGCGCCAGCGTCGAGACTCCGCTGGGACCGAAGGTGATGGTCTGTGTCGTCCCGGTCAGCGTCGGAGGATTGCCCGTCATGGTGCCGACGGTCACTGTCAGTGTCTGTCCAGCAGCGACGGCGCTCTGCGTCAACAGATTGGTCGGCTGAAACGAGTTTTGCCCTGCGCCAAAGCCGACATCCGCCGCGCCGACGCCGCCGACGGTGATCGAAGCAGTGTCATTATTGCCGGTCAGAACAAGATTGCCGCCGCCGCTCAGCGACGCCGTGACCGCCGCCGTGCCTGCGCCGCCGGCGTTGATCGCATTGATGAGGTCGCCGACGGTATCACCTGCGCCCGTTGTGAAGGTCGTTGTGTTGGTGCCGTCGTTGACCGTGATCGTCCCCGACGAAAAGCCCAGCGACGACAGCAGCGTGCCGTTCGTCAGCCCGGTCACTGTTCCGGTCCCGACTGCGGGGGCGTCCGGGGCGAGCGTCGCGCCGGTACCCTTGATCTCAGCGGCGATCGGCGCGCCGGCGACGGGATTGGCTTCGAAATCGGCGGTGTTGAGGAGCGCCGACGGCGTGCTCGGCAAGTTCGCCTGATACTGGATCTGGGTCGTCTCCTGAGCCGGGACGAAATTATCATTGAACTGGAGAACCTGGGGAACGCTGCCGAGGGGATTGCCGGTGGTCGGGTCGACCGGAATGCCCATGAGATAGTAGCCGGCGCCGTTGACCAGATAGCCGTTCTGGTTCATCTGAAAATCGCCCCGGCGCGTGTAGTAATCGACGCTGTTGAAGGTGGGTTGATTGTCGGTGAAGCCGATCGGCTGCGACACCACGAAATAGCCGTCGCCATTGATCGCCATGTCGGTGGAGATCGACGTGCTTTGGATCGCGCCTTGGACAGTATTGGTGGATACCGACCTGGCGAGCACGCCGCCCGAGGTCTGCTGTCCCGCGGCGGCGGCCGATACCAGGTCCTGGAAGCTGGTATCGGTCTCCTTAAATCCCGTGGTCTGCGAGTTGGCGATGTTGCCGGAAATGTTCTGCAGTGCGAACGACTGCGCCTGAAGGCCGGCCACTGAGGTGGTCAATGCATCGAAGATACCCATGACATCATCTCCAACTCGATCTTCAACTCGTGCGACCGGCGGTGGCCGGCAGCTGTCGACGCCGTTGCGCGCAGCAAGCCGCGTGCCATGCGATGCACGAAGCATTTCAGTGACTTATCCGCGAACGCTCGCCGCCTGTGGTGAGGATGTGCCGGCCCGCCGGCAAAATTTGCCTGGCGGCCGGCGTCAGGCGCGGGTTGTGAGCCGCAGGGCCGCCGTGTTTAATTTCGCTGGATGGCCACCCGAGCACGATCCCCACGACACAAAACGGAGCTCCGTTTTTAGAACGAGCTGACAGGCAAAGGACTACGCATGCGGTTTGAAGGCACGAGCGCCTATGTCGCCACCGACGACCTCAAGGTTGCCGTCAATGCTGCGATTGCGCTGGAGCGCCCGCTTCTGGTCAAGGGCGAGCCGGGGACCGGCAAGACGGTGCTTGCGATCGAGATCGCAAAGGCCGTCGGGGCGCCGCTGATCGAGTGGCACATCAAGTCGACCACCAAGGCGTTACAGGGACTTTACGAGTACGACGCCGTGGCGCGGCTGCGCGACAGTCAACTGGGCGATCCGCGCGTTAAGGACATCCGCAATTACATCAAGCGGGGCAAGCTGTGGGACGCGTTCGTCTCCGACGAGCGGCCGGTGCTGCTGATCGATGAGATCGACAAGGCCGACATCGAGTTTCCCAACGATCTCCTGCAGGAACTCGACCGCATGGAGTTCTTCGTGTACGAGACCGGCGAGACGATCCACGCCCGGCGCCGGCCGATCGTCGTCATCACGTCCAACAACGAGAAGGAATTGCCCGACGCGTTCCTGCGCCGGTGCTTCTTCCATTATATCCGCTTTCCCGACGCCGACACGATGCGCGCGATCATCGAGGTGCATTTTCCCGGTATCAAGCAGCGGCTCGTGGCCGAGGCGTTGCGGCTGTTCTATGAGATCCGCGAGGTGCCGGGCATGAAGAAGAAGCCCTCGACCTCGGAGCTGCTCGACTGGCTCAAGCTTCTCATGGTCGAGGACATCTCTGCGGACATGCTGCGCGAGCGCGATCCCAAGAAGCTGATCCCGCCCCTACACGGCGCCCTTATCAAGAACGAGCAGGACGTCCATCTGTTTGAACGGCTTGCGTTCATGGCGAGACGCGAAAGCCGATGAACGACGGGAAAATGGCGGGTGCGCCGGCAGGTCTAATGGCGCAGGCGCAAAATTCCACGGCGATCACGAATTGCGGCTCATCAGCGGCTTGCGCTGGGCGGCAAGCTCCTCGGCGATGCCGGAGTTCTTGGTAAGCACGACTCCGGCTAACTCCAATCCGCCGGAGAACTGAGCGCGATCAAAAGAGGCATTTCCATCAAACCGGGCCTCCTGGAACCACGCCTTGCGCAGAAATCTGGTTTCGTCGAAGCGAATTCGCGCGCAGAAATGAGCCTGGTCGAATCCGGCGTTGTCCTTGAACCGGGCAAGAGAGAAGTCCGCCGCGCCGTGAAATTCGCACCGGCCGAAGCCGGCATTTCCGGAGAACTGCGCCGCCGCGAACAGCGCCGCACCGGCGAAATTCGAGTCCACGAACCAGGCATCGCGCTCGAACCGTGCATCGCGAAAGTGTGCGTCGCCCGCGAACCGCGCCAGGCGGAACTGCGCGTCGCGCGACCACCTTGCCTGATCGAAGCGCGCCGCGGCGGCGAATTCCGCATGATCGAAAAGGCCGTCGCGTTCGAAGATCGTCCCGCGGAAGTCCGCGCTGTCGAGGAAGCGTGCGGCGTTGAACCAGCCATCGACCCCGAAGCGGGCATGGGAGAAATCGACTGGCCCGGGAAACACAAGGCCGGCGAAATTGGCGTTGTGGCGGAGCACAAGCCCGGCAAAATCCGCGCTGGCGAGCGCACGCCATATCCGCAGGCTCGCGGGCTGGCCTTGAAGCCGTCCTTTGATCGACAGCATGGACTGCGCCCAGTTGTTCCATGCGTTCGATCCCGCGCCAAGCCGCGTGGCAACCGCGGCGCGCCTGCGCTGCGCCAATTCCTTGCCTTCGCAGACCGAGGTTGCCTCCCCGGGCCCGACTCCCGCATTAGATTGCGCCGCTTCTTCGTCGGCGCGCGCCCAGGGATTGAGGTCGACGAGTTCGGCCAGATTGTTGCGCTTGCCGGCGATTCGAAAATACTTCATCGCGTCCCCATCGCGTTCCCGAAATCGGCGGGGTTATCGAAACGAAATTAACTTTAGCAAAATATTAGCCATTCCGCACCCGGGCGGCGTGGCCTAAGGTAAATGCAGCCGCTGTGCCGCAAGCCGTTGCAGCCCTTTCGTAACGCGAGCATGGGAGCCAGGTCTTCGACCGGATCGAAGACCCGGCGCGCAGCATGTGACCGACGCGCCCTTGGTTTTCGAGGTTCTGGAGCCGGGTGGCGACGCTGCCCGCGCGGCACGGCAAGCGCCGATGGGATTGCAATTTCTGCTCTATGGCCTCCAGTCGCCGATCAACATCGGAATGATCCTGCGGGTCGCCGAGACCTACGGATTCGGTGTCTCGATCTACGATCAGCACAGCGTCCTCGCCAATGCTGACAGGCTCGCGACCATCCGCGATTTTTCCTGCGGCGCGCTGGCGCGGCGCGGTTTCCAGATGCTGGACGACGAGGCGTCACTCACACGGGCATTGCGAGGACGGCGCTTGATCGCGACCTCGATCGACGCCAAGCACTGCCCGCTGCCAAGCTACGAATTTCGCGCCGGCGATCTTTTTGCGCTTGGGAACGAGTATGACGGATTGCCCGACGCCCTTTTGCGGCGCGCCGCCACCTTGTTGCATATTCCAATGCCGGCGGGCTGGGCGCCGAAGCCCAAGGCAGAAAGACCGATCGACCCCAACCGTACCACGGCCGTTGCCAATGACGGACAGCCGAACCTCAACGTCGCCATGACGGCGGGGATTGTTTGCTACGCGGCCTACGCGAGCATGCTGGCGCGCCACCACGCCGCCGCTGCCCCCAGCCGTCGTTGACATTTAGTCCTGATAGCGCGGAACCCGCTCCTCGCGGCTCCAGCCGCTTTTACGGCTCAGCCGGCCGCGCGTGGCACGGCTGGCGCATCACGTCCGACGCGCATCGATTCGGCGACCTGGCGGAGATGTTCGAGGGTCATACGCGGAAATACAATGATTTCCGCCAGCCGCCCCTCCGTCATCACCGGCGCGCGCGTCATGTCCCGCTTGAGCTTATCGCCAGGGACACGAAATTGCAGGATCGTCGCCATGAATACAGCCTGTGGGCCGGAGCGCACCAATTCGGGCCGCTCGGGCCGCCCGCGCCAGCCGGCGCCAGGCTGCAATCGAAGCGGTTAACGCCGAGTAAATTGGCCGGGACCGGCAAAGCGGTTTCCATCCCCGAGGAACGAGACGGCGGCGCGGTCCTAAGCTCCAACCGACGCCGTTGCGCGCGAAAATTGAAGCGCGTAGCCTTTAACCATAACGTGCCGTTCGGCTCGCCGAGGTTAGAGCCCGATGTCCCGGAATGGCGTGTGCTTTGTCATCAGTCCGATTGGCGACGCGGACGTCGAGGCGCGTGGCGACGCCAAGGACGTGATGGATCGGCTCATCGGACCGGCCCTGGCGTTCGTCAAGGAAAGAACCGGGATCGAGCTTCAAGCCTCGCGCTCGGACCAGAGGTCGGTGGTCGGCGAGATCGTCGACAACATCATCCTTCGCATTTTACAGGACGACGTCGTCATCGCCGTTCTCTTTAATCGCAATCCGAACGTCTATTACGAACTGGGCATCGCGCACACCGCCGCGCGGCCGGTCGACCGCCGGCGCAACGGCGAGCGCCGGCGCAAACGCGGCGTGAAGGCGTCACTGTACGACCGATAATCAGGGTGTTGGCGTGGCGAGCGATCAGAATATCCGCAAGGTGCAGGTATTCGTATCCTCGCCGAGCGACGTTGTCGTCGAGCGCGAGCGCATCGACCTTGTGGCGCAGCGGCTAAATGAACTCTTCGTAGACCGCGTGCGCATCGAGCCCATCCGTTGGGAAAACAAGTTTTACACGTCGGAAAGCGGCTTCCAAAACCAGATACCGCCGGCCACCGGAACCGACCTGGTCATTGCCATTTTCTGGTCCCGCTTAGGCACCCCGCTGCCCGAGCAATTCGGTCGCATGGAGAACGGCGAACGCTATCCGAGCGGCACCGCTTACGAGGTGCTGAGCGCGATCGACGCGCGCCGCAGAAGCGACCGGCCCGATGTGTATGTGTTTCGCAAGACGGAGCCCTTCGTCGCGTCCTCCGAGGAAGAGAAAGCACAGTGGAAGGATCTCAACGCCTTTTTCTCTCGCTGGTTCCAGGCGCCCGATGGACAATACCTGCGCGCCTTCCACCGCTTCGAAACCGCGGACGAATTCGAACACCAGATCGAGCGGCTGCTGCGCGGCTGGATCGCCGAGCGCGTGCCGCGGCAGCGAGGCCTGATCTGGCCGATCGAGACCCAGGGATCGCCCTTCCGCGGCCTGCTTCCGTTCGACGCCAGGCATGCCGCGATCTATTTCGGACGCGACCGCAAGGTCACGCGCGCGATCGAACAGCTGCAAAGCGTGGCCCGCGCTCAAAGCGGTATACGCTCGGCGCCCCGCAACGTCCCGTTCTTGCTGATTGTCGGCGAAAGCGGCGCCGGCAAGTCGTCCCTGATGCGCGCGGGCCTGGCCCCGCGGCTGACCGCGTCCGGCGTCGTGCCGGCAGTCGATTTGTGGCGCACGGCTATCGCGCGCATTGGCGATGACGCAAACCCCTTTGTGACGTTGGCCAAGGCCCTGCTCGTCGAAAACGACGAGAAGGGTGGATTTGGCTCCGCGCTTCCGGAACTCGGCGACGGCGGCCGCCGCTCAGCCGAGCAGCTTGCCGAGCTCCTGGCGCAAGGTGGCCTGATCGGTCCGCGCAAGCGCGCGCCGGCGGCACCGGCGATATTTGCCGCGCTGGCGCAGGTCGAGGCAAAGGAAAGGGCGGCGCGCAAGACGCAGCGACGCCTTCGGGCCAACCTCCTGCTCTTGATCGACCAGCTCGAAAACATCTTCTCCGGCAACATCGCGGACAAGGAACGCGCAGCATTTGCGCGCCTCGTCTTTGCCCTGTGCGCCACGCGACGCGTATGGACGGTCGCGACCGTGCGCTCCGACATCTATCCGCGTTTGATCACGCCCGGCGACTTCCTCGCGCTCAAGGACGCGGGTGGTGTTTACGATCTCGCGGCACCGAGCGAACCCGAACTGGTCGAGATCGTGCACAAATCGGCAGCGGCGGCCGGGCTGGTTTACGAGAAGGACGAAAGAAGCGGCGAGCGGCTTGACGAACGCATTCTGCGGGATGCGCAGGGGCAGAACATGCTGCCCCTCCTCCAGTTCGCACTCGAGCGGTTGTTCGAGAAGCGCGAGGTCGTGCGCACCGACGAGGCCGCACAGGGCTATGCCGCGCGCACGGAGGCGCACGAGGAAGTCCGGCTTACCTTCGACGCCTACAATAAGATGAAAGGGCTCGACGGCGCGATCGACCAGACCGCGAAGGCGGCACTCGACACGCTCGGTCCGGCCGAGATCCGCTCATTACCGCGGCTGCTGCGTTGCCTTGCGGTCCCGGTCCATGACCGCAATGTGGCCGCGGCCGCCTCCAGCGGTCTGACCGTGCGCATGGTTTCGCGCAGCGAGGCCGTACCCGACGATGCAAGCGCAAGGCTGGTGAAGGCCCTCATCGATGCAAGAATCATCGTCGCCACCGCGGCCGAGCAAGGGGACGGCGCCGTCGGCGAGGATCTGATCGGCATCGCTCACCAGCGAGTCTTCGAGAGCTGGGCTGTCGCGCGCAAGATCATAGAGGAGCACAGGGATTTCTTCCGCATTCGCGACGAAGTGGAGAACCAGCGTCGGCGCTGGGAAGAGAAAAAGCGGCCCGGGGCGCTGCTTCTTGCCAAAGGCCTGCCGCTCGCCGAGGCACAGCAGATCGTCAAGAAGCACGGCAACGAGTTGAGCCCGGAAATCCGCGCCTATGTGGCGACTTCGAATCGCAGAGCGCAACGGCTCAATGTCTTCATGGGCGCCACCGCTGCTGTCTTCGCGGCCTTGTTCGTGGCCTCGACCATACTCGGCCTCATGACCAGGAGCGCGCAGCAGACCGCAAGCGCCAATTATCAAGCCGCCAAGGGCGCTATCGGCAACCTCGTCACCGTGATCACGGAGAATCTGCGCGACACCGCGGGTATCGAGGTCGAGACCGTTCAGCGGGTGCTCAAGATCGTCGACGAGACTATTACAAAGGTGCAAAAGGTCAGCGTGGGCGACCCGGAACTCCGAGTCCTACGCGGCCAGATGCTTTACCAAAGTGGCAAGGCCTACCAGAAAAAAGAGGACTGGGCCGACGCGTTCACGGCAGCCAAGGAAAGCCTGGCGATCTTCAGCGGGCTCACGCATTTCGAGCAAAGACGTACGGCGCCCGCCGCCTTCGCATCGTCGCCTGCACCGTGGCGCTGGCAACTGTCGCTCAGCCTCGAGCTCGTCGGCGACCTCCTGCGGGAACACAAGAAGTTTGCCGACGCGCGCGCGCTGTTCCAGGAGGTGCTCGCAATCCGCCTCCAGCTCAACCGCGAGAACCCCGAGGACGACGCGTGGGCGCTCGGCATCTCTCAAGTCTATACCCGCATGGGCGATCTCGACACCGGCGTCGACCTTGCAGCGGCGCAGCGCAACTACGAGAACGGGATGGAGATCGCGGCGCGATTTTTCGAGGGTAAGCCCGAGGACGAGCGCTGGCAGCATGAGCTGGGTTGGGCTTACGCGAAGATCGGCGACGTGAGCCTGAAAAAGGGTGACGCCGACAGCGACCCGAGTCATGCCGCCGTGCGCGCGGCAAGCTACGCCACCGCGCTCGACGCATTCGACAACAGCCTGTGCCTGCGCCGTCGCATTGCCGACCGCGAGAAGGCCAAGACCGAGTGGACGCGCGACGTCACCTACACGCTCGACCGGGTCGGTGCCGCGAAGCAACGCCTCAAAGACCCCATCGGCGTCGAGCTAGCCTATTTCGAGTCGCTCTACATCAGGCGCGATTTGGCGAAAAAGGTACCGGACAACACGCTCTACCTCGGTGACATTGGCCGGAGTCTGGATTTGATCGGGGACCACTACCGCGCACACGATAATCCGCGATCGGCGCTTGCGTTTTACGATGCCGCAGCCGACGTGCGTGCGCTCGCCGTCGCCCGGTCGCCGTCAGATACGCGGGCGCGCAAGAACGCCGAGGAGGCGCACAAGAAGGCTGACGAATGGCGTCAGAAGGTGAAGGCAGCGGAGCGGGACGAAGACTTTTCCGGGGACTGGTGGAGCAAGACGGTCGGCGATGCCGAGCACGATAACGAAACCCTTTGGCGCGCCGTTAACGCAAGTGCCGAAAGCTGCATGGACAGGGTCACAGCGTCGGTCAGGCAAATTCTTCAGCCCCTCACCACGGCAACGGTGCATTAAGCCGCACCACGTAAGGCTTGCCGCCTTGATCGCGCCGCACTGTCGCCGCTCCCTCACTCGACTGCGCCGTGACTCGCGGAGAAGGAAGATGACGGCGAGAGCCGCAATACTGGCGTTGTTGTTTGCGCTCGCGCCGCTGAATCAGGCCGCGAGCTGGGGTGCCAGCGGTCATTCCATCATCGCCGAGATTGCGCAACGTCGGCTGCACCCTCAAGTGCTGTTGCGGATTAAAGAGCTGCTCGGCGGCGAGGTCTCTCTCGCCTCGATCGCGAGTTGGGCCGACGACGTGGTCGCCGAGCGGCCGGAGACCGCGGCATGGCATTTCGTCAATATTCCATTCGACGCCACGAGTTACGATCCGCGGCGCGACTGTGCTGAAAGCGCGAGGGGCGATTGCGTCGTCAATGCGATCGCGCGGGCGCGAGCCACGTTGATCGACCGATCGGCGTCGAAGCGCGCGCGGGTCGAAGCGCTGATGTTCCTGGTGCATTTTGTCGGCGATGCTCACCAGCCGATGCACGCGATCGACCACAATGACGCCGGCGGCAGCAAGCTCGCGGTCACCTTTTTCGACAGACCGATGTCGCTGCACGCCGTCTGGGATGCGGGCATCATCGAGAAACGCACTTACGATTGGGGCGAATATGTCCGGGATCTGGAACGGCGCTGGCTGGCGGGCAAGGATATCCGCGCGCTCCAACGCGGCGAGCCTGCTGATTGGGTCTGGGAGGCCCACCTCGCCGCCGTGAAGGTCGCCTAC
>Ga0335078_10006460_pt1 | contig 17347 bp, 19 predicted proteins | sample Lox_Sample_32_FD_206711 | JGI IMG/M metagenome (GOLD analysis project Ga0335078, IMG submission 206711) | Soil microbial communities from Loxahatchee National Wildlife Refuge, Florida, United States - Lox_Sample_3.2 | ecosystem: Environmental > Terrestrial > Soil > Wetlands | place: USA... | reverse complement strand
TGGTGCTGCGACAGTCTTCCAGCAGGACGAGTTCGGCGATTTCACCACACTCTATAACGGGCACTCGTATCCGGGAAGTTTCCTCGACACTGGTTCGAACGGCATCTTCTTCCTCACCACCGCGCTTACAGGAATGCCGGATTGCGGCGGCGCCACTACGGGATGGTACTGCCCGGCCGCGACTACACCTTTCACAACCACCACCCAGGGAACGACTGGGACTAGCGAAACGGTTGCCTTCGACGCCGCCAACGCCAACCAGTTGTTCTCCGGGAACAACACTGCGTTCAACGACCTCACCGGCGACAACCCGAGTTGCTTCGTAAGCACCACCGTGACCGCGCCGTGCTTTGATTGGGGATTGCCATTCTTCTTTGGCCGCAGCGTCTTCACCGCCATCGAGGGACGGAGCACGCCGGCGGGCCCGGGGCCGTATTGGGCGTTCTGAGGCTGAACTACTGACTCATCAAGCCGCAATTTCTCCAGCCGGCACAACTCTGCTATCCTGCTCCGGCTTTCAGGGAGGCAGATCATGAAAAGAATGGCGGCGGTTGTCTGGACGGTTTTCGTCCTCTTTGGCGGCCTGCTGGTAGCGCAGGCGCCCAAGCCCGCTCCTGAGCACCAGCGGCTGCAGTACTTTGTGGGGGAGTGGAAAAACGAGGGGACTATGAAGCCGAGCCCTTGGGGCGCGGGGGGGAAGTTTATCGGCACAGACCGCGACACGATGCTGGGCGACTTCTTTCTGGTGCTGCAGAGCGACGGCACGAGTCCTATGGGTACGATGAAGGGAGTCGCCGTCATAGGGTATGACGCTAAAGAAAAGGTCTACACCTATGACAGCTTCGACAGCATGGGAGTGCACGAGCTGTCGAAAGGCACCATCTCCGGGAAGACCTGGACCTGGCTCTCTCCTGAACAAGATATGGGAGGGAAGAAGGTCAAAGGACGCTTCATCCTCAACGAAGTTTCTCCCACGTCGTATACCTATAGTTACGACATGTCGACGGATGGCGGTGCCTGGGCCAACGTCATGGAAGGCAAAGCCACTAAGGTGAAGTAGACCACGGTGGAGCAGGGCTTCAGCCCATAATGAGGCAAAAAAGTTCCGGCTTTAGCCGCTGGGGGGCACCCTCAGGGGCTAAAGCCGGCATTGAACACGGTGGCCGAATGCAGGCCTATAAGGCCTGCTCCACCCGGGACCGAATCCCTGGTGGCACGCACTCACGCCAGATCGAACTTCAGTTCTCCCAGTTTTTCAATGCTGCAGGCGATTTTGTCTCCGGGCTTGAGCCAGGAGTACTTTTCCTTATTCATGGCAAGCCCGTTGGCGACCCCGCCAAAGATCACTCCTCCCGGCGTGCCGGTGAAGATGATGTCTCCCGCCCGAAGGGGAATGCGGGCCGAGGTCCAACTAATGATCTGGCTGCAGTTGTAGATCAGGTCATTGGTGTTGGACGACTGGCGGGTTTCGCCGTTGACGCGGCATTCAAGGTTCAGATTGTCGGGATTGACCTGCTCGGCGGTAACGAAATAAGGGCCCAAGGGGGCAAACCCGTCCGATGTCTTACCCGCCATCCACTGGCCGCCGGTCTCAAACTGCATGTCGCGGGCGCTGAAATCGTTGCCGGTCGCGTATCCGGCAACGTAGGAGAGCGCGTCCTTCTCGCTGACATTACGCGCGTCCTTGCCCATCAGGATGACCAGTTCGATCTCATAATCGAACTTGCTGGCCACATCCGAGGGCAGCTTGACGGTGCCGCCGTGGTGCAACAGCGAGTTGTTGTACTTGTTGAAGAGCACCGGCTGCTTGGGGATCGGCAACTTGATTTCCAGCGCGTGCTTGCGATAGTTCAACCCCACGCACACGATTTTTTCCGGCCGGGTCACCAGCGGGCCATACTCGATCGTCTCTTCCTTAAGGAACAGCTTCTGCGCGCCGCTCGATTTCATGGCGGCTTCAACCACCTCCTGCACGCTGGCGCCTTCATCGCCCTTGAGCATGTCATCCAGCGTGGCTGGAGAGTGCAGCTTTAGAACGGCTGCTGCTTCCTTAACGTCGAGGACGCCCTTGCTGGTCTTGGCTCCCAGGCGGTATTCGCCATTGCGGCGCATGGTCAGCAGAGTAAGCCCACGTGCCATCCCCTTCTTAGGCTGGACAGCCGGTTTGGTTTCCGCGTCCAGTGTGCTCAATCCGCCCATGGCGGCCACGGCGCCGATCGCGCCGGCGCCTTGCAAGAACCTTCTGCGGTCAGAATTCATAGACGTACTCCTTGATTATTGGGTTGCGCGGCCCAAGATCATACCGTTGGTGAAGGGAGAGGGCAACAGACATTCCGCCGCAGTGGCAGGAAGAGATCGGCGTCGGGCTGTGACACGCCGACACTGCTGCTTTCGCCCGGATCTCAAGGACACGGCGGGTGAGAAAACGTGATTCTGCCGATTACCTGCTGGTGCGGCCGACCAGCAACCCCAGCAGCAGCCCCGCTCCCAGCGCCACACCGAACGTGGTCAGCACGGTCGCACGAGGATAACGGCGGATACCCCGTACGGCGCTCTCCTCAAGCTGATCGGCGGCACGGCGTCCGCGATTGACGGCGCGGCGGGCCGCCTCCTTGCCTTCCCCCACCGCAGCGGAGATAGCGGCTTTGGCGTTCTCGATGTCACACACCGATTCCGCAAATTTTTCCCCGGCCCGCATCGTCTGGGCAAACGTGGTTTCTGCCATAACTTCCTCCTGGCAATCTCCCTACAGTATCCACATTTTATGAACCTGTGTCTGCGACCGAAGATAGTGCAATCTGTGACGCGCGAGGGTGCGAAAATAGCACGAGTAGAGTCGATGGCCGTCTCGTCCCCAATCGCGCTGCAGAATCAAAAGTACGTCAGCCTGGCCACTTTCCGGCGTAGCGGCCAGCAGGTGCGCACCCCGGTGTGGTTCGCCGAGCAAGAAGGCAAGTTCTTCGTGATGACTCGCAGCGATTCCGGCAAGTTCAAACGCATCCGCAACCACCCGCAGGTCCGGCTTGCCGCCTGCACGGTGCGGGGAAAGATCACGGGCGCCTGGATCGACGGGCAAGCCCGCATCCTGGACCGCGCAGAAGAAGGCATCGCCCGGCAGGCTCTCGCGCGCAAGTATCTCCTCATGCGTTTCCCCTGGCTATGGAGTAAGAAGAACATCTTCCTGGAAATCGCGCTCCGCCCTGCGTAAGAGATTTCCCACCACTTTCGAGCTGGGCAATGGTCCCTGACTTGCTTATGCCTTAGAGCGGCGATGGTCCGGCACTTGCGCCTCGGAAGCCGGGTCAGAGACCACATTGATTGTGTTCAAGGGTTTAGCAAAAATGGGAAAGGAACACCAGTGACCAGTCTTAATTCCTATCTAACTTTCGACATCAACGCACTGATTCTTTGCGATGACAGCCACTTCCTGGTAACCATGGGGCATGTGTTCGCGCGGCTGGGGGTGAGAAGCGAAAGAAGTAGCAACTACACTGCCGCACTGAACGCGCTGGAACAGAAAAGGATCGACACGGTTGTGGTCGACTGGCAGGAAATCGTCAATCTGTGTGAGTTCCTGGAAACCGTGCGGCAGTCCAAGATGAACAAGGATTGCCTGTTCATCGGCATAGCCAGCGATCTGCTGGATCTGCGCCAGGCCTTTAGCGCAGGGGTTCAGTACCTGGTCCATAAGCCGGCATCGGTGGTGCAGATTGCGCGCTGCCTGCAAGCCGCTCACGCAGCTGTCATCGTTAAACGCCGAAAACAACATCGGGAACCTGTCCGGATCGCCGCCACCCTGCACACCAAGAGCACACCCCTGCTGGGAGCGCTCATGGTGAATCTCGGCTCTGAGGGCGGAGGACTGAAGCTCAACACCACCGGGTGCAAAGCCAGTGCCCGCGTGGTCGCCGGTGATGAGCTAGACCTGAGTTTCATATCCCCCGGAAGCGGGGGCGTGATTCACGCTTCAAGCGTAGTGGTTTGGGTGAATTCCCATGGAGATGCCGGATTAAAGTTCGAATACATTCCCGCCGCCGAAAAGTCGAAGCTGGAGCAATGGCTCGCCGGTCGCTTTGACGTCGCCGTTGCCATGTTGCGCGAGCGTCTGCGATACGAAGTTGCGTGATTCCAGAGCCTCACGCTCGCGGCCCCGGCCGGAAAGGCTTTAGATGGCGAAAACCCCAGAGTGCTCCATCCCTTTTGGCCTTCCGTAACATCCAGGTTCCCACACACCTGGGCTATCGTTACCAGTAACCTGTTGGCGCTGAAGGTGTGCGCCAGAACTTGACCACCATATGGCACCTGTCATCGGCCGCTTCGAGATCGTTCGCGAAATTGGAAAATCAGAGCTGGGCACGGTCTATAAGGCCTACGACCCGAAGAAGAAGCGCACCGTGGCGCTGCGTGTGCTGCCCGCCGATACCCCGCAGGCCACCGAGCGCTCGCGCGAATATCTGCTGCACGCCAAGGCCGCTAGTGTGCTCGACAGCCCCAATATCGTCAGCATCTTCGCCGGGGCCGAAGAGCAAGGTCTGGCTTACGTGGTGATGGAGTTTGTCGAGGGCGTTCCGCTGGACGCCGCGCTAGCTACTCAGCAGGGATTTTCCTCGAGCGAACTGCTCGACATTTCACGCCAGGTCTGCCGCGGGCTGGATCACGCACATTCGAAGGGGATCTTCCATCGCCGGCTGACTCCTGCCGGCATCCTCACGGAATGGGACGGTACGGTAAAAATTCTGGACTTCGCAGCCGCCCCGGGCCCGCTCGACGGCAAGGAGAGCGACGAACTCCGCTACTTCTCGCCTGAGCAGATCCAGGGACGCGCGCCCGACGCGCGCACCAACGTCTTCAATTGGGGCGCAATCCTCTACGAAATGGTCACCGGCCAGAAGGCATTCGGGGATGGCACGGCGGAAGGCGTACAGCGCGAGATCCTGGAAGTCATGCCGCCGGCGCCCCATGACCTGAATCCCAGGCTGCCCATCGGGATCAGCCGCGTGGTAATGAAGGCGCTGGCCAAGAATCCGGAGTACCGCTTCCAGCATGCTGGAGACCTGGTGACCGAGCTGGATGTGGAGTGCGGCGCGGCCAGCCGGCCATCGGTGCCGGGAGTGCCGCAGATCAACGTCCCGCAAGTCAACCCTCAGCAGATCAGTGTTCAGCCAATCAACGTGCCACCACCTCCGCCCGTACCTCCGCCACCGGCGTATGTGTCGCCGCGCGTGGAAGCACCCATTGTCACTTCCTATCTCGATCATGACGCGATGAGCCCGCCCGCGAGCACGCCGCCAGCGCCTTCGACTTTCGTACCGGCAAGCGCGCCCCGCAGCGAGCTGTTGCTCGGTTACGCTGTTCCTGCCCCGGCAGCACCCACGTGGACAAAAAGTTCGCTGCCCGCAGTCGCGGCGCCCCCAGTAGCGGCTCCCGGCGAAGGACAACAAACGATCGCGCCTCCTGCACCCCTCCGCGCGGCGGCTGCGAGCGCCCCGGTCTCACTCACACCGAAGCAGATCAAGATCCTGGTCGGAGTGATTGGAGCCGCGCTGGTGGTAATGGTGATTTTCATGGTTGGAGACTCGATGCGGGCCCGCCGCCTGCATGCCGAAGCCGAAGCCGCGGCGACCGCTCCGCTGGTCAGCACCACGTCGCCTGATTCGTTCACGCTGACCCCGGCGCCCCCGCCCGAGCCCGAACCGCAGCCCACGATGATCGAGATCGTGCCCTCCTCGAAAACGCCCAAAGCCCACCACAAGAAAGTCCCCTCCGCTTCCGCAGCGCCCATTTTCGGTGAGCTGGTGGTCAATTCGACGCCGGCAGGAGCGCAGGTGCAGGTGGACGGCAGGGGAGCCGGCCTCACCCCGCTTTCGCTGGCAAGCCTCAGCCCCGGACAGCACCTGGTGGTGTTGTCGAAGCCGGGATACGCGGTGGAGTCGCGTAGCGTAGTCGTTTATTCCGCCACCCGGGCCGCACTGGCCGTGAACCTGAACCAGTTGGCGGCGCTGGCGTCGATTGCCAGCGATCCTCCGGGGGCCTCCATCATTATTGATGGCCGCGACACCGGGAAAACCACCCCCGCGAGGCTGGTGGTCGGACAAGGCAGCCACTCGCTATCGCTTCGCAAGGCCGGATACATGGAAAGCTCGGCTAGCATGTCGCTGAATCCTGGCGAGACCTTCCAGTTCCAGCCCACGCTGAAGCAACTGGGCAATGCCGACGACATCAAGCAGGTCGGGAAATTGAAGAAGCTGATCAGCCATGGCGGTCAGGAGAATGCGGCCCGCGTCACGGTGCATACCTTCCCCAAAGGCGCGCAGATCATGTTCAATACCCGCATGATGGACCGCGCATCGCCGGCGGAATTCCTGCTCGGACCCGGGACCTACGAAGTGACCCTCACCCTGACCGGATACAAGGCGGTACACAAAACCATTACCGTCGAATCGAACGGGCGCATGGAAGTCAACGAGACGATGGAAAGATAGCTGCGCTAAGACCGCCGACTCCTGACTACTGCTTTCTCAGGCGTGCAACTTCGGCATCATCATCCGGCAGAAAATATCCCACCACGATCCCCATCGCACCCTGAGGGATGGGTTTGCCAAGCGGATTCTGATAGATCGCACTCACCCGCAGCACGTCTCCCTTGCTTAGCTTGTAGCCGCCGCGGTCGGTAAAGAGCACGACCGGCATGCTCTGGATCCTGCCAGAGGAATCCAGTTGCGCCTTTAGCGGAGCCACGTCCTCACCGCGCGTGAGGTTGTACAGGTCGAGCTGCTGACCATAGTCATGCATGTGTCCGCCGACACCCAGCAACACGCCGTTGTAGGCTAGCTTGAATTGGCCCATCTTGAGGGTCTTGCCGGGACCGAGGTCATAGCTGGAATCTCCGCACTCACCTACGTCGAACCACGCGGGGTAAACGCTCTTGAGCGGCTGGCCTCTAGCCGTGTTGCGGTAGTCGAGCTTCACCTCCAACCAGGTCTGGGGATAGCTGGTGCCGGTAGGATTGTGGAACATGGTGCTGATGCGAATGCGGTCGCCCTGGTGCACGCGGTAGCCGAATCCCGGGAGCGCGGGCCAGTCGTTCAATTCGCCGCCCGCTCCGAAGATGTGCTCCTGTTTGTTCGAACACAGGAAATCGGGGCGCGCGGTATTGTAAAAAGCCACGTGATGCAGCAGTCGGCTGGGCTCCGGATTTCCGGCTCCGTCCACCAGACGCGGATGGTAGGCCACAATCCAGCCGTCGAAAGGAGTCTCCAGGAAGAACGCCGGTGCCTGAGCCACCGCCATGTGATCGGAGTTGGCTGGGAGATTCAGCGGACCTACCCGGACAGTGAGCACCTGCGCAGCAGCATCGTCCTGGACCTCAAGCCGCGCCTGCGAAGATGCCTTCATCCCCGCCATCGAGTGGTGGTCGTGCTGCGCCCGAGCGGAGGACGCCAGGGCCAGCAGCAGAACAAGCACGAAGCCCTTCATCGCGGATCTCCAAGCGGTGGGAAGCGAAAAGTGGAAAGTGAAAAGTAGGAAGACGGACGCTTGCCACTCTTCACTTACCACTTCCCCACTGTTCAGCGGCGGGAGGAGAGCATGCCCAAGATTTCCTTCAGACCCTGCCGCACCTGGCGTAGTCCATCCCGCGACGGGGCGCCCGCGAAGGGCAGCGCGTCCTGGTTCTTGCCCGGGCGATTTTCGGCCCGGAGCGATTGCCGCGCGCCGGCGATGGTGAAGCCGTCCTGGTACAGAAGCTGTTTGATGTGCACCACCGTCTCCACGTCGCGGCGGCGGTACATGCGCTGTCCGGTGCTGCTTTTTCCGGGCTTCAACTGCGGAAATTCGGTCTCCCAGAACCGCAGCACGTAGGCGGGAAGCCGGCACAGGCGCGCCACTTCGCCGATGCGGAAGTAAAGCTTGTCGGGGATGAGCACTTCGCCGGATTGTCTCTTGCTCTTCGAGGCCATGCGCACCGTTCGCGCGCGGCGGGGCCGCGACGCAACCGACGAGGGCGTGTCCGGATAGTACGGCGGGTCCGCGCAGCCGGTCAATAGGCTTTGCGCCCTTTTACGGCAGAAACAGCAAGAGCCTCCACGCTCGCGGTCTGCTTGCTGGCACCGGGTGCGTGGAGGCCCTTGGAAAACTTCCAAAACACGCTTCTGGATACGAGGCTAGGCCTCGTTCCAATTTAGTGTTTCTTCTTCTTCGCCTTCTTTTTCGTTGCCATTGAGCTTCCTCCTGAACTTTCTCCCTAAGGAGTTTTTCTGATTCAAGCCGTTCTTCATAGCCGCAATCCTCCGCGGCTATAAAGATACTTGCGGAGATATTGCGGCGGCTTGCGCTCGCTGTCAACAGGATTCTTGCGCCGGAAGCTCATGCGACACATCTCCGGCGTGCACGCGTAACTTCCATCGGCGCGGCCGACGTCGTCTTGCGAGCATCGGCTAAACTGTTTTTGCCTCCATGACCATCGCTACCGTCATCGGCTTCATCGCCGGCATGCTCACCACGCTCTCGTTCGTACCTCAGATACTCAAGACGTTTCGCAGCAAGCGCTGTGACGACCTTTCCTGGGGCATGCTGCTGGCCTTTATCAGTGGTGTGTTCTTGTGGTTTGTTTACGGAGTCTTCCTGCGCTCAGCGCCCATCATGCTCGCCAACGTGGTCACACTGCTGTTGCTCGCCTGGCTGCTGATGATGAAGATTCGCTACCGCCGAGCTGCGGGCCGGTAACTTCGAGTATCGGCGGCTACCTGGCCGCGGTTTCCTGGCTGAAGACGCAAACCCATTTGCCGGCTCGCTTCGTCCAGATGGCGGAAACATAAACATGCGCCGCGAATTCCTTGCCGTGGGAGACCCCTTTCTCATTGATGGAATATGCGATGAGGCCAGACTCGGCTGAAATCGGAACGAATCTCGCATCCGTCATCGAGTATTCAACGAGCCTGAACTCGGCGACGTTTCTTACCACCTCTGCCTTAGTTGCCGGACCGTGCGCGTCCACGAAGACCGCGTCATCGGCGAGCAGGCCGGCGAATATCTCCAGCTTGCCGGCCATGAGGGCGTCCAGTTCCTCACGTTCTTTGGAGACGATCTGCTGCTGAATCGAATCGCCCCCTGCAGCGCGGCCTTGGGACAATGCCGGCGGCAGGAGCGCGGAGATCGCCACCCCAATGACGATAACCAGGAAAGCAATAGTTCTCATCGGCGTCCTCTAGAAAGCTATGTCAGTGAAGCTTGGCCTGCCGGGGGAGATCGCGCGTGATCACGAATACCTTGTGGGGCATCAGTGTGCCGTCACGCGCTGGGCGTTGCGTGTTTCTTAAAAACTTGGCGCCAATCTTTTGCAGGGCTTTTTGTGATCGAAGATTGTTCTCTCCAACCACGAACACCACGCGATCGACAAATCGAAATGCGTGGTCGAGCATGAGGGATTTCAACTCGCCATTATATGACCCGCCCCAGAATCGCCGCTCCAGGAACGTCCAGCCAACTTCGACTTCGCTTTCCGCCGCATCCAGATTGTGGTACCTCGAGCTTCCCATGAGTCTGCCGGATTTGCGCTCAATCACCGCAAACGCGCCCTTCGATTCGATCGCGCTGTCAAAGAACTTCTGAAAGACCTCTCTTTTGTATCGATCGTTTTCCGGATGCTGCTCCCAGATCAGGGGATCGCTGGCCGCTTCGAAAAGCGCATCGAAGTCGTCGTGCGTGAGCGGACGCACCTCGATCAAGTCTCCCTGCAATGTCGGCTGAAGATCAAATTCCACGCGACGTCCCTCTTGCAGCGCTCGATTCTAGCAGCGCGATGGCCTGTGCAGCGCCGAGCATGAATTTGACCCTCCTGCGTTGCAGCCGCTACAATAACGAGGTTTGCCTGTAGCACCAATCCCTACAGACACTCAGGGTTTTGGAATCGACGGAGGAGAAGCATGTACGCGGTCATCCGTACCGGAGGAAAGCAATATCGGGTCGCGCCCGGAGACGTGATCCGTGTGGAAAGGGCGCCGGTCGAGGATGGCCGTGTCCAGTTCTCGGACGTGCTGGCGGTCAGCGCGTCGGACGGCGAGATTGGACGGCCCGGCGAGGGCCGCGTCGTTGGCCAGGTGATTGAACAGGGCCGAGCCGACAAAGTCCTGGTGTTCCACTACAAGCGCAAGAAGCAGTACAAGAAGTTGCGCGGCCACCGGCAGCCGTTCACCGCCGTGCGCATCACCGAGATTGCCTTCGACGGGCAGAGCTTTACCGCTCCTGACCTTCCAGCGCCGGAGAAGAAAGCCAAACCGGCGCGCTCGAAACCGGCGAAGGCCAAAGCGGCAGAAGCTGAGGCGGAAGCGGCTCCGCATAAGGCAGCTGCGCACAAGAAATCCGCTCCCAAGAAGACGGCGCACAATGCTGCGCCGAAGAAGAAGTCGAAGAAGTAAGGATTCTGGGTTTTAACTGGCTACTGACAACTGAGTACTGACAACCGGTTTTCTATGGCACACAAAAAAGGATTAGGTAGTTCACGCAACGGCCGCGATTCCAACTCGCAGCGGCTCGGAGTCAAGGCCTTCGGCGGGCAGTTGGTACCCGGCGGCACCATCATCGTGCGTCAGCGAGGCACGCGCATCAAGCCCGGCGTCAACGTCGGCCGCGGCAAGGACGATACCCTGTTCGCCAAGGTCACCGGCGTCATCAAGTTTGTCGACAAGGGCGGCTTGGGGAAGTACGTCCTCATCGAACCGGCTGAGATCAAGGCATAAGCGGCTCGCCTACTGCACGAAGCACAGCGCCAGCAGGATCAGCCCGAACAGTAGCGCTTGCCAGTCCGCGCGGGTCATGGCGTTCCTCCGCCGGATAGAAAGCAAACGCCGCGCCACTCCTGCGCTCCACGGAATCAGCGGTTTATGCTCCAATAGAAGTTCCGGTACGAGCCGCCGTGTCACGCCTGACGCGCGGGCGTGCCTTACCAGACACATCAGTCTTGACCGACTACTGAGTACTGAGTACCGAGTACTGCTTTTCAATGTTTATTGACGAAGCCAATATTCGCGTGAAGGCCGGCGACGGCGGCAACGGGTGCGTCGCTTTCCGCCGGGAAAAGTTTGTTCCGCGCGGCGGTCCCTCGGGCGGCGACGGCGGCCGGGGTGGCGACGTCATCATGGAGTCCAGCGAGCGCCACAATACCCTCGTCCACTTCCGCTTCAATCCCGAGCACAAGGCGGAGCGCGGACGCCACGGCGAGGGTTCCAACCGCAGCGGACGCGAAGGCGCGGACGTGGTTTTGAAGGTGCCAGTCGGAACTATTCTTTACGATGCCGACTCCGGCGAGCGCGTGCACGATTTTGCGCGTCCAGATGAGCGCGTGGTGATCGCTCGCGGCGGTCGCGGCGGTCGCGGCAATGCGCGTTTTGCCACTTCGACGCACCAGGCCCCGCGCGAGTGCGAGCCTGGGCGCCCCGGCGAAGAGCGCTCTTATCGGCTGGAACTCAAGCTGCTCGCCGATGTCGGCCTGGTCGGCTATCCGAATGTCGGAAAGTCCACGCTGATCTCGCGCATCTCGGCTGCGCGCCCCAAAATCGCCGATTATCCCTTTACCACGCTCGAGCCCAACCTGGGAGTGGTAGCCGTGGGTGAGGAGCCGGAGCAGATCAGTTTCGTGGTGGCCGACATCCCCGGCCTCATCGAAGGCGCGCACGAAGGCACGGGACTCGGCACGCAGTTCCTGCGGCACATCGAGCGCACGCGGCTGCTGGTGCACCTGGTGGACGTTTCGGATGCGAGCGGTCGTCCTGATCCAGTAAAGGATTTCGAAGTGATCATGAACGAGCTGGCCAGCTTCGGCGCTGGGCTGGAGAAAAAGCCGATGCTGGTCGCAGCGTCAAAAATTGACGTGGCAAATAAGAGCAAGCTCTCGCAACTGCGCCAGTTCTGCCGTCGCAAGAAGCTGGCGCTCTATCCCATCTCCGGCGTAACCGGCGAGGGAATCGACAAGCTCAGGTACGCCCTGGCCCAGCGCGTGGATGAGATTCGAAAGCAGCAGCTAACCGCCGGGGGCGCGGGCGAAGCGGCAGAGCCTATCACGAGCGGCGACCATTCTTAAGCTGGCGCCCGGCTTCTGAATTCTTCGCCGCCTCATCGCCCGTAATGCCAGTGCCGCTGGTGAGTTGCGGGACGCGTGCCGTCACGGGATAGGGTCCGGCTTCCTGCGGTTGGGCCAACCGCAGCACCTTACATAAATGAGCGTCTACGGCCAGTTCAATCGCAGCCGCGGGCAACCTGGCAGCGGACTTGCGGCGAATGTAGCCGGCGAACGAAGCTTCCTCCATTCGGTTGTGAAATCCTGCCGTCGCAAAGGCCTCGAATTGCACTTTGTTCAGCCCATCGGCGGAGGTGTACATGGCGCTGCGCAGCCGCCGGATGCGCGCCACGGCGCGGTCGACCACACGAGTGAACTCGGCGCCGTAATCCGGCGTGCGGTCTTCCCCTAAACGCTGTTTCGCCTTGTCGGCCGAAAACCAGGTGGGATTTCGATTGGCCTCCTGCGGCGGCTCCAGCCGCAGAACTTCACAAAGATGAGCGTAGACGACAACTCGGGCCACCGCGGAATGCCCGTTGCCGCGCTTGCGCCGAATGTAACGCGCGAAAGAGATTTGTTCCATGCGGCCGTGCACTCCCGCCTCTTCGAACGCTTCGAGGGCTGCGACTTGAGCGTGCGTCAATCCCGGTTCAAGGCTTCCCTTGGGGAAGGTCCAGCGCCCGCTGCGGGTTCGAACCAGCAGAAATTCGATGCCACTGCCTTGTGCTCGATAGCAGACGGCGGCCACCTGCTCACATCCCCGCAGCTTGGGAGGTTGTGGAGGCCGAAAGAATCTGGGGGAGCGTGACCCGCCGACGGGCGAACGGTGCCCTGAACTCATGGCCGTAGAGTGCGCGATGTTTGCGGCTTCTGGCTAGAGCAAGCTTGGTTCGGGCCTCTGGCTGGTGTGCTCCGCGCAACGGGAATCTTTCTCCATACTTGCGCCCGCCTTCAGCAGCAGACAGTATTTTCCTGGACGCGACTGTCCGCCACCCCGGGAGGCCCATTGGAAAATCTGTACTGTCTTCGCTGCAATCGCGAGCTCGAGGCTGGGCAAAAATCCGTTGCAGTCTATATGTTCGCGCAGACTGTGGGCATCAGGCCGCGCCAGAAGTCGGCGGCGCAGCGGATCTGTTTCTGCCCTCAGTGCTCGGTCTCCCTGGCGATGGGCCCTCCGCCCGAAGGCGCTCTCAATATCGCGGCGTGGAAGATGATCCGCGACCTGGTCGGCTCCGACCCGGCCCTGAACCAGGCGGCCTGGGAGACTTTGCGCGGAATCGTAGGTTTGCTGCCGGCCGGCGAAACCGATGGCGGGCGCGCGGCCGCTTACTTCGAGTTCTGACCCGGATCGAGATAAGCGCGCCGGGTAGATACGGCCCGACCTTTCCCCTACAATCTTGGTGCGAACGAACGGCGCCGCTGTCATGGCAACAGCTCCCGCAAAACTGGAAGAGAAGCGCGGCATCCGCTACTGGATGGAGCGCGCGGTGGAAGAGTGCGGGCACGTCCAGTCCGGGTTTGCCGCCGACCCGGTGCACGACCTGCGGGTTGCCCTCCGCCGTTGCCGCTCCATGGCGGAAGGATTTCGTGCCGTCGATCCCGATCCCACCTGGCGGAAGATGCGCAAAGCCGGCAAGGCGTTGTTTTCCGCGTTGGGGGAGTTGCGCGATGTTCAGGTTCTGAAGGAGTGGGTAGAGAAGCTGGGCGCCGCGAACGATCCCGTCAAGGAGCGCCTGAGCGCCTACTGCGACACGCGCGAGCGCGACCTGAAGGTGCAGGCTTCGGCTGCGCTCTCGAGCTTTGACACTCGCACCTGGCTGCGCTGGGCGCACATTTTAGATGCGCGCGAGCGGCGGCTTCCTGCCGGTTCGGACGTCTTCCAGGTGATCGCGCTGGAAAAGCTCGAAGACACTATCCGCTTGCATCGGACAGCGCTTCGCAATCGAAGCAAAGTCGCATTGCATGCCCTTCGCATTGGCATCAAGCGCTTCCGCTACGTGATTGAGAATTTCCTTCCGCAACACGACGAACGCTGGTCCAAAGACTTGAAACAGTTGCAGGACGTCCTGGGCGAAATCCACGATCTCGACGTGCTTTGGGCCACGGCACTGCAGATTCGCAGCTTCGCCAGCCCAGAGGAGCGCGAGCGCTGGCGCAGTGCCATCGGCCGCGAACGCGCCGAGCGCGTGGCCGTGTACAGGCAAAAGCTGGTGGGCCGCACCTCACTGCTGGGGCAGTGGCGCCAGGGTTTGCTCTCCGGCGAAAGCCTGCGGCGGGCGATTGTCAGGAAGTTCGTGATCTGGGCAAGATTCATGGATCCGGATCCGGCCCACGCCATGAGGGTCCTGCGCAGAAGCCTGGAAATTTACGATGGGCTGGTGGCGTGCGGTGTGACCCGCAAGGTTGCCATCCACGAAGTGGATGCCCGTGAACTTTTGCGCATTGCCGCCATCACCCACGAGGTGGGCCGTGCCACCGGCAGGAAGAAGCATCACAAACGCAGCGGCCGCATGCTGGAGAAGCTGGACACGCCTCCAGGTTGGACCCCCGAACATCTCCGCACCGTGAGCCTGGTCGCACGCTACCACCGTGGCGCTCTTCCCTTCGCCCACCCCGCCTATGCGAGGCTGGCCCGCGCCAAACGGCACGTGGTCGCGTTGCTCAGCGGCATTCTTCGGTTGGCCGAAGCGGTGGAAAGCGGCGGCCGCGGCAACGTCCGGAAGCTGCGGCTCGAACGCAGCAACGGATTCGTCGTTCTTCGTACCGAGGGCTATCCGACAACCGGCAAGCGGCCCGAACGCATTGCCGCCGGTCGTTACCTGCTGGAAACCGCTTGCGGCCTTCCCATCCTGGTGCGCAACGCCGGCTGATAGACAAGCTCAAAGCCCGGTCCAATAGAATCTTGCTTGCGCCATAGTCGACCTGCCTCGTCTGTACCCATCTCAGAAAGTCTCGCCTCATTTCGGCCTTCACAACTTCTTTAGGAACGTTTTATGCACTATTTACGACTTTCTCTGTAGCTTCACTGGTGTTGTGCAGGAGGCGCAGCGCCGGGCCGCTGTGCGGCCTGAAGCAGTGAAGCGCACATGACTGCTCCTACCCATCGCCAAGCAAGAATTCTGACTCCGCGATTGCTCATCTGGGGACTGTGGATGGTGCTGGCGGGACCATTCGCCCAGACGGCATTCGCCCAGGTTTTGCAGGATGAAGTCCACATTCTTCCGCCGTCGACACCAGTCCGCAAGGCCGAGCGCGGGTTAACTCTGAAAGCCAACGTCGACCTCGTGCTGGTGAACGTTACGGTCACCGACTCCGAAGACCGTCTGGTAAGCACCTTGCGGGCAAATGATTTCACCATCCTTGATGGCAAACATTCTCAGCCAATCCGCTATTTTTCTGCCGAAGATGCGCCCATCTCTGTCGTGGTGGTTCTTGACACAAGCCGCAGCATGCAAAACAACTTTGAGCAGGCCCGCAGCGCCGCCACGGAATTCTTCAGAAGTTCCAATCCGCAAGACGAGTTTGCGGTGGTCACTTTCGACGACGCACCCCGCCTGTCTGCAGATTTCACGGACTCCCCGAACGAGATTGAGGCGGCGCTGCGGTCCGCTCGCGCTGACGGCCACACCGCTCTCTGGGACGCTATCTACGCTGGCCTCATGGAGATGCGCAAAGCGCATTACTCCAGAAAAGCTCTGCTGGTCATCTCCGATGGTGGCGAAAATCACAGCCGCTACACCCAGGGTGAAATCAAGTCAGTCCTGAAAGAGGCCGACGTGGAGCTTTATGCGATCGACATTTTCGAGAGATTCCCGAAAACGCCGGAAGAGAAATCAGGATTTTTGGCTCTCGATGAGGTCGTCAGCGTTACCGGCGGGCGGTTATTTTTGACCCATGATGCGAATGAATTGCATCACGCCGTGAAGCAGGTCAGCGACGAGCTTCGCACCCAGTACGTGCTTGGATACTCGCCCGGCCAGTCGGCACGAGATGGAAAGTGGCACAAGATCAAGGTGCAATTGAATTGCGCGAAATCGCGCAAGCTTCGCGCGTACGCGAAGAAAGGCTATTACGGCTCTGTCGACAGGTGATCTTCCACGCGCGGTATGAGCGCTGCCAGGCCGACTGGAACCGACCAGCAGAGATACCCTCCTGAGCCCTTTCAACGCATGTCTGCCGGTAAGCAAGACCAAGAGGATGCGGTTGGGTTGGAAGGGCCCGTCGCTCATTCGAAATCTTTGTACGCTCGATGCAAAACTTTGATGGGCAGTTTTCACGGTTTTTTTATGCCCGACACGCTACGTTTTTTGCGCCGCTCAAAGCGACACGAATCGCAAAGTGACTGGGTGTGGAGACGAAGGCTCGTGTCCATGACCCGCGCTGGCGGTTAACGTGTCTCCGATCATGTTTGCCCGGCTGTCTGGCGGAAAATATTCGGCGCTGGTTCGGCGAAGTGAACAATTCTTCAACTAGTACAGAGAGGCGATATGAATTTCTTGTTGGGCAAGGGTGTAGCGCTTGCAGCTTTCCTTTCAACCCTGGTCTTAAGTCTTACCTGGGCTGCCCCGTGCGGCCAAGCCCAGACCGAGGCAGATTCGTCGTCCGACCACGCTCTTCATGGCGGGGCCGCGGCCGGTGATTCGTCCAGCCGGGCAACCGCGGTCGCAGATGCGGAAATACCGCCCGCCGTCGCGAAAGAGCTGCAGGAGATGAGAGAGAGCATCGAGCAGCTCAAAGCGGAGCTGCGGGCGAGGAAGGCGCAAGACCAGGCAGCGCCCTCGCTGGTGACGGCGGAATTCAAGACTCAGCGGCCGGCGGAAGCGACAGCCCCGGCCACTGTGGCCGCGACCTCCGCGGCTCAAACCGCCGCGCCTGAGAAGCCCAAGCCGGCGGAGCCCTTTGCCTACGCCGATTGGACCTGGCTCAACGGCACTCCGCGGACAACCGAGAGCCCCCTGGATTCGAAATACTTTACCGGGGAATTCCGGGCGGACACGAATTACACGATTGACGCCAACCATCCCCGCGATGACTCGCTCGGCGGATCGACCGAGACCTTCCGGTCCGACGAAGTTCAGGTGGAGCAGTTGAGCCTGGGCGGCGATCTGCATGTGGGCAATGTTCGCGGCCGCATCCTGACCATGTTTGGAATGTTTTCCACCACGACTCCTCGGAATGACGCCAGTGTCGCACGCGGCCAATGGGACCTCCGCGACGCTTACCGCTACGTTTCCGAAGCCTGGGGCGGATACCACTTCAACGTCAGCCATGGGCTCAATGTCGACGCCGGCATCT
>Ga0335078_10006459_pt1 | contig 17349 bp, 13 predicted proteins | sample Lox_Sample_32_FD_206711 | JGI IMG/M metagenome (GOLD analysis project Ga0335078, IMG submission 206711) | Soil microbial communities from Loxahatchee National Wildlife Refuge, Florida, United States - Lox_Sample_3.2 | ecosystem: Environmental > Terrestrial > Soil > Wetlands | place: USA... | reverse complement strand
CGCCGGACAGTCCCTGGATCACGTTGTATCTGCACGGCAACGGCGACAACCTCTCCATACGGCCCGGCCATCTGCGCGCGATGGTCGCGGCGGGATCCTCGGTGCTGATCCTCGACTATCGCGGGTTTGGAAGGAGCGCGGGCTGGCCCACCGAGCGGGGACTTTACCGCGACGCGGAGGCCGGCTACGACTCGCTCATCAGCCGGGGATACCGGCCCGAACAGATTGTCCTGCTCGGCGAATCGCTGGGCGCCGCGGTGGCCGTGGACCTGGCGGCGCGCCGCGCGTGCGCCGGACTCATCCTGGAGTGCCCGATCACGTCGGCTTCCGACATGGCGGGCAAGATCGTGCCGGTGCTCGGCCCGCTGTTCGTGCACGGTTTCAACGCGCGCGGTAAGATCGCCCGGGTGCATGCGCCGGTGCTGATCATCCACGGCGATGCGGATCGTATGGTCCCATACGCCATGGGACGCGCGCTGTTCGCGGCGGCCCGGGAGCCGAAGTCGTTCTGGACCGTCGAAGGCGCCAGACACCTGAACATCGTGAGCGTGGCGGGGCCGCGCTACCGGGAGAGGCTGCGCGCGTTTTACGAAAGCGTCTTACCGGATCGCGAAGTATACCACCGCCACGATCACGACGGTGAATAGGAGGCCAATCCCCACCATGGTCAGGAGTTCGCGTCCGATGGGCTTCTGTGCGTTCGGGTCCGGGAAGCGGAGCTTGGCCAGTACCTCGACGGGCAGTCCGGGCTCTTCCGGCACGGGCTCCGGCGCGAGCGGAAACGCTTCGAAGGAGGAGCCATCCGGATCCGAGAAGCAGCGAAGGCGCCGTTCGACCAGGCCGCTCCAGCGGGTGGCGTCGATCTTGATGCGGCTCCGGAGCGGCGGCGGCAGGGCGGCTTGAATCTCCTCGACCGACCCGGGCTGAAGCGGCTTTACGACCCAGAAGCCCAGGCAATCGGCCAGCCGGCACCCGAGATGCACCAGGGAGAGGAGGTCCAGCTTGGAGTTGGTCTGGGGATCGTGATGGCGGGCGGCGATGATCTGGAAATCCGGCGGCAGGTTCCAGTGGGCGGCCAGGGCGCGGCCGGCCTCGCAGTGATCCATCCCGAGCGACTCCCGTTCCCAATCCAGCAATTCGAGCGAATTGAGGTCGGCGCTGCGGAGCACTTGCGCATACTTGGCGGGATAAGCCAGCAACAGACCGAGCCGGCCCACGTCGTGCAGCAGCCCGGCGGTATAGGCGCGGTCCTCGAACGCGGAACAGGCGCGCGCCAGTTCTTCGGTCAGCAGCGCGCAGGCCAGCATGTGCCGCCAGCAGCGCGACAGTTCCTCGATGTGCAGCACGGCCTTCATATGATTGGAGGTGGCGACGGTCATGCAAAGCGCGCGCACCCGGCGCAGGCCCAGCACCACCAGGGCCGACTGCAGGCTGTCGATTTGCGAGCGGAATCCGAACAGCGGGGAGTTGGCGACCCGCAGGATCTGGGCGGAGAATGCCGGATCGGAGGAGATGAGCGCCACCAGTTCCCGGAACTCGACGTCCTCGCGCGCGAGCAGGTCCAGAAGGCGCAGCACGATGGGAGGAAAGGCTGGAATCCGGTCGAGCAGCCCTTTCCGGTCGGTTGGCTTCAGTTCGGCGGAACTCTGGCCCACAAGCTATAGATCGGCGAGCTTTAGGAAATCATTAGCGCCCGGGGCTGGCCGGTCAGGCGCGGCGGCCGAGCGTCTGGATTTCGGTGAAATTCACGCGCCGCTGCTCATCCATCGCCAGGTTGGAAAGGATCACCGCGGTCGAATCGTTCAGCCCGATTTCCAGGTTCGCCTTCGGCTTGCGGCGCTCCGCATCCCGGCAGCACAGGAAGAAGTCTTCGAGCGACACGGTCACCGGGTTGCGATCCTCTTCCGGAGCCATGATGCCCTTGCTGTAAAGCCAGCGGCGGGCGAACTTGGCTTCGCGGGTGAGGAAGGAATCGGCGGCGCCTTGGGAGTCCTTGGGCAGCAACAGGGGCACGCCGCGGGTCGCCGCCGCGGTGGTCATGGTGGCTCCGGCCTTGACCGGCGCCGCCTTCTCGGTGGCCTTCTTGACGGTGGCGGCGCCCACTGGCGCGGGCTCGCGATACCAGAGCGCGGTAGCCGGATGATTGTCGTCGCCGATGGTGATCTCGATGGCGCCCTGGGTGCCCATGATCACTTCGCCGAACTCCTGCCGCTCGGCCTGCAGCAGATCCAGGTGCGAGTTGGTGCTGATGGAGCTGTAGAGCAGCTTGCGCCCGTTCGGATACACGTAGATCAACTGGATGTTGTCGTAGACATCGCGGCCGTCTTTGAAGGTATCGATGCCGCCGACGCCGATCACATACTCGGGCGGCGAGCCGAACATCCAGTCGGCCACGTCGATCTGGTGCGAAGCCAGCTCGGCGGTGTTGCCGCCGGCGTACTCGCGGTACATGCGCCAGTTGATCTTGCGCTCGAGGGAGGGGTCGGGCACCGGGCGCCGCTGGCTGGAGTTGCGATGCCACTGGCCGCGGATATGCGTGACGTTGCCCAGCACGCCCTGGTCGATCATCTGCTTGGCGGTCTGGTAGAACTGGCTGTAGCGGCGCTGCAAACCCACCTGGAGCACCTGCTTGGGATGCCCGGCCGCCAGGGCGCGCAGGGCGTGCACTTCTTCCGGCTTGTGCACCAGGCTCTTCTCGCAGAAGACATGCTTGCCGGCTTGCAGACTGTCCTTGGTGATCGCGAAGTGCTCGTAGAGCGGCACGGCGATGAGCACGGCGTCGACATCCTTGCGCGCCAGCAGCTCGCGGTAATCCTTGTACGCCGCCGGATTGTTGCCGGCGGTCTCGACACCCTTCTTCAGGTTCGGATCGTAGTTGTCGCACACGGCCACGCAGCGGCCGGCGTCGGTTTCGTGGAGATGCTTGAGCAGGTAACTGCCGCGGCTTCCGGTGCCGATGAAGCCGTACTGCACCTGGTCGTTGGCGGCATGCACTTTCTGTATGGAGGGCGCGCCTTCGAGCGCGGGCAATGCCGCGGCGACGGCCGTAACGGCGCTGGCCGCCTTCACGAAATCGCGGCGGGTGACAGGGGAGTCTTGTGCCATGCGGCGTCCTTAAAATAAGAATGCTTCGTCCAAATAAGAATGCTTCGTCCAAATTGTAGCATGTGGGGACGCGGCCCCTGCTGGTCGCGGCGCCGGTCGCGGCGCCGGGCGAAGGGCTCTTTCTTCGCGGGTCGTTTTTGGCGGCGGATCGCGCCGGCGAGCGTGCCCGGCTACGCGCCTTGATATCATGGGCCTGATGACATGGCGTTGATCGCCGTTTCCGGACAACCTGGTTGCCGGTTTGAAGAAGTGGCGCGCATCAGCGCGCACCGCCTCGGGTTCGAGCTGGTCAATGAGTCGCGGATTCACGGACTCATCGAGCGCGACTTTGGTCCGGATGCGGACGTGCCGCGGAAGGCGCGCGCCGACCTGGTGGCCTCCATTCTGGCGCGGCTGGCGGCCGGGCATCACCTGGTGTATTGCGCGCTGGGCGCCGAGATGCTATCGCGCCAGTTTCCCGGCACCCTGCGCGTACACCTGGTGGCGGCGGATTCGGTGCGGACCGGCAATCTGATGCTGGACCGCAGGCTGGAGCGTCCCGCGGCCCGGCAACTGCTCCGCGAGCTGGATGCGGCCCAAAGCGCACAGTACAAGAGCATGTTCGGCAGGTCCACCGCGCCGCCCTATTGGTTCGACTTGTTGCTGAATGCGGAATCCATGGACTCCGAGCAGATGGTGGAGTTGATTCAAAGCTCGGTGCGCACGCTGGGCCTGAAGGAGCGCGGCTTTCTATCGGCCGCCGCCGAAGCGCAAATCCAGTTTCAGATCCGCCTGCGGCTTTCGCGGCACGGCATCGTGCCGCCCGGCGTGGTGCACCTGCCGGAAACGAGCTTCGCCCATCAGAGCGAGCAGATCTTCGCCAACCTGCTGGATTTCTACCGCATCGCCTGGGAGTACGAGCCGCGCAGTTTTCCGGTACAGTGGGACGCGGAGGGGCGGGTTACGGAATCGTTCACTCCCGATTTTTACCTTCCCGAATTCGATCTTTACATCGAGCTCACGACCATGAAACAATCCCTGGTGACCCGCAAGAACCGCAAGATCCGGCTGCTGCGGGAACTGTATCCGCACATGAACATACAGATCTTCTACCAGAAGGATTTCGAAAACCTGATCTTCAAATACGGCCTGGCGGGGCGGCCGGCGAAGGCATGAACCGGGATCCTCTTCCGGCCATCGAACGGATTCTGTTCACCGAGGAACAGATTGCGCTGCGCATTCAGGAAGTGGCCGCGGAGATCACCGAGCGGTACCGCGGAAAACCGCTCAAGCTGATCGGAGTGCTGAAAGGCTCCGTCTTCTTTCTGACGGCGCTGGCGCGGCACATCCAGATTCCGGTGAAGATCGACTTTCTGGCGATCTCCAGTTTTTCGAACCGCTCCAGCGCGCCCGGCGTGGTGCGGATTGCCAAGGATCTGGACGAAGGCATCGAGAACGAAGACGTCCTGCTGGTGGAAGATATCGTGGACACCGGCCTGACGCTGCGCTACCTGCTGCAAACGCTCTCCAGCCGCGGTCCGAACTCGCTGGGGGTCTGCACGTTTCTGGACCGCAATTCCCGCAGGCTGGTGCAGATTCCCGTGGAGTTCCGCTGCTTCGAGATCCCCGATCATTTCGTGATCGGCTTCGGGCTGGACCACAACCAGCTCTACCGCAACTTGACCTACGTGGCGGTGATGAAGCCGGAAAAGAATACGTGACGATCCCGACGTTGCCGCGCTTTTTCGCGTAACATCCGGCGACGCGAATGCGCCGGATCTGACATGGATGGCGAGCCGTGAGACCGGCGGTGTTATTCGTTTCCCCGCATCCGGAGGACGCCGCACTCCTATCCCGGATGCTGAGGCCGCTGCCCCTGGCGTTGGAGCACGTTGCCGGCCTCGAGCAGGCGCGCGCCAAACTGGGCCTGCAAGATTATGCGGTCATTCTGACCGAAGCCCGTTTGCCCGATGGTTCGTGGCTGGACGTGCTGTCGCTCGCGCGCGACGCGGCGCCCGGCGCCAGAATCCTCGTCACCGACCTCCGCGCCGACGCGCGCTTCTGGGCCGAAGCCTTGAACCTGGGCGCGTACGACTTGCTCGTCCAGCCGTTCGACAAATCCGAAGTGCGGCGGATTCTGTCCCACGCCTGCTCGCGCCCCGCGGCGCGGCAAGTGTCGCGCGCCGCTCTATAATGGTCCTTCCTACTGGAGGAACTCATGTCCGCTTCTACCGATTCGTTTGTCGCGCAGAATCGCGATCGCCTTCTTGACGAGCTGAAGGAGTTTCTGCGCATTCCCAGCATCAGCACGCTGCCCGAGCACCGCGGGGATATCGATCGCGCCGCTGAATTCGTCGCCGAGAGCCTGCGCCGCGCGGGCATGGAGAACGTGGAGATTATTCCCACCGCCAAGCATCCGCTGGTCTATGCGGATTGGATGCACGCGCCGGGCAAGCCCACGGTGTTGTGCTACGGCCATTACGACGTGCAGCCCGCGGATCCGCTCGAAGAATGGCACAGCCCGCCTTTCGAGCCCACGCTGCGCGATGGCAATCTTTACGGGCGCGGCACCGCCGACGACAAGGGCCAGATGTACATGCACGTGAAAGCCATCGAGGCGCTGCGCGCCGCCGGCGGCACGCTGCCCCTCAACGTCAAGTTTCTGGTGGAGGGCGAAGAGGAGGTGGGCGGCGAATCCATCGCCAAGTACGTGGCCGAGAATCCGGAGAAGCTGAAAGCGGATGTCGCGCTGGTTTCCGATACGGAGCTTTTCGCCGAAGGCATTCCCACGCTGTGCATCGGGCTGCGCGGATTGATTTATCTGGAGGTGGAGTCGAGCGGACCCGCGCGGGATCTGCACTCCGGACTCTATGGCGGCGCGGCGCCGAATCCCATCTTCGGATTGGTGGAACTGCTTTCCAAGGTGAAGAACGCCAATGGCGTGATCCAGGTGCCGGGCCTCTACGACGATGTCGAGCCGCCCGCGCCCGCCGAAAAACGAAGCTGGAAACGATTGCCTTTCAGCGAAGAGGAATTCCGTCTGAAAGAGGTGGGATCGAGCGAGCTGACGGGCGAGAAAAAGCCCTCGGTGCTGGAGCGCGTCTGGGCGCGTCCGACCTTCGAGGTACACGGCATCGCGGGCGGATTCACGGGGGCCGGCGCCAAAACGGTAATCCCGGCGAAGGCGACCGCGAAGGTGAGCTTCCGCCTGGTGCCGAAACAGGATCCCGACAAGGTGCTGGCGGCCTTCCGCGAATTCGTAAAGCAGCACACGCCCAAGGGCATACAGTTCGAGGTGCGCGTGCTGAGCTTCGGGCCCGGGCTGTCGGTGAATCCGGAACATCCGGCGATCAAGGTGGCGGCCAAGGCTTTCAGCGACATCCTCGGCAAGAAGACGGTCTTCATCCGCTCGGGCGGATCGATTCCGATTGTCGGCGACTTCGCCACTCACCTGGGAATCCCGACGGTGCTGATGGGGTTCGGGCTGCCCGACGATGGTCTGCATTCGCCCAACGAGAAGTACAAGCTGGAGAATTACTACCAGGGGATCATGACCGTGGCGCATTTCTTCGAGCAGTACGGGGCGGCGGAAGCCCCTGCCGCCAGCCCGGAGTAGCGCTCACGGCCAGGGGCCCACGCCGGATTGGGGCGGCCGGCGCCGTGCGATCGCTGTTGCGGGGCGCCGCCTCGGAGGAGGCACGCGGCCGGGCAGCGCGTTCTGGTGAGCCGCACTCGTCCCGGCAAGCTTGTCCCCGCGCGGCATCACCGGCGAACGGCGGCCGGCCAGGGTCTGTTGAAAAAGTCGCGGGACCGCTTGCCGACGCGCGCGGCTCTGAAACGGAGCGGTGGCGCGCCGCGACTTACTCGCGAGTCTTGCGCGCGGGATTGTCCTGGACGCGTTCGCGGAAGGCGCCCTTCATTCCGGCCGCCAGGGAGACGGCCGCATCGCCGTATTTATCGCGGAGGCGATCGGCGGCGGCGAGGGCTTGCTCCCAGCGCTCGTGCTTGCCGCCATCGAGCAGGTCCAACTGGTCGTGCAAGTCTTCAAAGGAGGAGGCGTGCACGCCCAGGAGGCGCACGCGGGCGCCAGGCTTCCAGTTCTTGCGGAAGAGACTGCGGATGTGGTCGAAGATCTCGGTATCGATCTGGGTGGGGCGCTCGATGGAGTGCGCGCGGGTGATGGTGGAGAAGTCCGAATAGCGCAGCTTGAGTTGCAGGGTGCGCGCGCGGAGGCCGTACTCGCGCAGGCGGCGGCCCACCATTTCCGAGAGCCGGGCGAGCGTGGCTTCGAGCGCCGCGAGATCGGCTGTATCTTCGTTGTAAGTATGTTCGTGGCTCACGGACTTGGGATCGGACGACTCGCCGACCGCGGCATCGAACCAGCCGCCGGCATCGAGGCCGCGCGCTTTTCCGGCAAGGGCCAGCCCCCATTTTCCGAAGCGTTTTTCGAGAAAGGCGTCGTCCAGGCGCGCCAGGTCGCCGACCTTCCGTATGGAGAGCACGTGCAGGTTCTTTTCGGTGACGGCGCCGACGCCGGGGATCTTGCGCACGTCCAGAGGCGCGAGGAAGGCGGCTTCGCTGCCCGGAACGATCCACAGCACGCCGTTGGGCTTGGCTTGATCGGAGGCCACCTTGGCCACCAGGCGCGAGGTGGCGATGCCGATGGAGCAGTTGAGGCGCGTGCCGGCTTTCATGGCCTGGTGCAGGGCGTGGGCCGCGCGCAGGGGCGGGCCGTGCAGGCGCCCGGTGCCGGTCATATCCAGGTAGGCCTCGTCGATGGAAGCCATCTCGACCAGCGGCGAGAAGCGGGTCAGCACTTCGTGGACGCGTTCGGAACATTCGTGGTAGCGGGGCGGGTGGCCCTCCACGAAGATCGCGTGCGGGCACAGGCGCGCGGCGGTGCGCAGGGGCATGGCGGAATGCACGCCGAATTTGCGGGCTTCGTAGGAAGCGGCGGAGACGACGCCGCGTTCGTTGGGGCGTCCGCCGACGACTACGGCTTTGCCTTTGAGGGAGGGGTCGAACAGTTCTTCGACGGAGACGAAGAAGGCGTCCATGTCTACGTGGAAGATGGTTTGCACGACGGAGGCCTGAAACCGATACTAGCAGGCGGCGGGTGAGCGCGCGCCACGACGATGGCCGGGGCGGCGCCGATGGAGCGCACCTGGGACCGCCCGCACAAACGTGGGCGGGGGTCCGAACCTACCGGTTGTCTCGTGCAGGTAGATGGCTTTCTCGTGCAGAGTGGTGAGCGCCGCCGTAAAGGCGGCTTCGGCGATTACGGCGGGCTCGCCCGTGAGATCCACCACCACGAAGTTGTCGCTCGAGACGGAGCGCAGGCTGGTGGCGTCGGCGGCGTCCGGTGAGGTGGCGGCTTTCCCGTACGTGGCGTACCATGAAGGAAGGAGTTCGGACAGATGGCGAGTCTCGATTGGTCACAGTGTCCCGCCGTGGAGAGCATTCCCGGCAAGCGTAGCGGCGCGTGGGTGTTTAAGGACACCCGCATGCCGGTCTCCACCGTTTTCGAGAACCTCGAAGCTGGAGCCACCATCGACGAAATCATGCAGTGGTTCCATGTCGCGCGGGAACAGGTGCTAGCCGTGCTCGAATTTGCAGCGCGGAGTCTTGACGCGCCTCCGCCTGTGCAGGCCCCAGCCCAAACGGTCGATGCTCATTCTCTTCGATAACGGTACGCCGGCTCCGTTGCGATACGCCCTCAAGGGTCATACAGTCGTGGAGGCAACCGAGCGAGGATGGGACACGTTTGCGAACGGCGAGTTGTTGGCGGCCGCGGAGGCCGCAGGGTTCGAGGTTCTGCTTACGACTGACAAAAACATGCGGTTTCAGCAAAACCTGAAGGGCCGCAAATTGGCATTCGTGGTCTTGGGTAATTCGCAATGGCCGGTCGTGCGCCGGTACGTTGAAAGGGTTGTCGTCGCTGTTGATGCGGCCACGCCGGGTAGCTACACCGAAGTGGACATCCCTTTCAGCTAACGCTCCTCAGACGTGCTTCTTGACGCGGGAGGCGCCGCCGAAATTGTCATGTCAAGCCCTTTGTTGCGTCGGCGTGAGGCGCCTTTCTGTGTCGGGAAAGCGTCCGCGACCGCCGTGTTCGGGCCGCTTTTTCGGGTGCTCGAGGTCGTAGGAGCGGAAAAGCCTCACTGCGATCTATTTATCCGGAGTTCCCTCGCCCGGATGACGTCAGCCAGAGGGTCTCCCGCGATCAATTGATTAACGAATTGTTCGTCCAGACCTCACCGTTGACGACCAAACCCTCGGTGTTCAACGCAGGACGTGTACAGCGCCCGGTGACGTTGAAGCCCATGGAGCGGAGCGCCCCGGCTTTTTCATCCAGTCTGTCCATGAACGACGTATAGCTCCACCTGCGCCGCGCAATCAGCGAGCACCTAAGGCATCGGAACAGCCCAGCTCTGGCACAGGAGCGCCGAGGGCCGAACCTCAGAGGTACAGAGCAAAATTAGCCCCCACTTGCTCGGCTAGGGCAGCATCCTTCGTGAGCCTTCCTCGAACAAGAAGCGGCCAGTTGTTGGAGTCTTCGTTGGCGGACCGGTCTGCGACCTTAAGTTGATCCGGGCAAAGGCGGATGAGAACGGGGATCCGGATTGGTTTCGAACACGTAGTAGCTCGAAGCGAACCAATGCGTTTAAGGAGTTTGCTTGCCGCTTTGGCGAACGACCGATTGAATGATGGGCGCTCGCCGAGGACGAAGATGCACTTTGCGGTGGCTCCTATCGAGCCTCGGAAAGTCGCGCTGTCGGTTACACGCTGTGGTACGCAGCACAAGCTACTGATCACGTCGTTTCTGTGTGGCGGTGGCGGGTGCCACTGTGGCTGGCGTGAAATACTCTTGCGACACCTGTGCGAGTACCTGCGGCGCGCATTTCAGCTCGCCAACATCTCCCGCACAATCCGCATCGCCGCTTCCTTTCCGCGCTCCCCGACTTCGCCCGGCGCACCCACGCAGGACGGGCAGCCCGCCTCGCATTCGCACCCCGCCAGAAGTTCCGACGTCAGCCGCAGGAGCCGGTCCGCCATGCGGAAGAGCGGGGCGCTCTGGCCCACTCCGCCCGGATAGCAATCGTAGAGATACAAGTTAGGCTCCTCGCTGAACGCTACGCCGAGATCCCGCGGATCGCACATCAGCAGCAGCGCCGCCACGGTGCGCAGGGCGTTTCCCAGGCCCGCCAGGCCGCTGCGCTTTTCGTCCGGCGTCAGGTCCGGAAAGCGCGCCAGAAATTCGGCGGGGAAATGCAGCCAGAATGCCGTGGTATGCATTTCCTGTTCGGGCATCGCGAGATTGCCCGCGCCGACGTTTTCGCTGGTGTAGAACTTGATCTTCTTGAAGCCCACGATCTGGCGGTTCACGCGCACGTCGCCGTGGCGCTTGCGGACGCCGGCCAGCGGCTGGCTTTCGAACTCCTCGAGGGCCTTGACCTGGGTGTAGTCGATGGCGTCGGTGTAATAGTCGCAATCCACGCGGCGCACGTAGGCCTTGCGCTGCTCGTAATCGAAGCGCTCCACGTGATACTGGCGGGCCTCGTGCAGGTAGATGGCTTTCTCGTGCAGAGTGGTGAGCGCCGCCGTAAAGGCGACTTCGGCGATTACGGCGGGCTCGCCCGTGAGATCCACCACCACGAAGTTGTCGCTCGAGACGGAGCGCAGGCTGGTGGCGTCGGCGGGATAAGTCTCCGAAGTCCAGTGCCAGGCGCCCGCGGAGTGGCGCAGAAAACCAGCCTCTTCCAGGAAGCGGCACATCTCCGCGATATCGTGCTTGCCGAACTTCTCGCCATCCCGCAGGGGCAGCTCGAAGGCGGCGCATTTCAGATGCGCCAACAGGATCTCGAGGTTATCGGCGTTGATGTAAGCGTGCTCGGGCGAGCGGCCGAAGAAGTAGTCCGGATGCTCGACGATGTATTGGTCGAGGGGCGCGCTGGAGGCGACCAGTACGGCGGCCGAGGCTCCCTGCCGGCGGCCGGCGCGGCCGGCGCGCTGCCAGGTGGATGCGATGGTTCCCGGATAGCCGGCCATCACCACGGCATCGAGCGAACCGATGTCGATGCCCAGTTCGAGCGCGTTGGTGGCGACTACGGCGCGGATCTCGCCCTCGCGCAGCTTGCGCTCGATTTCGCGGCGCTCGCGCGGCAGGTAGCCGCCCCGGTAGCCGCGCACGGCGTCTGGGGGCAGCGGGCCGCGCTCCACGGCGTCCTTGAGGTACGTGACCAGGATCTCGGTGGCCAGCCGGTTGTTGGCGAAGACCAGCGTCTGCAGGCGGTGTTCGATGAACTCGAGCGCCAGCCGCCGCGACTCCGCCAGGTAACTGCGGCGGATGCCCAGTTGCCGGTTCACGACCGGCGGATTATAGAAGACGAAGAACTTTTCGCCGCGCGGCGCGCCGTTGGAATCCACCAGGCGGAAAGGCGCTTCGGTGAGCGCTTCGGCCAGCTCGCGCGGGTTGGCGATGGTGGCCGAGCAGCAGACGAACACAGGCTTCGATCCGTAGAACTCGCAGATGCGCCTCAGCCGCCGGAGGAGGTTTGCCAGGTGGCTGCCGTAGACGCCGCGGTAATAATGCAGCTCGTCGATCACGATGTAGCGGAGATTCTCGAACAACTTGGCCCAGCGGGTGTGGTGCGGCAGGATGCCGGTGTGCAGCATGTCCGGATTGGTCAGGACGATGTTGGCGCGCTGCCGTATGGCCTTGCGGGCATCCTGCGGCGTATCGCCGTCATAGGTGAAGGCGCGGATTTCCGAGCCCATCTGGTCGATGGCGGTTTTCAGCTCGTGAAGCTGATCTTCGGCCAGGGCCTTGGTCGGGAACAGATACATGGCGCGGGCGCCGGGATCGCGCAACAGCAGATCCAGGACCGGCAGGTTGTAGCAAAGCGTTTTGCCGCTGGCGGTGGGCGTGACCACCACCACGTGGCGGCCTTCGGCGATCAGTCCGAAGGCTTCGGCCTGGTGCGAATAGAGTTTGTGAATTCCGCGATCGGCCAGGGCCCGGGCCAGGATCAGGTGGACTCGATCGGGTAATTCCCGATAGTCGCCGGGCGAGGCGGGTTCGTGATGGACGGTTGCGGGAGGGAAGCGGGTCAAGGCCGCTTCAATCGTGGGAGATTTCGGGGACGCCAAGGTGAGGCTCATGCAGTTTCGCCTTTTCTTTGCTAGGGTACACGAAAAGGCGCCGGCGGGCAAATGGAAAGCGAATCGCTTCGAGGGCGAAGCGGTTGGTTGGCGGATGGGGCGGAATCGGGGATCAATCGTCGATGCGGACGAACTCGTAGCGTTCCAAGGTGGCGGCGACGTCGAAAGGCGGCGCGTCGGGTTCCACGACCCTTCTACAGCGCACGATCTTGCCTATGCAACGCAAATTGACGCGCTGATCCGACGGTCCGCTGAGGGTGATGACGTATTCGATGGATCCCCCGATATCGGGTTCTGCCTCGGAGGTAAACAATACTCCGCCGGAGCTGATGTTCTTGGTCAGTCCGGTTTGGGCGACGCGCTCCGCCCCGCTACGGAGAATTGCGAGAGGCAATCGGAGGGTAAACCGCCGGGTTCGTCGTTGTTCCATTCTTCGTAATACTAGTTTCTTCGGAGACCCGCGGTCAATACTTTATTTAAAAAAGCTTGGCGGAGCCGGTACTGCGGCGCTGCGGAACTTTAGTTCCGCCAGGAAACTTTAGTTCTGCCGGGGAGCTTGATGCGGTCCAATGCGCGCAATTGCCCAAGAAATGAAGCGGCGCGGCCGGATTTTTCGGAGTCGCAGGTCGCAAATCGCTCCGGCGCCCCGGTCCGGCGCTCTAAACTCTTCGCCTGATCCGACGATCTAGGGGATGTGAATCCATCGCCCGGAGAACCGCCTTCGGAGACGAATACGATCCCGCCCGCGTGCCTGCCGGCGTCAAACGGGCATTCCGTGGCGGTTCCGTGGGAGGCCCTGCTGCGACAGTTGAGCAATGCCTTGCCCGCCATGATCTGGATGTGCGGAGCCGACGGGCGCGCAACCTCATTTAACACGCAATGGCTGGGTTTCACCGGCCGCAGTCTGGAGCGGGCCCTGGCGGAAGGGTGGGCGGCGGTAATCCACCCGGAGGATCTGGAGCGGCGCTTGGCGGGGCTCGAAGCGGCCCTGCGGGCGCGCCAGCCGTTCGAGACGGAATACCGGCTGCGGCGGGCCGACGGACAGTACCGCCGGATGCTCGACCAGGGCGCGCCGCAGTTCGGCGGACATGGCGAATTTCAAGGTTACGTGGGCGTGGCCATCGACATCACCGACCGCAAGCGCGCCGAGGACGAACTGCGCTGGCTATCCCGGGCGGTGGAGCAAAGCCCCGCGAGCGTGGTGATCACGGACCTCAAGGGCGACATCGAGTACGTCAATCCGAAGTTCACGGAAGTGACCGGTTATAGCTGCTCGGAGATCTTAGGGAAGAATCCGCGGATTCTGAAGTCGGGCGACAAGCCCGCCGAAGAATACCGGAAGCTATGGCAGACGATCGTGTCCGGTGAGGAATGGCGGGGCGAATTCCACAATAAGCGTAAGAACGGAGAATTGTACTGGGAATCGGCGTCCATCTGTCCCATCCGCGATGCGCACGGCCGGCCGGCGCACTACATCGCCGTCAAAGAGGACATTACCGGGCGCAAGCGCATGGAAGCCGAGTTGCTGGCGTCGGAAGCGCGGACACGCCTGGCGGTCGAGAACGCCCGGATTTCGATCTACGACGTGGACGCCGCGACCGGCGAAGGCAAGATTCGGGGTCCGGATGAATTCCTGTCGCGGATCCGGACGTCGGAGGACTGGGCGAATGCCATCCATCCGGAGGACCGCGAACGGATCCAGGCGGCGCACCGGCGGCGCTGCGAAACCGGCAACGGGATGGGGAAGAATACCGCATGGTGGAGGGGGACGGGACCGTCCGTTACTACTCGGATCACGGCGCGCCGGAGCGCGACGGGCGCTGGATCGGCGTACTGCGCGACGTCACGCCCCACAGGCAGGCCGAAGCGGCCCTGGCGCGGCTGGCCGCCATTGTGGAGTGCTCCAACGACGCCATCATTTCGTTGGATACCGACGGCGCCGTCCGGAGCTGGAATCGGGCGGCGGAGAAACTGTACGGCTATGCGGCGCAGGAGATTCTGGCTTGCCCGGGGACCCGGCTGGCGCCTCCGGAACGCCGCGAGCACGCCGCGGCCAACATCGCCGCGGTCGTGAGGGGCGCCTCGCTGGAGACCTTCGAAGCCGACCACGTGCGCAAGGACGGCGCCGTGTTTCCGGTCAGCATAACGGCTTCTCCCATCCGGAACGACGAAGGCCGTTCCATCGGCGGTTCCGTCATTATCCGCGACATCACCGCTCAGAAGCGCGCGCAGCAAGCGCTGCTGGAAAGTGAGAGCCTCTTCCGGGCGATCGTGCAGAACAGCAGCGACATCATCACGCTCATCGACCCGTCCGGCGTGATTCTGTACGACAGTCCGGGCATTGCCGCGATGCTGGGCATCTCCCCCGCGCAGCGGCTGGGATGCGAAGCCTTTCTCTGGATCCATCCGGACGACATTCCCTACCTGCGGACGCTGCACGAAGAACTGCTGCAGGCAAAAGGCGCAAAGCTGCGCGCGCAACTCCGGTTGCGGCACGCGGACGGCTCCTGGCGCTGGTGCGATAGCTGGGCCGTCAATCTCCTGGAGGAGCCGGGAGTGCGCGCGCTGGTCGTCAGCTTTCGGGATATCACGGAGCTGAAAGGGGCGGAGACGGCGCTGCGCGAAAGCGAACAGAGGTACCGGAAGCTGGTCGAGGAAGCCAGCGACGCCATCTTCACCATCGATCTGGAGGGCACTCTCACCTCGGTCAACAGCGCTTTCGAGAGGATGTCCGGACACACGCGGCAGGAGTTGCTCTGCACGAGCCTGCGGCAATGGGTGGTTCCGGAGTACTTTCCCGCAGTGCGGAAAAGCATCGAGGGGCTATTGGGCGGGGGCGGCGCCGTTCCCCTGGAGCTGCAGCTCAGCGGGCCGGACGGCCACGCGGTGGCGCTCGAAGTCAGCAACCGGCTGCAGTTCCGCAACGGGCAGCCGGCGGCGGTGCTGTCGATCGGGCGGGACATCAGCCAGCGGAAGCGCACCGAGCGTCTGGAGCACAATCGCCGCGAGGTGCTCGAGATGGTGGCGCAGAACCAGCCGCAGAACGCGATCCTGCGCCGCCTGGAGCAGATGATCGAACAGTGCCACCCGGACACCTCGGCGCGCGTCTGGCTGGCGGGCGAGCCGGCCGGATTCGAGGCGCGCCGCAAGGGCGCCTGCCCGGACGGTTTCTCCAGCCGCCTGGATGTTCCGATCCGGTCTTGCGACGGCCGCGTCCTGGGAGTGCTGGAGATTCTGCACCGCGATACGTGGCGGGCGGGGGAATCCGAACGGGTTTTCCTGGACGCCCAGGCCAAGCTGGCCTCGATCGCCCTGGAACACCGCCAGCTCACCGACCGCCTCGCCCACCAGGCGCACCACGATCCCCTGACCGGTCTGCCGAACCGGGTGTTGCTTGAAGACCGTCTGCATCAGGCGATGGCCCTGGCGCGCCGCATGGGCAAGATGGTGGCCGTAATCTACGTCGATCTGGACCGGTTCAAGCTCATCAACGACACCCTGGGTCACGCCATCGGAGACCTGCTCCTGCAGGAGGCCGCCGAGCGGCTCCGGAGGGCCGTGCGCGACTCGGACACGCTGGCGCGCACGGGCGGCGACGAGTTCCTGGCGGTGCTGTTCGGCATCGACCGTCCGGAGGATGCGGAGGCGGCCGGCGAACGATTGGTGGAGGTCATGCGGGAGCCGTTCCTGGTGAAGGGACACGAGCTGTTCACCACGGCCAGCGCCGGATTGAGTCTGTTTCCGCAGGATGGAGAGGACGCCGGCGTCCTCCAGAAGCACGCCGACGTGGCCTTGTACGCGGCCAAGGGCCAGGGCCGCAACCGCTTTCAGAGATTCTCGCGCACCATGAATTCCGCCTTCAGCGAACGGCTGGAGATCGAAAGCCATCTCCACCGGGCCCTGGACCGCAAGGAATTGTTGCTGTACTATCAGCCGCAGTTCCAGCTTCCCGGCCGCGAGCTGGTGGGCATGGAAGCGCTCCTGCGGTGGAACCATCCCAGGTGGGGCATGGTCCTGCCGGGCCGCTTTATCCCGGTGGCCGAAGAAAGCGGGCTGATTATTCCCATCAGCCTTTGGGTTCTGCACGAGGCCTGCCGGCAGCACAGGCGGTGGCGCGGCCTGGGATTCGCGCCCGTCAAGATCGCCGTGAATGTTTCGGCCATTCAATTCGCGCGCTCGAATATGGCGGAAAATGTCGCCGCAGTCCTGGCGCAACACCAGATAGAGCCACGCTATCTGGAACTGGAGCTTACCGAAGGAGTGGTGATGCGGGACATCGAGGATTCCGCCCGCCAGATCGCCGATTTGCGGGCGTTGGGCGTGAGCATCTCGATCGACGATTTCGGAACGGGCTACTCTTCCCTGGGCTACTTGCAGCGCCTGCCCATCGACGATTTGAAAATCGACAAGTGCTTCGTGCAGGGCATGGAGCAGCCGGCCGGCACGCAGCCCCTGGTGCAGGCCATCGTGGGCCTGGCCCACGGCTTGCGCGTGACGGCGACGGCGGAAGGCGTTGAGACCGAGGGGGAGCTGGCCGCGCTCGGCGCGCTGGGCTGCGACAAGGTCCAGGGTTACCTGTTGGGCCGTCCGGCGCCCCCCGAGGGCTGGGAAGCCGCGTGGAACGCGCCGGCTGCCACCTAGCCGCCGCGCCCCAGTCAAGGAGCTTGCGGAAAAACGAGCCGGAGGCGCCGCGCCCTCACCGGTCGCGGCTCTTTAGGTTGCCGGCAAGCGGTACCGCGCCTTGTCGACAAACTCCCTGACGCCGTACCGGTGGCCGCCGCGCCGGGTGGCTCTCCGTGCGGATTCCGCCGGGGCGCGCATCGTTCACGGTATAATCCCCGCATGAAGCGATTCGCAGGGTTGCTGTTTCTATTCTCCGCCGCCGCCTTCGCCGAAACCTGGAACGGCACGCTGGTGGACGTGATGTGCAAGAAGATGGACTTGTCGAGCCACACGGCCAAGTGCGCCATAGGCTGCTCCAAGAGCGGCTACGGCCTGGTGCTGGCCGATGGCAGGTTCGTGAAGTTCGACGAAGCCGGCAACGCCAAGGCATTGGCCGCGCTGAAGGCTACGAGCAAGGAAAAGGATCTGAAGGCCAAGGTC
>Ga0335078_10006458_pt1 | contig 17349 bp, 17 predicted proteins | sample Lox_Sample_32_FD_206711 | JGI IMG/M metagenome (GOLD analysis project Ga0335078, IMG submission 206711) | Soil microbial communities from Loxahatchee National Wildlife Refuge, Florida, United States - Lox_Sample_3.2 | ecosystem: Environmental > Terrestrial > Soil > Wetlands | place: USA... | reverse complement strand
ATCAAACGAGAGCGAATCCAAAATGGCTCCAACTACTGCTGGACATTTTGGTCACTCGGTCTTTGCGCCCCAAAGGCTCATTGACGCGAGTCCCCACACAAATTACCTGCCGAATTTTTAAAGAGCATCCCGCAGCGCTGCAGGCCTGGGATCAAAGGGGCGGGCAGTATAGCCGTCGGCTCATACTGGTCAACCCGTATTTCCCGCAGCCCGGACCGCTCGGCGGCTGAGGCTGCAGGGGGCGCGCAGTATAGCCCCCAGGAGAGGCTTGTCAATGAATTGTAAAGCGCCTGGCGGCGCCTCCCGCGGGCCCCTCCCTCCATGAGGCGGAAACGCCGGTATTTCAAGGGCTTGAGCAGCCGCTGCCATGGCCGCCCGGGGGCGGCTCAGGCCTTGAGCTCGAGCCGGACCCGCGCGAACCGCCGCGAGCCCACCTGCAGCACGAGATCCGCCCCGGGGTTGAGCAGCAGACCCCGATCGGTCACCCGCTCCCCGGCGATCCGCACCGCCCCTTCCGCGATCTTGCGGGTGGCTTCCGAGGTGCTGGCGGCGAGGCCCGCGGCCTTGAGGAGGCTGGGAAGCCTGATCCCGGCGGCTTCGACCTGCAGCACCTTCGGCGGCAGGTCCGCCGGCACCGCCCGCTCGCTCACCCGGGCCAGGAACTCCCGCTCGGCCCGCTCGGCCTCGGCGGCCCCGTGAAAGCGCGCCGTGAGCTCCTTCGCCAGCTCGAGCTTGATGTCCCGGGGGTTTCGCCCCTCGGCGGCGGCCTGCCTGAGGGCGGCGATCTCCCCGAGCGGCCGGAAGGACAGCAGCTCGTAGTACCGCCACATGAGCTCGTCCGAGACCGACATGACTTTGCCGAAAAGATCCGCCGGCGGCTCCGCGATGCCGATGTAGTTGCCGAGCGATTTCGACATCTTGTTGATGCCGTCGGTCCCCTCGAGCAGCGGCATCGTGATGACCACCTGCGGCTCCTGCCCGTAGGCGGTCTGCAGCTGCCGCCCGACCAGCAGGTTGAATTTCTGATCGGTGCCGCCGAGCTCCACGTCGGCCTTGAGCGCCACCGAGTCATAACCCTGCGCCAGCGGATAGAGAAACTCGTGGATGGAGATGGACTGGCCGCTTTTGTAGCGCTTGGCGAAATCGTCCCGCTCGAGCATGCGCGCGACCGTGTAGTGCGCCGCCAGGCGCACGAAATCCGCGGCGTGCATGGGCGAGAGCCACCGTGAGTTGAAATCGACCTTGGTGCGCTCGGGATCGAGGATCTTGAACACCTGACGCTCGTAGGTGCGGGCGTTGGCCTGTACCTCCTGCGGCGTCAGGGCGGGGCGGGTCTGGTTGCGGCCGCTCGGATCGCCGATGAGTCCGGTGAAATCTCCAATGAGGAAGATCACCTCGTGCCCGAGCTGCTGGAACTGGCGCATTTTGTTCAGCAGCACCGTATGCCCGAGGTGAAGGTCGGGGGCAGTCGGGTCGAAGCCCGCCTTGACGCGCAGGGGCTTGCCCCGGGCGAGTTTCCGGGCCAGGTCGCTCTCGAGCAGTACCTCGTGCGCGCCGCGCTGCAGCTCGGCGATCGGGTCGGCGAAGTTCATGATTCTTGGGGGGTAACCGCTGGACTTGTAACAATTGATGTAATAATCGATCAGGCGAGTGTAGACGATGGATCGCCCGGCCGTGCATCCGGACAGACTCTCTGCTGTACTTAAGGCCATGGATGCCCCCGATCTCAAGTCACCCGGCTTTTACTTCAACCGCGAGCTCTCCTTCCTCGAGTTCAACCGGCGGGTGCTGGCGCAGGCGTTCGATGAGTCGGTGCCGCTGCTCGAGCGGCTGCGCTTCCTCTGCATCTCCTCGAGCAACCTGGATGAGTTCTACGAGATCCGGGTCGCGGGCCTGAAGCAGCTGCTCGAGCTCGGCTCGGGCCAGTTCGCCGCCGATGGCATGTCGCTCGAGCAGCAGCTCGCCGCCATCCACGAGCGCGCCTCCGAGCTCATGTCCGAGCAATACCGCTGCTTGAACGAGGTGCTGCTGCCGGCGCTCGCGGTGCGCGACATCCTGCTCCTGGGCGGCACCGAGTGGAGCCCCGAAGCCGAGAAGTGGCTCGAGCGCTATTTCGAGCTCGAGGTCGAGCCGGTGTTGAGTCCGCTCGGGCTCGATCCTGCGCGGCCCTTTCCGCGGATCCAGAACAAGAGCTTGAACTTCATCGTGCGCCTCGAGGGGAAGGACGCCTTCGGCCGCGACAGCGAGCTCGCCATCGTGCAGGCGCCGCGCTCGCTCCCGCGCGTCGTGCCCGTGCCGCTCGAGGGCAGCCGGCGCACGCTCGTGCTCCTCACCGGCATCGTGCAGGCCTTCGTGCAGAAGCTCTTCGCCGGCATCAAGGTGGTCGGCTGCTATCAGTTTCGGGTCACCCGCAACAGCGATCTTTTCGTCGACGAGGAGGAAATCGACGACCTTCGCCGCGCGCTCGAGGGCGAGCTCGCCCATCGGCGCTACGGCGCGGCGGTGCGGCTCGAGACCTCGCGCGACTGCCCGGCCGATGTCGTCGAGTTCCTGCTGCGGCAATTCGCCCTCAAGGAAGTCGACACCTACAGCGTCCCGGGGCCGGTGAACCTGAATCGGCTGGAGGCGGTGTACGATCTCGTGCAGCGGCCGGAGCTCAAATACCCCGTGTTCACGCCGGGGCTGCCGCGCCGTCTCGCCGGCAACACCGATCTTTTCGCCTGCATCGCGCAGAAGGACATGCTGCTGCATCACCCTTATCAGAGTTTCGCGCCGGTGATGGATTTCCTGCGCCAGGCGGCGAGCGATCCGAACGTGCTCGCCATCAAGCAGACGCTCTATCGGGCGGGAAGCGACTCGCCCATCGTCGATGCACTGGTTGCGGCGGCGGGCGCGGGCAAGGACGTCACCGTCATCATCGAGCTGCGCGCGCGGTTCGACGAGGAAGCCAACATCGAGCTGTCGAACCGCCTGCAGGAGGCGGGCGCGCACGTGATGTACGGCGTGGTCGGCTACAAGACCCACGGCAAGCTCGCGCTCGTCGTGCGCCGCGAGCCGGGCGGCATCCGCCGCTACTGCCACCTGGGCACCGGCAACTATCACCCGCGCACCGCCCGTCTGTACACCGACTACGGGCTCTTCACCTGCAACGATCAGGTGGGTCAGGACGTGCACGAGCTCTTCCTGCAGCTGACGAGCCTCACCCAGACGCCGAAGTTGAATCGGCTGATCCAGTCGCCCTTCGGGCTGCACGAGACCTTCCTCGCCAAGCTCGAGCGCGAGGCCGCGCACGCCCGCGCCGGGCGCCCGGCGCGCATCATCCTCAAGATGAACGCGCTGGTGGAGCAGCAATCGATCGAGGCGCTCTACCGCGCCTCCGCCGCCGGCGTGAAGGTGGATCTCATCGTGCGGGGCGTCTGTGCGCTGCGGCCCGGCGTTCCCGGGGTGTCGGAGAACATCCACGTGCGCTCCATCGTCGGGCGATTCCTCGAGCATTCGCGCGCGTTCTACTTCGAGAACGGCGGCGAGCCCGAGCTCTATTGCGCGAGCGCCGACTGGATGGAACGCAACTTCTTCCGCCGCGTCGAGGTCGCGTTCCCGATCGAGCGCGCCTCGCATCGGCAGCGGATCTTCGAGGACCTGACCCGCTACCTCGAGGACAACACGCAGGCGTGGCGCCTGCTGTCGGACGGCCGCTACGAGCGGCTCACACCCGGTGATCAGCGGCCGCGGAACGCGCAGGCGGAGCTGCTGGCGAACTATGCGGCCGGGCCGGGGTTCGCGCCGCCCGCGCCGATGGAAGAGATTCCCTGACCCACGCGCCTGGGCGCCTATCTACCCTTGGAGAACACCCGCAGCCGCAGCCCCGCCGCGCGCAGGTAATCGACCTCCTGCTGAAGATCCGCCGAGGTGAGCGGGTGCTCCTTGAGCCAGCGCGCCGGGAAGAGCACTTCCAGCGACTTCGGCGTCGCCGAGACCGCGATCGGCGGCAGCGCGGTGGGGCTTCGCCCGCGATTCAACAGGACCGCGAGCCGCAGAATGACGATGAGCTGAATGGCGTTGCGGTCCCAGGGCGGGACCAGCTCCTCGATGCCATCGAGCGCGAGCTTGCGGCGGTGGCCGCCCACCACACAGGCGAGCAGCCGCTGCTCCTCGCGCGAGAATCCCGGCATGTCGGCGTTCTCGAGGAGGTACGCGCCGTGGCGGTGATAGCCGCTGTGCGAGACGTCGAGTCCGATCTCGTGCAGGCGCGCCGCCCATTTCAACACCAGATCGGCGGGCGGATCGCCCTGCAGCTTCCAGACGTCGCGGATCTGCTCGAGGAAATCGAGCGCCGTCGCCTCGACGCGCTCGGCCTGCGCGAAATCGATGTGATAGCGCTGCTGCATGCCGCGCACGGTGCGATCGCGCGCGTCCTCGTCGGTGTAGCGGCCCACCATGTCATAGAGCAGCCCCTCGCGCATCGCGCCCTCGGCGATGCGCATCTCCTTGATGCCGAGCCCTTCGACCAGCTCCGCCAGGATGGCCAGCCCGCCGGGGAAAACGGGGCGCCGATCCTCGGTGAGCGGTGCGAGCTTGAGCTCGCGGACGTGCCCCGCCTGCACGACATAGTCGATGGCGCGCTCGAGGCCGGCGGGCGTGATCGCCACCGCCTGCGGGTCGAGCTCGCGGATGGACTCGCCGATCGCCCGCACGGTGCCGGAGCTGCCCGCGGAGCGGTCCCAGCCGCGGCGCTTGAAGGCGGCCTGCACCGGCTCGAGCTCGAGGCGCGCCGCCACGCGCGCCGCGGCCATGCGCTTGGCGGAGATCTTGCCGTCGCGGAAGAACCGCTCGCTCAAGCTGACACAACCCATCTGCAGGCTCTCGAGCTCGAGCGGCGTCAACCCCTCGCCGATGATGAGCTCGGTGCTGCCGCCGCCGATGTCGGCCACCAGCCGCCGGCCGGGCTCGCTCGGCATGGTGTGCGCCACGCCCGCGTAGATGAGCCGCGCCTCCTCCATGCCGGAGATGATCTCGATGGGATGTCCGAGCGCCTCGCGGGCGCGCTCGAGAAACGCCTGCTTGCGATGCGCGACCCGCAGCGCGTTCGTGCCCACCACCCGTACACTGTCCGCGCGCATGTCGCGCAGGCGCTGGCCGAAGCGCTGCAGGCAGGCGAGCGCGCGCGCCGCCACCTCCTTGTCGATGCGGCCGTTCTCCACGACGCCGGCGGCCAGACGCACCATCTCGCGCAGCCGGTCGATGATGACGAGTTGGCCGTGGGAATAGCGCGCCACGACCAGATGAAAGCTGTTGGAGCCGAGATCTACCGCGGCGAGGACATCGGGGACAGGACGTGCGGCGGGTTCCGCCTTGGATCTCTGACTATCGCGGGCGGAGGCGGCCGGGCGCACGCTGGGAGAGGCGGCTCAGGCGGAGAAGGAGGACCCGCAACCGCAGGTGGTCGTGGCGTTGGGATTACGAATCACGAACTGCGCTCCCTCGAGCCCCTCGCGGTAGTCGATCTCCGCGCCCGTAAGGTACTGCACGCTCATCGGGTCCACCAGGAGCTTGACGCCGAGGTTCTCGATGCAGGTGTCGCCTTCCTGGATCTGCTCGTCGAACTCGAAGCCGTATTGCAATCCCGAGCAGCCGCCCCCCTGCACGAACACCCGCAGCATCAGGCTCGGATTGCCTTCCCCACGGATGAGCTCGCCCACCTTGCGGGCAGCCGCGTCGGTGAAGAGGAGGGCGGGAGCTTCCAGCTCGGCTTCTGTAGTGCTCATGGCGGGTCAGGTCTCCTGGGCGGGAACGAGCTTCAGGCGGGCAGTCTAGAAGGGCCGTGCATCAAAGGTCAAAGAACGCGTTCTCAGGCCCCCGCGGTCCCTGAGGTGGCGCCCTGAGCCGCCCCCTGGGCGGCCTCCCCGGTCGCGAGGCGCACCAGCCTCCCGGTGATCTGGGCCCCGAGGGTCATCTCGATGACTCCGTAATAGACGTCGCCTTCGACGCGAGCGCTCGCCCCGAGGACGACCCGCTCGCGGGCCACGATATCGCCCCGCACCGTCCCGTGCAGCACGACCTCGGTAGCCTCCACCGACCCTTCTATGGAGCCGGTATCGCTCACGGACAAGGAGCTCGGGTTCTGCGGATCCGCCCGCACGTTCCCCTCGATCCGGCCGTCGAGATGCAGTCCCCCGGCGAAATCGACGTCCCCGTGGACCGTCACCGACTTGGCCACCAGCGTATCGATGCGGACGGGGTTGTTACGGGACATCCACGGCGCTCCAGGGAAAACTCTGCGTGAGCGGGGCGATGTTCTTATGGCTGGAGCTGACCTCGATCGTCAGGTGCGCCGGGCGAAAGCCCGGCGGCAGCGTGATGGTCTGCTCGAGCTCCTGATAGTAGCGAAAGTCGTACGGCACGTCGGCCGAGGCGGTACCCGCGAGCGCCGGGTTGTCGAGTGTCGTCACCTTGCCGCCCGAGTCCTGGCCATCCACTGCCAGGCTCAAGCCTCCGCTGATCATCCCATCCGGCTTCCCGGTCCGCACCAGGGAGATGTGCACCACGAACTGGCCGGCCGGCTTGGCCGCGGTGAGACGCACCGTTCCCACCCGCAGTCCGATGGCCGGGGCCCCTTCGGCGACGACCCCGCGGTAGAACGCGAGCTCCTCGGACTGCCGGGCCACCTGCCCCTGCAGGTCGCTGATGGTCCGCGAGACCACCTGCACCTCCCGGGCGTGACCGGCGCTGACCGTGTCGAGCTCGATGATGCGCGCATGCAGGGCGGTGTTGGTCGATTTCAGCTGGCTGATGGTGCTCTCGAGCTGCGAGCGCTCGCGCATGGCGGAGAGGATGTTGTAGCCGGCGGTGTACCGCCCAGTCTCGAAGGCCACATAGAGCCCGATCAGCCCGAGTGAGACCACTGTCACGATCAGCACCAGCCGCCGAATCGGCGCGTGCGGTCGAATCACGAGCTCGGGCTGGCTTTTCATGCGCTCGATGGGCGGCTCACGTCTCGGTCATTCGGCCGCCGCCGGCTCGCGGTGCGGATGGTGCGAAACCTGGTCCCACCAGTCCGGCAGGGGCGGCGGACCCTCGGGGAAAGCAAGCGGCGCGAGCTCCTGCAGCGCGCGCTGATACACCCCGCGCTTGAAATAGATGACCTCGCGGACCGGTTCCCAGAAATTCGCCCATCGCCACTCGTCGAATTCCGGCTCGTCCGTGCGCTCGAAATCGAAATTCGCCGGCTCGCGCCGCAGCCTGAGCAGAAACCAGCGCTGCTTCTGGCCGATGCACAGCGGCCGCTGGTTGCGCCGGATATAGCGCGGCGGCAACCGGTAGCGCAGCCAGCGAGCGGTGTGCCCGACGAGCTCGACATCGCACTCCTGCAGCCCGATTTCCTCGTTGAGCTCGCGGAAAACCGCCTGCTCGAGACTCTCCCCCACCCGCATGCCGCCCTGTGGAAACTGCCAACCCCGTCCGCCGGTGCGCCGACCCAGGAACACTTCGCCCGCGCCGCCCATCAGCAGGATGCCGACGTTCGCCCGAAAGCCGTCCGAGTCGATGAGGTCTCTCGCCATGCCAGGGTTTTATCAAGCACAGCTTGTGCTGGGCAAGCTCCCGCTTCTAGGCTTTGCGCTTTCGCCAGTGCGATTCTCCGGGAAACCCGCCTGAAGTCCCTTTCCGCAACATCTCCCCGCTCGATGAGCGGCGCCCGTTCGGGCAACGGCGCCTGGAAAGGCCTGGCCGCGCTGCTGCTGCTCGCGGCGGCGGTTTTCGTCGGATCGCTCCTCCTGGGCAGCGCGGATATTCCTCCCGGGAGGATCCTGGCCGGCCTGTTGGGTTCCGGCGACAGCGTGGCCCGGAGCGTGGCGCTCGTGGTGCGCCTGCCGCGCACCCTGGCGGCGTTCGGGGTGGGCGGTCTCCTCGCGCTCGCGGGCGTGCTGCTCCAGGCCCTGTTCCGCAACCCGCTCGCCGACCCGTTCGTGCTCGGCGTCTCCGGCGGCGCGGCCGTGGGGGCGCTCCTGGCCATGATCGCAGGCGCCGCCGCGCTCACGGTCCAGTCATCGGCCGTTGCGGGCGCGATGCTCGCGGTGGTGGCCGTGCACCTCCTGGCGCGCAGTGGCGGCACGACTCGCCTGCTGCTGACCGGCGTGGTGCTGGCGAGCGCCTGCGGCGCCATCGTCACCGTGTTGCTCTCGGTTGCGGATGCCGAACGGCTGCGTGGCATGGTGTTCTGGCTGGCGGGCGATCTGGAATGGGCGAGCGATCCCGGGGCGAGCGCCCTCACCGCTCTGTTCGCGGTGGCTTTCGCGCTTCTCATCGCGCGCCCCCTCAACGTGCTCGCGGCCGGCGAGCTGCGCGCCCGCAGTGTCGGCATGCGGCTCGAGGCGTGGCGGACTTTCGTCTTCATCGGCTGCGCGGCGTTGACCGCGGTCGCCGTGGTCAGCGCGGGGACGGTCGGGTTCGTGGGACTCATCACGCCGCACATCGTGCGGCTCTCCTTCCGCACGAGCGATCATCGCGTGGTCGCGCCGGCCTCGGCGGTGCTCGGCGGGACGCTGCTCGCCTGCGCCGATGTGGCGGCCCGCACGGTGATCGCACCGCGGCAGCTGCCGGTCGGCGCCATCATGGCGCTCGTCGGCGCGCCGCTTTTCATCGTGCTGCTGCGAAGACGAGCCTGACAGGCGATGGAACGCAGCGGACCAGCGAGGAAGCGGATGGCCGTTACTTGACGAGGTTTCTGGAGACGGCGATGCGGTCGCGGCCGGCGCTCTTGGCCCGATAGAGCGCGGCATCGGCCTCGGCGATCAGGCGATCCGCCAACACCTTGTAGTCCCGCGTGCCATGGTCGGGCACCGCGGCGGCAACTCCGATCGAGAGCGTCACGGTCTCGCTCGCGTGCGAGCCGATCGCGATCGGCTGACTGCGCGCAGCATTCAACACGCGGGCCGCTACCCGCTCGCCATCGCTCACGCTGCCATCGGGCAGCACGATCGCGAACTCGTCTCCCCCATAGCGCACGCCGGTATCGCTCATGCGCATCTCGGCATCGATACGCTGCGCCACCTCGCGCAACACCGCATCGCCGGCGAGATGCCCGTACTGATCGTTGATGCGCTTGAAGTGATCGACGTCGATCATGAGGCAGGCGACGGTCTGTCCCGCCCGCTGCGCCCGCGCCAGCTCCTCGCGCAGCCGCGACTGCAGATAGCGCCGGTTGTGAAAGCCCGTGAGGAAATCCGTGAGGCCGCTACGCACCAGCCGGGCGCGATTGACCGCGTTCTCGATGCAGATGGCGGCGACCACGCCGAGATGCGCCAGGAAGTCGCTGCCGAGATCCGCGGTGAAGCGCTTGGGGTCGGCGCTGAAGAACACCAACACTCCGTCGAGCTGCTCCTGACGGGTGAGTGGAATGATGGCGAGGCTGCCGCCCTTGTTGGCGCCGAGGCCGACGCCGGGTACCAGCAGCTGGTGATCGGCGAGACGAAAGGGCCCGAGCCAGGGCCGCTCCAGGTTCGCCACCTGCGGCGCGGCGGCCGTCAGCACATCGACGAAATAAACACCCTCGAGCTCATCGAGAGGCAGCCAGCCGCCCGAGAGCAGATGCCGGATCTCGTGTTGCGGATCGTGCAGGGACAGCGTGACGGCATCGAGCTGATAGGACTCGCGCAGTCCGCGGATCATCCGGTCGAGGAGCTGCGCGAGCGAGCCGGCCCGCAGCAGCTCGAGCTCCCTCTCCTGCGTCTTGCGCAACAGCGTCTCGTTGCGGCTCACCTCCTCGGTGAGCTCGCTCAGCCGAGCCCGCAGCCGCTCGTTCTCCTCTTCCAGGGTCTTCAGAGACACTGCCGCCATGACCCACCCCGTTGCTTCCGCTCGACTAGCGCCTCACGCCCGACGCTCCGTGATGCTGCGCCGGTCTTCGAGATAATCGCGCCCCTGTCGCATCAGCGTGACGAACACGTCGTGGTCACGCGAGAGCACTGCCGCGCGGATCCGTTCCACCGCCTTCGAGAGCGCCTCCAGAGACTCCGCGCCGTAGTCGTTGAGGCTCTGAATTTCGAAGTAGAGCTCCGGGCTGTCCTGGGCGACGCGACTCGCCACATCGAGCTGCGCATCGAAGGTGGTGCTCGAGAGCTTCGCCAGCCGCGGCGCCGCCTCGCCGCTCTCCGCGAGCGCGGTGAAGAAGGCGATGTTGAGCGCGTGCGACAGTCCCAACACGTAGGCGATCAGCCGGTCGTGATCGTCGAGGCTCATCACCACCTGCTCGGCCATGGTGGAGGCGAAGAGCGCCTGCGCCTCCGCCAGCGCCTCGGCGGAACCTAAGTCGACGAAAATGACGTGCCGTCCGGAGAGGAGCTCGGTGTCGGGTCCGAACATCGGATGCAGGGAGGTGACCCGGCAGCCGTGGGACTTCAGCGCCATGAGGCCGGCACGAAGCGGCGATTTGAGCGAGCCGACATCGAAGATGACACCGCGCGGCCGACGAAGCGCGAGCTCGCGCAGGATCGCGTCCGTGACCCCGAGCGGAGTGGCGAGCACGATGAAATCCTGTTGCAGGTCGGTGGCGCGCCAGTCGGGCACTCGCGCCACGCCTTCTGGGGCGCCGTTCGGATCCGCCACCTCGACGCTGAAGCCCTGGGATGAGAGGAATTGCACGAACCAGCGGCCCATCTTGCCGCCGCCGCCGATGATGAGCGCGCGCCGCCCGGAGCCCGCGCCGCGAGCCGCGACGGTCGCCTGCTCCTGGGTGGTGAGAGAGGAGCGGATCAGCATCCGCAGCAGCTCCTCGGCGAGCGCGGGCGAGACGCCGACCTCGCGCGCGGTGGCGCGGGCGCCCTCGATCACCTCGCGCTCGCGCTCGAAGTCGCGGGTGGGATGGCCGGTCGCCCGCTTGACCCGTGCCACCTCGCCACTCAACGCCTTACGCTCGCCGACCAGCGTGAGGAGCTGGCGGTCGACCTCGCTCAGGCGCCGGCGCAAATCATCCAGGGTCACGAACGTCCCTCGAAACTATGGGTGCGAACCATCCTTTTATCGGCCCGGCGGGGCCGCCGCAAGTGCGGCGCGTCGCCCCGCGCGGCCTGCGCGAGGGGGCGGAATTCCCGTAACATGTCGACGTGACGCGACATACCGAGCTGCTGCCCGAGCCCCTGGCACCCGAGCCTTTGGTTCTCCTCAACCGGTGGATGGCCGAGGCCTGGCAGCATCGGCAGCAGCCAAACCCCAACGCCATGGTGCTGGCGACCAGCGATTCGGCCGGCCGTCCCTCGGCGCGCGTGGTGCTCTGCAAGGAAGTGGTGCCCGTCCCGGGATACCTGGTTTTCTATACCAATTACCTCTCGCGCAAAGGCCGGCAGCTCGCCGAGAACCCGCGGGCAGCCGCCGTCATTCACTGGGACACGTTGCATCGCCAGGTGCGGATCGAGGGCCCGGTGCTGCAAGCGCCGGCCGCCGACAGTGATGCGTATTTCGCCTCGAGACCCTGGGCGAGCCGGGTGGGCGCCTGGGCGAGCACGCAAAGCGAGCCCATCGCCTCCCGCGAGGCATTGCTCGAGGCGGTCGCCGCGACCGCGGAGCGTTTCGGGACCCCGCGGCCCGGTCAGGCCGGCACCGAGAGCGACCTCGACGTCCTCATCCCGAGGCCGCCCCATTGGGGCGGGTATCACCTGTGGGCGGAATCGGTGGAATTGTGGGTGGAAGGAGAAGCGCGGGTGCACGACCGTGCGCGCTGGACCCGCAAGCTCGCCGAATTGCCGAACGGCTTTTTCGAGGCCGGACCCTGGACGGCCACGCGACTGCAGCCTTAGTGCTGACGGCCCGGGACGTCGAGGTGTCGGTGGGCGCGCGACGGCTGGTCGCGGGCCTCTCGCTGGAATTCGCCCCAGGCGAGTTCGTCGCCATTCTGGGTCGCAACGGCACCGGCAAGACCCTGACCTTGCATACCCTCGCGGGGTTGCGGCCCCCGCACTCGGGCGGCGTCTACCTCGATGGAATGCCGATGGATAGCCTGAGCCGCCGGGCGATCGCCCTGCGGCTGGGCCTGCTTGCGCAGGATGTCGAGGAATCCTTCGTGATGAGCGCGTTGGAGGCGGTGCTCGTCGGCCGTCATCCGCACCTGAAGCTCTGGCAGTGGGAGACGGCGGCAGACGAGCGCATCGCGCGTGAGGCACTGGCGGCGGTAGACCTCGAGGGCTTCGCGGCGCGGCGCACCGATACGCTCTCGGGCGGGGAGTTGCGGCGGGTCGCGGTGGCGGCGCTGCTCGCGCAGGAGCCTTCGCTGTTTCTCCTCGATGAGCCTTCGAATCACCTGGATCCCGCGCATCAGCTCGGGATCCTGGCGTTGTTTCGGGAGCTCTGCGCGGCGGGTAAGACCGTGATCGCGACCCTGCACGATCCGACGGTGGCGGCGAGGTTCGCCCACCGGGTCGTGCTCCTCCATGGCGATGGCCGCTGGGCCGCGGGAGCCGCACGCGAGCTGCTCACCGCGGAGAAGCTGAGCGAGCTCTATCTGTCGCCCATGTTGGAAGTCGAGAAGGACGGCAGGCGGATCTTCGTGAACGCCTGATGGCCTCGGCCGCGAGGTCGCGATGCTCCCGCGTCAGGTCGTTGAGCACCAGGTACACGGACGTACCCCGCCGCCGTAGGTGGCGGAGGTTGCGAGCAAAAACCGCGCTTTTGCTCGCAACCACGCTGGGACGGGCAGGAGCCCGGATCCAGCGTTTCAAACAAGATCGCCAAACCGATGCTGCAACAGCGTCAGGGCGGCAACGGCCGCCGTTTCCGTTCGCAGAATTCTCGGTCCCAGCCGCACCGCGACGAATCCGGCTGCGAGCGCCGCACGCTGCTCGCTCTGCGCGAGTCCGCCTTCGGGACCGATGAGCACGATCACCGTCCCATTCGGCGCCGGCAGCGCCTCGATGCCCGATTCGCCGGTGGCGGCGAGCAGCAACCGGGTTGCTTGCGGCTCACCGCCCGGGCGCAGGAACTCATCCAGGCCGATCGGAGCCGCGATCTCGGGAACGCGATTGCGGCCACATTGCTCGCAGGCCGCTACGGCGATCCCCTGCCAATGCTGACGTTTTCGCTCGGACTGCCGGGCATCCAGCCGCACGACGGTGCGCTCGGTGAGAAGCGGCGCAATCCGCGTCACGCCGAGCTCGGTCGCCTTCTGTACGACCCAGTCCATGCGCTCGCCGCGTGAGACGCCCTGGGCCAGAACGAGCGGCAGCGGCGACTCGCGATCGCTTGCGGAACGCTCGCCGACTTCGATGACGACATCGCCCTTGCGCAGTGCTTCGATGTGGGCGGCATACTCGCCGCCCCGCCCATCGAATACGGTCAGCGGATCCCCGGCGGCGAGGCGCAGCACGCGCGCGATGTGATTGGCGGCATCGCCCGTGAGCGTATGACGACTGCCGCCGGTCAGCGGCCCGGGGACATGGACGCGGGTCAATCGCACGTCGCGAGCTCGATGCCTTCGCGCGCCACCTCGAGCACGAGGTCGATCTCATCGGGCGTGATGACGTAGGGAGGCATGAAATAAAGGACGGTGCCGATGGGGCGCAACAGCACGCCGCGGCTCAGGGCATGCCGGTAGATCCGTAGTCCCCGGCGCTCCTGCCAGGGGTACGGCTCCCGGGTCGACTTGTCGCGCACCAGCTCGATGGCGGCGATCATGCCGTGCTGGCGGACTTCGGCGACGTGGGGGTGCGCCTCGAGCTCGCGGGCCCGGGCACCCAGGTGAGCGGCGAGCGTCCGGTTGCGGCCGAGGACATCGTCGGTGCGGAAGATCTCGAGGCTCGCGAGCGCGGCCGCGCAGGCGAGCGGATTGCCGGTGAAGCTGTGGGAATGGAGGAACGCCGTGAGCTTCACGTACTCATCATAGAAGGCTGCGTAGATCGGATCCGTGGTGATGACGGTGGAGAGCGGGAGATAGCCTGCCGTCAGCCCTTTCGACAGGCAGATCATGTCGGGCCGGATGCCCGCCTGCTCGCAGGCGAAGAGCGTGCCGGTCCGCCCGAATCCAACGGCAACCTCGTCGGCGATGAGATGCACGCCATAGCGGTCACAGGCCTGACGCAGGAGCGTGAGGTAGACCGGATCGTACATGCGCATGGAGCCGGCGCATTGCACCAGCGGCTCGAGGATCACGGCCGCGGCCTCGTCGGCATGCTTCGCCAGAGCCGCTTCCATGTGGACGAACTTGCGTCGCGAGTGCTCGGCCCAGCTCTCGCCCTGCTCCCGCTCGTAGCAGTCCGGTGACGGCACGGTGATCACGTCCATGAGGAGCGGCTGGTAGATCTCCTTGTACAGATCCACGTTGCCCACGGCGAGCGCGCCCAGGGTCTCGCCATGGTAACTGTTGGAGAGGGTGATGAAGCGCCGCTTGGAGGTCCTGCCGAGGTTGCGCCAGTAGTGGAAGCTCATCTTGACGGCGACTTCCACCGCCGAGGAGCCGTTGTCGGCGTAGAAGCAGCGGGTGAGGCCCGCGGGGGCGATGGCCGTCAACGCCTCGGAGAGCGCGATCACCGGCTCGTGCGTGAAGCCGGCCAGGATCACCTGCTCGAGCTGCTCGAGCTGTGCGCGCACCGCGGCGTTGATCCGTGGGTTCGCATGCCCGAAGAGATTCACCCACCAGGAGCTGATCGCATCGAGGTAACGCTTGCCCTCGAAGTCCTCGAGCCATACGCCCGAGCCGCGCCGGATCGGGATCAGGGGGAGATCCTCGTGATCCTTCATCTGGGTGCAGGGGTGCCAGACATGGGCGAGGTCTCGTGCGGAGTAGAAGTCGTTGGCGGTGGACATCGTCGCATTGTGGCATGATGCGTCGGCCATGAATGCCTCCCAACTGCAGTATTTCCCGGTCTCCTGGCCCTTCCTGCTCGTCTTCTGGGGCCTCCTCATCGTCCTGATCGCGCTCGCCCTGCTGCGGCTGCTGCGCTATGCCTCGATCTCGATGGGCATCACCGAGAGCGCGCTCATCGTGATCCTCGGTCTGTCTCTGATCGGCAGCTACTTCAACATTCGTGTGGGTCATCTGGCGGGACACCGCACGGTAACACCCGGCGCCATCAGCTTCTTCGGCATGACCTACATCGTTCCCATCGTGCGCGAGACCAGCGGAACCATCCTCGCGGTCAACGTCGGCGGCTGCATCATTCCGGTCTGCCTGTCGCTCTATCTTCTCCTCAAGCATCACCTCTATCTTCTCGGAGCGATCGCCACCGCGTTCGTCGCCGTGGTCTGTCACTACCTCGCCCGGCCGGTACCCGGCTTCGGCATCGCCCTGCCGATCTTCGTGCCGGCGATCGCAACCGCCATCATCGCCATCGCCCTGACCCGCCGCCAGGCGGCGCCGCTCGCCTACATCAGCGGCAGCTTCGGAACGCTGATCGGCGCGGACCTGCTCAACTTGGGCGCAGTGCAATCGCTCGGCGCCCCCGTCGCCTCCATCGGCGGCGCCGGCACCTTCGACGGCATCTTCGTCACGGGTCTGCTGGCCGTGCTCTACGCAGGCTTCTCGCGCTACCTGCCCGCATGACTAAACCGTCCGGAACGATTTGCAACGATACGCGCGCAAGCGCGGGTCGGCCCCCGCCGAGGGCAGGCGAGGGCCAGGATGGGCCGAGCACCCCGCCGCAGGCGCCGCAGATCGAGCGCGCCACCGGCCTGCTCGCCGGCGTGCGTCAGGTGCTCTCTCCGCATTTCGATGCCCGTCCCAAAGGCGTCACGCCCGAGCTCATCGTGGTGCACGGCATCAGCCTGCCGCCGGGTGAGTTCGGCGGCCCGTGGATCGACCGGCTCTTCGCCGGCGACCTCCCGCCCGATGCCCATTCCTCCTTCCGGGATGTTGCCGCCCTACGGGTCTCCGCGCACGCCCTGATCCGCCGCGGCGGCGGCATCACCCAATACGTCCCCTTCGGCATGCGCGCCTGGCACGCCGGCGAATCGCAGTATCAGGGACGAAGCGGATGCAACGACTTCTCGATCGGCATCGAGCTCGAGGGAACCGACACGACGCCTTACACCGATGCGCAATACGAGAGCCTGGCGGCCCTCGTCAGGGCCTTGCTCGCGGGCTATCCGACGCTTTCCACCGATCGCATCGCGGGCCACAGTGACATCGCCCCCGGACGCAAGACCGATCCCGGACCGGGATTCGAATGGGAGCGGTGGCGCAGGATGCTGCATCAGCCGAACGCGTAGACATCCGGTCTGGCGCCAGAGGATCCTTCCGGTCCTCGCATCGAGAAACGGCTCCGATCGCCCGACGCCATCGACACGCGCTTTTCGTGCCACTCCGATGAGTCATGAGGGCGGGTTATCATATCGGTGAACTGAATGAGGTCCGCGATGAAGAAACTCGGCCTGGCACTGATGGTGGTTCTGATCTGCGGCTCCGTGCTGCCCGCCCGGGCGGCCTCGACACGTTGGATCGAGGGCACCAACTACGTCGTGCTCCATCCCGCGCAGCCGACGACCGTGCCCGCGGGGAAGATCGAGGTCATGGAGGTTTTCTCCTACGCCTGTCCCTTCTGCAACAAATTCCAGCCGGTCATCCATGCGCTCGAGCGCAACCTGCCGCGCAATGCTCAGATGGTCTTCCTGCCGGCCGGGTTCAACAAGGCCGAGGACTGGCCGATGTTCCAGCGTGCGTTCTTCGCGGCTCAGGCGCTCGGGATCGCCGGCCGCACGCAGCAGGCGATGTATGACGCGGTGTGGAAGACCGGCGAGCTCGCGACCATCGATCCCTCGACCGGACTGCCGAAGAATCCCCTGCCCTCGATCGAGGATGCGGCGCACTACTATGCGCAGCTCACCGGCACCAGCCCGCAGCAGTTCCTGGCAGCGGCTCAGTCATTCGGTGTCGAGACGAACGTGCGTGAAGCGGACGCGCAGATCCTGGCGATGCAGATCCCAGGCACACCCTGCATCGTCGTCGACGGCAGATACCGCATTGTCACCGAGTCCTTGCGTACGGCGGACGATGTGATCTCGATCGTCAAGTACCTGGTCGCCAAGGCGAGCGTCCACTAGGGCGGAGCTTGATCCGGCGGTACGGCCTTCAGCCGGAAGTCCGACCAGCGCGAGTTGAGCGCCCAGCGCATCGCGAAGACCTGGATCACGGCCGTGAGGGCCATGGAGAGCAGGAAGAGCGTCGTCCCGCCGGATACGAGACCCAGGACCTGATCGAGCTTGAGATCCGAAAGGCTCTGGCCGGACTGCAGCATGTGTTCGACGGCGGAGCCGACTCCGATGAGCGACCAGGCCGTCATGATGATCCCGAGCGGAATGACCAGGATGCTCGCCCGCCAGCTGTAGCTCCACCACACCTTGAAGGCCTGCATCAGAGTCATGGTTTCGCCC
>Ga0335078_10006457_pt1 | contig 17350 bp, 23 predicted proteins | sample Lox_Sample_32_FD_206711 | JGI IMG/M metagenome (GOLD analysis project Ga0335078, IMG submission 206711) | Soil microbial communities from Loxahatchee National Wildlife Refuge, Florida, United States - Lox_Sample_3.2 | ecosystem: Environmental > Terrestrial > Soil > Wetlands | place: USA... | reverse complement strand
GAGGTCTGGGGCGAGCTGTGACCGCGGTCCTGCCCGCCGGGACCCGTGCAGGGACCCCGGCGGGCAGCTGACCAGTGAGATTCAGGACCGCGGACGGCTGTCAGCAGCCGTCGTACGGCGCCCAGTTGGACTCGCCGCCTGCGGCGAGCGCGTTCGCGAACACCTGGTTCTGCTCGGCAACCGACGCATGACCGAAGTCGGCGGGGTTGCCGCCGTACGCGGCCCAGGTCGCGGCGCTGAACTGATACAGGCCGTAGTGCCCGGACGCGTTCATGATCTGGGCGTTGCCGCCGGACTCACGGGCGATTACGCACTGGCCGAAGGCGCCGCCGGGGACGGCGCCGGTGGAGACCGCGTCCGTGAGCGCGGGCACCGAGGCCGGGCTTGCCTGCGGGGCCGGGGCAGGCGGCGGGCCGAGCCGCCCGGGTGCGGCCGGCGCGCGCGCGGGCTTGGCCGGGATGTGCAGCACCTGGCCCGCGCTGATCTGGTTCGCCCACCGGATCTGCCGGTGGTTGCGCCAGTAGATCACCGGCCAGTACGACCGGTCGTGATAGACGCGCTGCGCGATGGACGACAGCGAGTCGCCGGCCCGGACCCGGTACGACGACGGCGCCCTGGAGGCGGCGGCGCGCCGTCGCGCCAGCACAGCATGCGGCGTGAAGGCCGCGTTCTGCTGGGTCATGGCGAGGACGGGCGGCTGCGTCACCGCTGCCTCGGCCGGCGCCGCCGGGGAGGACATGCAGAAGGTCACCGCCACGCCGGCGATGGCCGGCGCGGCGGTAGCGGCTCCCTGCGGAAGCCGGATCCGTGCGGGTTTGCTGTGGCGGCCCAAAAGGCTCCTTCCCGTGCAGGGTGCGCTCGCCTGGAGCCCGGAGCAGGCCGGGATCGCGGTCGGAGCGCCTGACATGAGACGCGAGCCTAGGTTGCCGCCCGACGGCCTTTTCGGAAAATAGCCAGAATCGGTCAGATAATCATTCTGGGTGCTAAAATGCGCTTGCAACTGGCCGCCGCGCGCCAGTCCGGCCCCGGCCGCGGCCCGACTCAGGTTCAACTTCGCAGCCAGGGGATCAGCCTGCCCGCGCGGATGCCGCTGAGGCTCGCGTCCGGCCGGCGTCGCCTTACTCCCGGTGTCCCGTGGCCCTGCCCGCGCCCTCGGTCTCAGCGTCGGGCGCGTCGTAGGCTGCAGGAAGAGGCGAGGAGACGGCGATGGAGTACGAGCACGTCCTGGTGAAGCAGTCGGGCGACTTCGCCACGATCACGATGAACCGCCCGCAGCGGCGCAATGCGCTGTCGCTCCCGCACATGCGGGAGCTGATCGCGGCGTTCAGCGAGGCCGGCGCCGGGCCGGCGACCGGCATCGTGCTCGCCGGGAACGGCCCCGTGTTCTGCTCAGGGCACGATTTCGCCGACGTGGCGGACGCTGACCTGGCCGCGGTCCGAAGGCTGCTGACGACGTGCACGGAACTGATGACCCTGATGCAGCAGGTGCCCCAGCCGGTGGTGGCCAGGGTGCACGGCCTCGCGACGGCGGCGGGCTGCCAGCTCGTGGCCAGTGCCGACCTGGCGGTCGCGAGCGCGGACGCCGGGTTCGCCGCGCCCGGCGGCAAGGGCGGCTGGTTCTGTCATACCCCGATGGTGGCGATAGCCAGGAACGTCGGCCGCAAGCGGGCTGCGGAGCTGGCGCTGTCGGGCGACCCGATCGACGCGGCGACGGCGCTGGACTGGGGCCTGGTCAACAGCGTGGTGCCGGCGGACCAGCTGGACGCGGCCACCACCGGCCTGCTGGAACGGGTGACCCGCGGCTCGGCCGAGAGCAAGGGCATCGGCAAGCAGGCCCTCTACGCCCAGATCGACCTTGACCAGCCGAAGGCGTACGCCTACGCGGTCGAGGTCATGGCCGCCACCAGCCAGCTTCCCGATGCGCGCGAGGGCATGCGCGCCTTCCTGGAGAAACGGCGGCCCAGCTGGACCCGCGGCCGCGACTAGGGCCGCGGTGACCGCTCGCCGGGCACGCCCGCGGTTGCACTAGCCTGGTGCGCGGACCGCAGCCGGCGGCCGGAGGGAGCAGCGGTGGCGATATTCGTGCTGGTCCTGTGGCTGACCACGGTCGGGGCCGGCATCGCGCTGCTGCGCGCGGGCGGGGCCGCGCGAGTGCCCGTCCCGGCCAGCGCCGAAGGCGCGGGAGCGCGGCTCGCGGGCGTGCCGGCCAGGATCGGGGCGCTCCCGATGACCGCCGAAGGCAAGCCTCCGCCGGTGCCGCATCAGCGCGTCCTGGCACCCGCCGGGGAGCATCCGCTGCTGGAGTTCGCCCACCCCGCCCTGGCGATCGTCGGGCTGGCGTTCTGGGCCATGTTCACCTTCGTGCACTACCGGCCGATGGCCTGGATCGCAGTAGCGACCCTGGCAGTCACGATCTGCCTGGGCCTGAGCTGGCTCGCGCGCAGCTCGCGCGCGCGCCTGGCCGGCGCTCCGGGCCGCAGGTTCCCGGCCCGCGCCGCCGCGCTGCACGGCGCCGCCGCTGGCCTGACCGTCGTGCTCGCGCTGCTCGCCGCGCTCGTCGTTAGCCGCTAGCCGCGCCTGGTCAGTGCATCTGCACGGTGCCTGACGTTACGAGCACGGCCAGCACGATGAGGGCGACGACGCCCAGGATCACCGCGCCCAAGCCAACGGCCAGCCCGGCGAGCGCCAGCCCGGCGAGCGCCAGCCACGGCGGTGATCACGTCCGCGGCGAGCGACACCCGGGCCGGCTACTCTTCAGCACCACGCTTCCCGAAAGTTTCACTGAATCTCGCTGCGACCATTTCCGCGCAACTAACCCTCCAGCCATCATGTTGCGCGGTGGTCTCGCCAATCCCGCAGATGGCTGACAGTCCCGGCAGTACAGTGAGCCATCCCTGTAGTGACATGATTCTCGTAAAGGGCCGAAAATATGTCGAACTACTCCCACAATAACAGTGCAAACGGCGCAGATTACCGTGATGCGCGCTGGACGAAGAGCTCACTCAGCTTCGCCAACGGCGACTGCGTCGAGGTGGCATGCCTGCCGGACGGCACCATCGGCGTGCGGGACAGCAAGGACACCGCTGGCCCGGTCCTCCGCTTTACCGCGTCCGAATGGAAGGCGTTCGTCGGCGGCGCGCGAAATGGCGAGTTCGACCATCTCGCGGCGGTGAACTGACCGTTAGCGGCGGCCCTGCCGCGGCGGCAGCCGCGCAGGGACTGTCGGTGCCGCCGACTAGGGTGTCGGCATGGACACCCGGGCAGCGGCACAGCGGTGGGCGCAGGTGTGGGAGCGCGGCTGGCGCGAGCATGACGCCGCCGCCATCACCGCCCTGTACGCCGACGGCGCGCGCTGGCAGCAGCACCCGTTCCGCGATCCGGAGCCCGGCTACCTCGTGCGCGTGTTCGCCGAGGAGGAGTCGGCCCGCTGCCAGTTTGGCACGCCGATCGTCGACGGCGATCGCGCGGCCGTGCCCTGGAGTGCGCAGACCAGGCTGACGGACGGCAGCACGGAGCATCTCGCCGGCGTGTCGGTGTTGCGCTTCGCCGCTGACGGCCTCGTGCTGGACGAGCGCGACTTCTGGCACCAGGGCTGAGCCGTCGGGCGGGCACGTGACAGCCGGCCGGCTCGACCTCGGCAGAGCGCAGATCCTGGCGTTCCGGCGGCAGGCCGGCGCGCTGGACGAGCGCCTCGCGCCGGGGCGGGACTCGCTCCGGCGTGCGGCCTGGGCCGGCCTGCAGGACAGCATGCCCAGGGCGGCGCTGCTCTCGATCCACGCGCGGGTGGCCGGCACCGGGCCGTCAGCGTGGGAGGATCCCTCTCTGGTCCAGCTGTGGGGGCCGCGCTACAGCGTCTACGTCGTCGCCGCGACCGACCTTGCCGTCTTCTCCGTCGGCACGCTGCCCGACCATGCCAGGGGCCTGCGGCGAGCGAATGATCTTGCAGCCCGCCTGCACGCCGCCCTGGGCGGCGCTCGGATGCCCTACGGTCAGGCGGGCGAGGCAGTCGGCGTGCACCACAATGCCCTGCGGTACGCCGCGGCGACCGGCACTGTGCTGATCCGGTGGGAGGGCGCGCGCCAGCCGGTCGTGTGGACCGTTGCCCCGCCCGATTCCGACCCGCGGGCCGCCAGGCTCGAGCTGGCTCGCCGCTATCTGCATGTCTACGGACCGGCGACGGCCGCGGCCTTCGGCGTGTGGGCCGGCATCGGCGGCCGGCCCGGCGTCGCCGCGTTCGACGCGCTCGGCAGCGAGCTGACTCCGGTGCGCACCCCCGCCGGCGATGCGTGGATCCTCGCCAGGGACGAGGCAGCGCTGCGTGCGACGCCCGCGGCTGCGGCACCCGCCCGGCTGCTCCCGAGCGGCGACGCGTACTTCCTGCTGCAGGGGGCCGACCGGGGTCTGGTCGTCCCGGACGCAGCACAGCGAGAGGCACTCTGGACACCCAGAGTCTGGCCGGGCGCCGTCCTGCTCGGCGGGCACATCGCCGGGACCTGGCGCCGCGCGGCCCAGGTGATAACCGTGCAGCCGTGGCGGCGGCTGTCCCGCGCCGAGCGCGAGGCGGTCGGGACCGAGGCAGAGTCGCTGCCGCTGCCAGGGGCGGCCGGCCGCGTCGCCGTGCGGTGGGATGACTAAAGGCGCACGCCGACGTCGATACCTGTGTCGCCGGCACCCGCCTGCATAGGTCCTCCTCCGCGCCAGGTGGCCGCGGCCGTCCGCAGGTCGTAAGGATGGCGGCCGGCTGGCGCCCGCACAAGGGACCTCAGGCCTCTGATGCGGGACGATAGCCTCCCTGCATGCGTCCCGGTCCGTACCGAGACTGTGGGCATGGAGGCCGAGCGCCCGCGCAGAGTCGATGTCCGGGGGTATCCGCCGGCCCGGCGGCTGGTCACTGCGGCCATGCGGGCCGGCCGCCGGATGGCGCCCATGCAGGGACTGGTCGACGTCGACGTGACGAAGGCGAACGAGCTGCTGGCCGGCCTGGAGCCGCGCGGCACGCTGACCGGCTTCGTGGTCGCCAGCGTCGCTCGCGCCGCCGCGGCTCACCCGCTCGTGCACGCCTACCGCAACTGGCGTGGCCAGCTGGTCACCCACCGGCACGTCGACGTCACCACGCTCGTGGAGATCACGACGCCGCGAGGACCATTCGGGCTCGCGCACGTCCTGCGGGACGCCGACGTGCGGAACGTCCCCGATCTCACCGCCGAGCTGCACCGGGTCAAGCGTGATCCGGCCGCGAGCGGGACCGGCGGCTTGCTGCAGCGCGCCGCGCCAGCCGCCGCCCGTGTCCCCGGCGCGGTCCCGGCCCTGTACGCGGTGATGGCACGGTCGGTGGCGCTGCGCCAGCGGGCGGGCACCGTGGCGGTGACTGCCGTGGGCATGTTCGGGGGCGGGAGCGGGTTCGGCCTGAGCCCGATGACGCTGATGACGCTCCAGGTGGTCGTCGGCGGGATGACCCGCCGGCCTCGTGTCGTCGACGGTCGCATCGAGATACGCGACGTGCTCGATCTCACGATCGCGATCGACCACAACGTCGTGGACGGCGCTCCTGCCGCGCGCTTCTGCGCCTACCTCCGGGCCCTGATCGAGAGCGCCGCCGTCCTCACGCCGTCCTCCGCCTGAGCGGGCCGCAGCGGCGGGGCCGGCCGGCACTTGACGCGGGGAACGGCCGGCTGGGCACAATCGGCAGGCCGGCAGCCGCAGAGAGGACACGCATGGGCGTCAATCAGCGCGCGACGATCGTCATGACCCCCGCCGAGGTCTGGGACTTCCTGGCCCGCAGCCGGACGGCCACCGTCGCCTCCGTCGGCCCGGACGGCATGCCGCACCTGGTGGCGATGTGGTACGGCATCATCGGCGACGCGGTCTACATCGAGACGAAGGCCAAGTCGCAGAAGGCGGTGAACCTGCGCCGCGACCCGCGGATGGTGTTCATGGTCGAGGCCGGCACGAGCTATGACACGCTGCGCGGCGTGTCCCTCGAAGGGACCGCCGCGATCATCGAGGCGTCCGACCGCGAGGAGTACTGGGCCGCGGCGCGGAGCGTCTACGAGCGATACACCGGCCCTTACACCGACGAGGCGCGGCCGGTCCTCGAGTTCATGATGAACAAGCGGGTCGTCGTGCGGCTGACCCCGCGACGGGTCAGGTCCTGGGACCACCGCAAGCTGGGCATGGACCGGCTCGGCACGACCGGCTCGACGGCCGCCAGCATCGGGGCCGAGTAGGGCGGCTAGCGCCGCCGGTACAGGTCGGTGAGCAGGGCGGTCGCGGCGCGCGCGGACGGATGCGGGTCGTCTCGCCGCCAGATCACCTGCACCGTGATGGGCGGGGCGTCGCGCACGGGCCGGAACACCACTCCTTCCCTGCGGTACTGATGGACCGTGCTCTCGGGCGTGATGCCCACGCCCCGGCCGCTGGCGATCAGTGCCAGCCAGTCGTCGATGTCCTGCGTGTCCGCCGTCGCCGGTGCCGGGCCGCCGGACCACAGCTGTGCGTTCGTGCTGCCGGTGCGCCTGTCGACGAGCAGCGTCCGCTCCCGCACATCGTCCAGTGCCACCGACCGCCGCCTGGCCCACGGATCGTCGGCAGCTACGGCGCAATAGCGTCGTTCCAGGCCGATCACCGCGGCCGCGAACCGGCGCTCGTCGACCGGCACCCGCACGACCGCCAGATCGCAGAGGCCCTCGGCCAGCCCGCCGGTGGGCGAGTTCGTCCGCACCAGGTGCAGCTCGACGTCCGGGTGCAGGACTGCCCACCGGCGCTGGAACTCCAGCGTGTGCCGGCCCAGGGCCGACCACGCGTGCCCGAGCCGGAGCCTGGTGTGGCCGCTCGTGGCCGCCGCGATCAGGTTGTCGGCCTCGGCGAGAAGATGGCGGGCCCTGGCAAGAATGCGGGCCCCTGCCGTGGTCGGGCCGACGTTCCTGCTCGTGCGGTGCAGCAGCCGGACGCCCAGGACCCCCTCAAGCGCGATCAGTGTCCTGGACGCGGCCGCCTGGGAGATGCCCAGGTCGATGGCGGCGTCGGTGAAGCTGCCGGCATCGACGACCGCGACCAGGACGCGCAGGTGACGGAGTTCCATATCCATGCGTTCAGCGTATAGACCGGTACGCCGATGCATTTTGCGCATACGCTGCCGCGGCCGATGCTGGGTGTCATGACGACCGCCGCACCGGAGCTCACCGCCGCCGCGGCGGGCCGGCCAGCCGCAGAGGCCGACCCGCGTGACCGGCTGGCGGGCGTCGCGCTAATGTGCGCGAGCGCCCTGTCCTGCCAGTTCGGCGCCGCGACCGCGACGCTCGCGTTCCCTGCGCTCGGCCCGCCCGGCGTGGTCGCCATCCGGCAGTGGGTGGCGGGCCTCGTGCTGCTCGCGGTCGGCAGGCCGCGGCTGCGCTCGTTTACCCGCCGGCAGTGGTACCCGGTGCTGGCGCTGGCCGTCGTGCTCGCGACGATGAACATCTCGCTGTACATCGCGATCGACCGGATCGGCCTCGGGCTCGCGGTGGCGCTGGAATTTCTCGGCCCGCTTTCGGTCGCGCTCGCGGCCTCGCGCAGGCTGATCGATCTCGGGTGCGCGCTGGCCGCGGGCGCTGCGGTGGCGGTCCTGACCCGGCCGCAGCCCACCACCGACTACGCCGGCATCTGCCTGGGCCTGCTCGCCGCCGCGTGCTGGGCCGGCTACATCCTGCTGAACACTGCCATCGGCCGCCGGATCCCCGGTGCGCAGGGGTCTGCAGCCGCGGCCAGCGTGTCGGCCGTCCTCTACATACCAGTGGGCACCTGGGTGCTGTGCAGCCATCCGCTGGCCTGGCGGGCGATGGGCTTCGCGGCCGTCGCCGGCGTGCTGTCATCGGCGGTCCCGTTCCTGATCGACGTGCAGGCGCTCAGGCGGGTGGCGACCGGTTTCTACGGCGTCTTCATGAGCGTCAACCCGGTGCTCGCTGCCGTCATCGGCCTCGTCGTGCTCGGCCAGCGACTGCGGTGGCAGGAGTGGGCGGCCATCGTCGCCGTCGTCGCCGCGAACGCTGTCAGCGCGGGAACGGCTGCCCGTACGGCCACTGCGCGCCGCAGCGTGCCCGGCGGGCCCGGCGTGCCTGCTGGCGGGCCCGCCGGCGCCCCCGGGCATCGATGAGCCGCGCGGGCCACGCGCGGCCGAACCTTGCGCGCAGCACCGCGCGCACGATCAGCGGTGGCAGCGCGTGCCGCGGCCGGTACGAGCGCGGCCGGGCGGGCAGGTCTACGGGAATCCGGAAGTTCTGTAATCGCCCGAGGGTCATCTGCGCTCCCGCAGGGGATCACGCTCCCGCGGGCGCCGGGCTCCCGCGGCATCGCTGCGACACTGACTGCCGGGCGCCGGCGGCCGCGACCGGCGTCACACGCAGGCATCTGCCCTGGCGAGCCGCTCCTCCCGCGCCCGGAGATACTAGGCGTGTCTGGTCAATTACTGATTGTCGGACTTGCGCGTGCACTACGCAAGTGCGTGCTGCACGTGTCGCCACACCGTTACGTGCCGACCGGCCTGCCCGACGCGACGCGCTGGCAGGTTCTCGTCCGCCGCGGCTTCCTGCTGGAGTACCTGACGCTCGGCTGGAACGTGGCGGGCATCGTCGTCCTGGCGATCGCGGCGATCAGTGCCAGGCCGGTCGCGCTGGCCGGGTTCGGCCTGGACTCGCTCGCCGCCCGCGAGATCCGCGAGATCTTCTTCGCCGCCGGGACGTAGCCGGCCAGGGCCGATCTGCCTGCCCCGGCGGGACCATCGGCTCTGTGCCCGCCAGGCCGGCGGCCGCGATGCTGGGGCTATGACCAGGCGAATTATCGTGCTGGGCGGCGGTACCGGCGGGACGCTGGTGGCCAACCGCCTGCGCCATCAGCTGCCCGCCGCCGCGGCCGAGATCGTGGTTGTCGATGCCGACGATGAGCACGTCTACCAGCCGGGCCTGCTGTTCGTCCCGTTCGGGCTCGCGCGTCCGGAGCGGCTGGTCCGGTCCAGGCAGGCGCAGCTGAGACCGGGGGTGCGCTTTCACCGCAGCGCCGTCGATCACGTCGACCTCGAGAACGACACCGTGCTGCTGGCCGACGGCACGTCACTGGGCTACGACGTGCTGGTCGTCGCGACCGGCGCCCGGCTGATGCCGGACGAAACGGACGGGATGCTCGGTCCGGGCTGGCTAGAGAGCGTCTTCACGTTCTACGCCCTGGATGCAGCGGCGGCGCTGGAGCGGGCGCTCGCCCGGTTCGACGGCGGCAGGCTCGTCGTCGGCGTCATGGACATGCCGATCAAGTGCCCGGTGGCGCCGCTCGAGTTCAGCTTCCTCGCGGACTGGTACTTCCGCAAGCGGGGCATCCGGGACAAGGTCGAGCTCAGCTACGTCACGCCGCTAGACGGAGCGTTCACCAAGCCCGCCTGCAACCGCGAGCTCAGCGGGCTGCTAGGAGACAAGGGGATAAGCCTGGTCACCGAGTTCAACACCGGCGAGGTCGACGGCAGCGGGCGGCGGCTGATCTCCTACGACGGGCGCGAGGTGCCGTTCGACCTGGCCGTGCTCGTGCCGCTGCACGGCGGGCAGGCATACGTGGACCGCTCGCCTGGCCTCGGGGACGCGCTCGGCTTCGTGCCCACCGACCAGCACACGCTGCAGGCCAAGGCGAAGCCGAACGTGTTCGTGATCGGCGATGCGGCGGACGTCCCCGCGTCGAAGGCGGGCTCGGTGGCGCACTTCGAGGGCGACACCGTGAGCCGGAACGTCGGCAGGTTCCTGGCGGGGGAGCCGCTGGAAGCCGGCTTCGACGGTCACACCAACTGCTTCATCGAGAGCGGCTTCGGCAAGGCGCTGCTGATCGACTTCAACTACGAGAGCGAGCCCGCTACCGGGCGCTTCCCCGGCCGGATCGGCCTCCCGCTGCTGCGCCAGTCGCGGCTGAACCACCTCGGGAAGCTGGCGTTCGGCTGGCTGTACTGGCACGTGCTCCTGCCCGGCCGCGACATCCCGGCCGTGCCGAGCAGGATGCCGCTGGCCGGCAAGCACGCCGCCGGTGCCGCAGGCCCCGGCCCGGCGCGGGTCAAGTGAGAGGGGAAACGCAATGCCAGTCACCAGCTATGCAGGCACCCAGGTCACGGTCAACGACGAGGGATTCTTCACCGATCCCGGCCAGTGGACGGAGGCCATGGCGGCAGAGATCGCCAGCCGGGAGGGCATTCCCGAGCTCACCGACCGGCACTGGCAGGTCATCAAGTTCATGCGGCACGAGTACGAGGCCAAGGGCACCGGACCCACCGTCCGGGCACTCGGGAAGACCTCGGGCGTGAGCATCAGGGAACTCTACGAGCTGTTCCCGAAGGGCCCGGCGAAGATCGCCGCGAAGATCGCCGGCATTCCGAAGCCCCGAGGCTGCATCTGAGCCGGAGGCGGAAAGGAGGGCGGCCCGATGGCTGCCAAGATCGAGAAGGTCTCCATCATCATCTCCAAGGGCTCGCTGGAGGGCATCTACCCGGGCCTGATCATGGCCAACGGCGCGCGTGCCGAGGGGATCGAGGCGAACCTGTTCTTCACGTTCTTCGGCCTGGACGCGATCCACAAGGCCCGGCACGACCACATCAAGCTGGCTACCGTCGGCAACCCCGGGCTGCACCTGGCCACCTGGGCCGGCGGCCTGCCCGGAGTGGCGTCAGTCATGACGCACTACATGGGCCACAAGATGGATCAGCTCGACATCCCCTCGATTCCGGAGTTCATCGAGATGATCGCCGACACCGGCGCCGGCCTGTACGGCTGCAAGGCGTCCGTCGACCTGTTCGGGCTGACCAGAGACGACCTGATCGAGCAGGTGAAGGACATCATCACGGTCGGCGAGTTCTACGACCTGGCGGCCGGCGGAGAGATCATCTTCACCTGACCGGCCGGGCTACCGCCTCCCGCGCGCGCCGGCGCGGGGCCTCTGTATGGCAGCGACTTCTGCCAGACATACCCCTATGGGTATACTGGCCGCATGCTAAGGAGCTGCCGATGAGAATCGACGAGGAAATGACGGGTCCGGTCCTGAACCGGCTCCGCCGTGCCCACGGTCAGCTGGCGGGCGTGATCGGCATGATCGAGTCCGGGCGTGACTGCCAGGAGGTAGTGACGCAGCTCGCCGCCGTCTCGCGTGCGCTGGACCGGGCCGGCTTCAAGATCGTCGCAACCGGGCTGCGGCAGTGCCTGGCGGCCGGTGACGGCGCCGAGATGACGCAGGAGCAGATAGAGAAGCTGTTCCTGAGCCTCGCCTGACCGGCATATCTGACGACTGGAGGCAGGCCATGCAGTACGCGATGACCGTCCGCACCCGCGTGCCGTTCGCCGAGGCGAACACCCGGATCCGGGACGCGCTCAGGACGGCGGGCTTCGGCGTGCTGACAGAGATCGACGTGCAGTCCACGCTGCGGGAGAAGCTCGGCGAGCAGATGGAGCAGTACGTGATTCTCGGCGCCTGCAACCCGCCGCTCGCGCACCGGGCGCTGTCGGCCGACCGGTCGATCGGCCTGCTGCTGCCCTGCAACGTGGTCGTCCGCGCGGCTGGTGACGGCACGATCGTCGAGGCGCTCGACCCACGGGCCATCGCGGAGATGGCCGGGCAGCCGCTCCTCAAGGACATCGCGGCGGAAGCCGCCGGCCGGCTCCGGGCGGCACTCGACACGCTGCCGTCCGAGGGCTAGCTGGGCGCTAGGGGAGCGGCCCGCTCACCGGATACCTGGCCGAGGCAAGCGGGGGGCAGCGGGAACCAGCGGAGCGCCTCGAAGTCCCGGCTGAGTGCCGCGGGTCCGTCGGGCAGCAGTGCGGGCAGCGCACCGAGAAGTGCCCTGGCCCGCCGCAGATATTCAGGGAAGACGTCCTCGCCCGCGCGCGCCCGGAGATGCGGGTAGCTGATCTCGCCATCCGCGCCAAAGCTGACGTCACTCAGCGTCAGCGGCGGGCGCGGCGCCTCGCCGGCATGAAGCCAGAGCCCGGTGTGCGGGTCGAAGCGATAGGAGGGGAGCAGCCGGTAGCCGTCGGCCGCGATCAGCTCGACCGCCGCGGCAATGTAGTCCGCCTGGACCGCGGAGATGAAGTAGTTGAGGTTGACCCGGCACCAGCCGGGCTTGATCCCGTTGCAGCCGTGCCCGACCTCCTCGCGCAGCGCGTGCGAGCGCGCCGTGCCGATGGCCAGCAGCCGGTGGCCGTACGGTCCCGCGCACGAGCACCCGCCGCGTGCCTGGATGCCGAACAGGTCGTTGAGCACCGCGACGACGAAGTTGTGGTGCAGGTACTGCTCGCGGTGGCGGATCCGGAATGACACGATCGACAGCCGCCGGGCCCGCTGGTTGCCGAGTACCTCAATCTGCGGCACGTCAGCCCAGCGGCGCAGCACGTGGCGCCAGAGGTGCTCCTCCCGTGCGCCGATGGCATCGGTGCCGACCGCCTGCTTGAGCGCGACAACGAGCCCAGCGCGGATGGATTCGACGATCGCCGGGGTGCCCCCCTCCTCCCGGGCGACCGGATCGTCGGAGTACTGGTGGCCGACCGGGTCGACGAACGCGACGGTGCCGCCGCCGGGAGCCGTCGGAACCTGATTACGCACGAGCTCGCGGCGCACCACCAGCACGCCGGGAGTCTGCGGCCCGCCGAGGAACTTGTGCGGCGAGAGGAAGACCGCGTCCTTGTGATCAGCCGCGCCCGGAGCAGATGCCGACACGCGGATCTCGACGTACGGAGCCGCGGCCGCGTAGTCCCAGAACGACAGTGCGCCGCGGGAGTGCAGCACGGTCGCAACCGCCGCGGTGTCGGTGAGGATCCCGGTCACGTTGGATGCGGCCGAGAAGCTGCCGATCAGCAGCGGCCTGCCCGCGTAGCGATCCAGCTGGCGCTCCAGATCAGCCACGTCGACGTGACCGTCCTCGTCCTCGCCGATGACGACGACGTCCGCGATCGACTCCCGCCAGGGCAGCTCGTTGGAATGATGCTCGTACGGGCCGACGAACACCACCGGCCGCTCGGCCGCGGGGATGCAGGCGCTGAGCTTGTACTGCTCATCAAGGCCGGCCGGAATGCGCAGCTCCAGGATGCCGATCATCTTGTTCACCGCCGCCGTCGCACCGGATCCGCAGAAGATGACCAGGTCATCCTCCGTGCCGCCGACCGCGTCCCGGACCATCCTGCGGGCCTGCTCGCGCAGCATTCCGGTCTGCAGGCCGGTACCCGAGCTCTCGGTGTGGGTGTTGGCGTAGCGGGGCAGGACGGCATCCCGGATGAAGTCCTCGATGAAGTCGAGCGCCCGGCCCGACGCGGTGTAGTCGGCATAGGTAATCCGGCGGGGTCCGAACGGGCCGTCCATCAGCTCACCTTCGCCGATGATCCCGCGCTGGATGCGCTCTATCAGCGGGGATATCGGTACACCGGCCGGCGGCATCGGCCGCCCCTGCTTGCCCACCTCGCTCATGGCAGCCTCCGTGCAGCCGTCATATACCTATGGGGGTATCATAGGCAGTCCGGACCGAACCCGCATCCTGGCCGGACTCGCGAGATCGCGCGGGCATGCCGGAATGGACCGAGAGCCGCGGTTGCTATACCCGGCGGGGTATTAGATCTTCGGGCTCGAGATGGAGGCAGAGATGGCGACGACGGAGCTGACGAAGGAGAACTTCGAGTCTGTCATGGACGGGACCGGGCTGATTCTGGTCGACTTCTGGGCGAGCTGGTGCGGCCCGTGCCGGATGTTCGGGCCGGTATTCGAGCGGGCGTCCGAGCGGCACCCGGACGCGGTATTCGGCAAGGTGGACACCGAGGCGCAGCCGGAACTGGCAGGCGGTTTCGGCATCTCCTCCATCCCGACGCTGATGATCATCAGGGACAAGGTCGTCCTGTACGCGCAGCCGGGCGCCCTGCCCGAGCAGGCGCTGGAGCAGCTGATCGCGCGGGCGCGCCAGGTCGACATGGACGAGGTGCGCGCGAGCCTGTCCGGCACGGCCGGCCGGCCGGCCCGATAGCAGGGGGCGACGAGGATGTCAGAGCCCACCACCGCGGTCCGGCCCGGGCACGGACAAGAGCACCTGCGGACGACCTGCGGCCGGGAGGTGACGGTCGGCAGGCTGGATCTGGGCGATGTCCGGCATCCTGCCCGCCGGGTCTTCCTCGACCTGGGTGCGTGTCCCGGCTGTGCCGCTCCGGGCTGTGCTGCCCCCGGCTGGGCCGGCCTGACCGTGGCCGAGGCCAGGGAGCTGGCGGGCGCCCTGCTCGCGGAGGCGGCCACGGCGGAACGGGAGGCCGGACCCGGGGCGGCCGGCGCCGGCCGGATCGCCGCCCGCCATATCAGCGGGGACGCCTACGAGATCACCGTGCGCGGGCACACCATGCTCGTGGACCAGCCGGCCCGCGACGGCGGGCACGACGCCGGGCCCACCCCGACCGAGCTGCTGGTCGCGTCCCTTGCCTCGTGCGTCGCGTTCTATGCGGGACGCTACCTGCTGCGGCATGGCCTGGACCGCTCCGGGCTCACCGTCCACGCGGGCTTCACCATGGCCGAAGACCGGCCCGCCAGGGTTGGCGGGGTGTGGCTGCGGATCAGCGTGCCCGGCGGCATTCCGGCCCAGCGCCGCGCTGCGCTGCTCGCCGTCGCCTCGCACTGCACGGTGCACAACACGCTGCGCCAGGAGCCAGGGGTCAGCATCGAGCTCGGCTCCTGACCACCGCGCTCCTGACCCCGGCGCCGTGGCGCGGCAGGCTCCGTTACCCTGTGCCTACCCGGGCGGGCACGGTGCCGGCCCGGCGCCCGGAGGTGCGCGTGCGCCGCAACACTGGCCAGGTCCCCGCGAGCCGCCGATGACAGTGAGCGAGCGCCGGCGCGGCCGGGTCCTCGTCATCACCATCGAGCGCGAGGACAAGCGCAACGCGCTGAACGCCGACGTCACGGCCGGCCTTGACGCCGCGCTGAACGCGCTGGAGGACACGCCCGAGCTGTGGTGCGGGGTGCTGACCGGCGGGCCGCGGTTCTTCTCCGCGGGCGCGGACCTCGCTTCCGGCCCCGGCGAGCCGACCCCGCGCGGCGGCATCGCCGGCCTGATCCAGCGCGACCGGGCGAAGCCGCTGATCGCGGCCGTCGAGGGATTCGCGCTCGGCGGCGGGATGGAACTCGTGCTGTGCTGCGACCTCGTCGTCGCCGCCCGGGACGCGCGGTTCGGGCTGCCCGAAGTGAAACGCGGCCTGATGCCGGACTTCGGCGGTGCGTTCCGGGTGCCGCGGGCACTGCCGGCGAACGTCGCCAGGGAGATGCTGCTGACCGGCGACGACCTGCCGGCCGAGCGCGCCGAGCGGCTCGGGTTCGTGAACCTGCTGACCGAGCCGGGCGGCGCGCTCGACGGGGCGCTCGAGCTGGCCGGCCGCGTGTGCGCGAACGCGCCGCTCGCCACCCGGGCCGCGCTCGCGACGAGCGCGCAGGCCGCCCGCGGTGACGAGGGCGCGCTGTGGGCGTACAGCAACGCCCGGCACGCCGAGCTGCTGCAGACGCGGGACGTGCGGGAGGGCGTCGCGGCGTTCTTCGCCCGGCGCAGCGCCGAGTGGCAGGGCAGGTAAGCGGCGCTCAGCCGGGGCCGGTGATGTGCGGCATGACCTCCGCGGCGAGCCGCTCGGCCTGCGCTGCCTGGTCGAACATCGTGGTGAACAGGATCAGCTCGGCGCCCGCATCGGCCACGGCCTGGACCTCGCGCACACAGTCCGCGGCGGTCCCGGCCACTGCGGCCGCCTCGATGTCCGGCACGCGCCTGCCGTAGATCCGCGCCATCGCCGCGTTCATCCGGTCCCGCCCGCGGGCCGGGTCGTCGTCGACGGCGATATAGATCCGCTTCGCGATCGGGAAGCTCGCCTGGTCGTGGCCCGCCGCTGCGAGCGCGGCGCGCACCGTCTGCACTTGCCCGGCGAACCGCGCGGTCGGCGCTGAGCCGGCGCCGAAGAACCCGTAGCCCAGCCGCACGGCCCGGCGCAGCGCGGGCTCGCCGCTGGCCCCGAACCACAGCGGCGGATACGGCTTCTGCGCGGGCTTGGGTTCCATCGCGGCGTCTTCGAGCTGCCAGAAGTCACCGTCGAAGGTCACCCTGGGCTGGGTCCACAGCGCCTTCATCAGCTCGATGCCCTCGGTGAACCTGGCGACATACCGATCGGCCGTGATGCCGAACGCGGCGAACGGGCGCGCCTTGCCGCCGGTGCCCACACCGATCTCGAGTCTCCCGCCGCTGAGCTGGTCCAGCGTGCTCAGGGACTTTGCCAGGTGCGCCGGGGTATGCAGGGTCGAGACGAACACTACGCAGCCGAGCCGGATGCGCTGCGTGCAGGCTGCCGCATAGGTCATCGTCTCGGCCGGCCCTAGCTGCGGCGATCCGCCGAGGACGCTCTCCTGCGTCCAGGCGCTCTCGAAGCCGAGCTGCTCGACCCTCGCGAAATAGTCGCGGAAGGCGCCGGGATCGAATTCGCCGTCGCCGTAGAACTGCGGGATGGAGATCGCGAAGCGCATATGGCGCATAGTAATCCGGTCCTGCCCGGCGGGCGCTGCCCGGCGCCCCCGCTCATCCCGACGTGCGCGCGCCGGTGATGGTGATGCCGCTGATCGCCGCCTGATACGTGCCCGCGTCGTCGCGCGGCAGCCGGATGAACCAGATCAGCACATAACGGCCGCGCGCCGGCTGCGGAGGCGCGAGCAGAAGCCGGCCGCCATGGCTCACGGCCTGCGCCACCGGCCGCAGCCCGGGCAGGGCTGGCGCGCCGCCGACTCGCAGCTGCACCTCGGCCCCGGCCCCAGGACCCAGCCGCAGCACCGCCCGGCTGACGGCCACCGTCCTGCCCATGTCTAGCAGCAGGCCGGTGCCCGGCTGCAGGCCGCCGAACCGCGCGGTGGTGTACCAGTTGGTGTGCCAGCCCCCGCCGCGCGGTCTTAAAGCCTGCGCCGCGCGCTGCGGGTTGTCGCCGTCCCCGGCGCCGCCGGGGCCGAAGGCGACAACCCGTGCCGGGCGCAGCGGCACGGCCGCGGGCCGTGACTGCGCCGCGCCGGCCCGATGCGCGGCGGCCCCGTGATCTGCAGCCCGGTGCGCGGGTGACGGGTGCCCGGAAGCAGGATGTCGCGGCGACGTGGCGGGCCGCGGCGCGCCGTGCGCCGGGCCGGAGAAGATGCCGTACAGCACCAGGATCAGCGCGCCCAGGATGATCGCGAGCCCGCCGATGATCCGGCTCGCGCCCCGGTCGGCGGCACGCAGGCGCGACATCCACCGCATCGCGCCGGCGCCGGCGCGGCGGACATCGGTGACCGCGCCGCCCATCTGCCCGGGCCCGCCTGGTCCGGGTCCGCCGCGGAGTCT
>Ga0335078_10006456_pt1 | contig 17352 bp, 18 predicted proteins | sample Lox_Sample_32_FD_206711 | JGI IMG/M metagenome (GOLD analysis project Ga0335078, IMG submission 206711) | Soil microbial communities from Loxahatchee National Wildlife Refuge, Florida, United States - Lox_Sample_3.2 | ecosystem: Environmental > Terrestrial > Soil > Wetlands | place: USA... | reverse complement strand
CGTCCTCGGCGAGGCCGTTCAGGCAAGCCAAGGTGTTGGAGGGGATTGCCGAGCGCAGCCACTGGATCGGATAGCCGTCGCCGTCGTAATGCGACGGCTTGATCATCACAAAATGGAACAGACCGCCCGATCGCTCGCCGTTTGGCGCTGCCATGCCCCAGCCCTTTTCGAGACGCCGGCCAATCTTATTGGGCAACCTCTCAACTGGCAACGGAGCCGCCGCGACGGCCGCCCCGCCAGAATGACAGGCATTGGACCTTATAAAGGTGCAGACATTACTCCGCCGCCTCGACCGGCACCTCATCATGCGCGTGCGCACGTTCGCGGATGGCATCGTCGCGGTATTTGCGTTTTAAGGCGGCCTCGCCGCCGGTCGTGGCGTGATAGATCTCCAGCGTCTCGAATTCGTCGGCCTTGGGCGGCGCGATGGCAAGATCGGAATAGGTCCAGCGATCGGGCGCCGCGAGCGCCTTCTTCAGCAGCGCCTTGCAGCGCAGATAGACGCGCGCATAGTTGAAGGCTTTCACCACCAGGCCGCCCCAGTAGCGCGCATAGAAGACGAGTGGGTTCTCACGCTTCAGGCCGCTGCGCCGGTCGCGCCGGTATTTCAGGCGGAACGCCCCGCTCTCCAGCGGGTGCACGCCCTCATATAGAATCGTCAGGTAGAACCACAGGATGGTCGACAGCGTGGTGCCGGGCCGGCCGATCGGGCAGGCGCAGGTGCGGCGCAGGATCGTGTAGATGTGCTCCGGCGTGTAGAACGACTTCCAAGCCGCGCGATAGGCATCCTCCCAATCGGCGTCCGACATCGTGCCGTGATGGCTGACCCGGTGATTGAGGTCGTATTTGTTCATGTCCGGGTCCATCCAGACGCCCTTGCTGGAGAGAACCTTGTGGTCCTCCGATCCGGGCAGCGGCGTCAGAAAGAAGAACTCCAGGATATCGATCGGCAGTTCGCGCTTGATGATCTCGACGTCGCGCAGGATCGATTGCTTGGTGTCGGCGGGGAACCCGAGAATGTAGCCGGCGTAGGTGATGGCGCCGTGGTTGCGCCACATCTGCAGCATCTCGCGGTATTCGGTGATCTTGTTCTGCCGCTTCTTGGCGGCGATCAGGTTGTCCGGGTTGATGTTCTCCAATCCGATGAAGGCGCGGCGCACGCCGGCCTTGGTCGCCTTCTCGATGAAGCCCGGAATCTTGTGACACAGCGTATCGACCTGGATGGTGAAGCCGATGTTCATCCCCTCGACCTGCCGCATCTGGATCAGGCGGTCGAACAGCGACTCCCAATCCTTGTTGCGGGCGAAGTTGTCGTCGGTGATGAAGAAGCGCTTGATGCCCTCGGCGTAGTTCTCGCGCACGATCTTTTCCAGATCGTCGGCCGAGCGGATTCGGCTCTTGCGTCCCTGCACGTTGATGATGGTGCAGAACGAGCATTGATAGGGACAGCCGCGGCCGAGGTCGATGCTCGATAAGTTGCCGACCGTGCGCTTGACGTGCTTGCGCGGCAGATACGGCGGCGGCTCGCCGACCAGGTTCGGCAGCGCGTCCATGTAATTGTAGAGCGGTTTGAGCTTGCCGTTGCAGGCGTCGATCAGCACTTCGTCGAGCCGGTGTTCTTCGGCCTCGCCGGCGAAGAAGGAGACGCCCATCGCCTGCGCGGCTTTGATGTCGACCGGCAATTCCGGCAGCATGGAAATGCAGCCGGAGATATGGAATCCGCCGATGCAGACCGGCAGCTTCGCTTGAAGGAACGGCCGCGCCAGATCGACGGCGCGCGGGAATTGGTTCGACTGCACGCCGACGAGGCCGATCAGGCAGCGCCCGCCCTCGCGGCGGATCGTGTCGATGATCTTGTCCGGTTGGACCCGCCGGTTGGTTTCGTCATAGGTGTGCAGGCGGATGTCGACGTTAGGGCCCAGCACCTCGCGGCGCGTCGCGTCCTCGGCGAGCGCGTTGAGACAGGCGAGCGTGTTGGAGGGGATCGCCGAGCGGAACCATTGGATCGGATAGCCATCGTCGTCGTAATGCGTCGGCTTGATCATGACGAAGTGGAAGATCGCCGGCGCATGGTCGGTATCAGAAGACATCCCCACTCCCCTGCCGGCGCACGCACAAATACACCCGAATGGCGCCGGCTTTGCGCAATTCTTGCCCTTTATCGTCCGAAAAGTCGAGCTTTAGGCCTCTTTCCCCGACTGCTGGCGGAAGGGCTTCCGAATCCCCACATATAATGCTCGTTGTTGCTTTCGGCTCGCGCCGGTCAATGGAGACTGTGATGGATAAATTCGACTATAACGCGCCGGCGGAGTTGTTTCCCTCGCGCAACCGCAAGATCGCCAACAAGATCAAATATCGACGCTTCGATCGCGCCGCCGACGCCATCCGCTTTGCCGTCGAGGAACTCCCCGAGCCGCTGCTGCTCGGTGCCTATATCGAGATCGACGAGACGCGGCTCGGCCACAAGGTGATCCGCGAACTCTACGACAGCGCCGAATATCCGCTGAGCAAGCGCGCGAACTGAGCCGCGCGCGTTTGACAGATGACGCCCCGCCTAGCGCCGGACGTTTTCGTTCAAGCACCGCGGCGGACAAGCATGCCGCACACGTTTTCAACCGGCCAGAACGTCTATTACGAGCCGAATTCCAGCAACAAAGCCTCGCGAGGCACATGCAAGATCGTTCGGTCGCTGCCGGTCGAAAACGACAACCGGCTGGCTTACCGGATCAAGAGCGTCGCCGAATCGTTCGCGCGTATCGCCGAGGAACACCAGCTGAAGGAACACCAGCTGACCCGCGCCGACTAAAGCCGCACGGCCAAATTCCGCCGCGAACCAACAAGTTTCAGCCATTTCGACGTCAAAACGGCGCCATTCACCGCCGTTTCAACGATCCGTGATGCATCTTTGGGAACCGTGGCAGCGTACCCACGTTAGGCCCGTCGAATCCCTTGAACCTTTTCCCAGGTCGGGCCGACGAAAGGGCATGACCTTGGAGGCTGCCATGAACTGGTCGATGTACACCGCCGATCGCACCACCCACCTCAAGATCGTGGTGGTCGGGCTTACCGCCGCGCTGCTGATCGCCGTGATCGGCATTTCCGCGCACCAGTTCAACCTCGGCACCGACATCCTGACCGCGCAAGCGCCGACCGTGATCAAGGCCGGCGGCCCGGTGGTCTTCACCGACCGCGGCAGCGCGAGCATCCGCTAGATTTTTCCCGAACCTCCCGCGGACTTGTCGCGCCGCTTGTGCGGCGCGAATTTTTTTAGGCCGCCTAATGGATCACCAGCGCCGGCAGCCACAGCGACAGCGCCGGCAGATACGTGACCAGCATCAGCACCACGAACATCACGCCGTAGAACGGCCAGATCGTGCGCATCACCTGCTCGATCGACACCTTGCCGACCGCGCAGCCGACGAACAGGATGGCGCCGACCGGCGGGTGACACAGCCCGATGCCAAGGTTGAGCATCATGATCATGCCGAAGTGCACCGGGTCGACGCCGAAATTGATCATCACCGGCAGCAAAATCGGCGTGCAGATCAAAATCGACGGCGCCATGTCGACGAGGCAACCGAGCACGAGCAGCAGAATATTGATCAGGAACAGGATGACGTATTTGTTGCTGGAGATGGTCAGGAAGAACGCCGTGATCTTCGCCGGCATCTGCGTCAGCGCCATCACGTAGCCGACGCTGGACGCGCAAGCGATCAACGTCATCACCATGGCCACCGTGCGCAAGGTCCGGTGCACCAGCCCCGGCAGGTCGCGCCATCGCACGTCGCGGTAGATGAACATCGTCACAAAGAAGGCCCATACGCAGGCCACCGCCCCCGCCTCGATGGCGGTGAACACGCCGCCGAGGATGCCGCCGAGGATGATGACCAGCGTGATCAGGCCCCAGGCGGCGTCGACCGAAATCTTGATCGCCTCACGCAGCGGCACCGCAGTGCCGCGCGGATGTCCGTCGCGGTAGGCGATGACCAGGCACAGGATCATGATCGAGAAGCCGAGCAGCAGGCCCGGCACCACGCCGGCCATGAACAGGCTGATGATGGAGATGGTGCCGCCGGTTGCCAGCGAATAAATGATGGCGTTGTGGCTCGGCGGCACCAGCAACGCCTGCACCGAGGCGGTGATCGTCACATTCGTGGCGAACACGCGCGGGAATCCGCTTCGCTCCATTTGCGGGATCATCACCGAGCCGATCGCCGACGTATCGGCCACCGCCGAGCCGGAAATGCCGCTGAGGAAGGTCGTCGCCAGCACGTTGACGACCGATAGACCGCCGCGCAGGCGGGTGAACCCGACCAACACGTCGGCGAAGGCAACCATGCGCCGCGCCATGCCGCCTTCCGCCATGATCGCGCCGGCGAGCACGAAGAAGGGAATCGTCAGCATCGCGACCTTGGAGACGCCGTCGGAAATCTTCAACATCACCGCCTCGAGCGGGATGCCGATCCAAAGCGCGGCGGCAATGGCCGCAAGGCCGAGCGAATAGGCGATCGGCACGCCGATCAGAAAGCCGAAGAACATCGTTACCAGAAGAACGGCAATGTCCATCGCTTGCGTCTCCTAGAGCGACGTCTCGTGACCGGGAGCGGCTGGCTCGATGTAATCGTCGGGCGGCGGACCGATGGCAATGCGCTCGATGACAAACAGCAGCAGCGCGGCGCCGCCGATCGGGATCGGCAGATAGGTCACGCCAACCGACAAGTCGGGAAACTCGTCTATCGAGTTGAGCCACGTGGCGTCGACCAGGCGGATGCCGTAGATCACCATGAACGCCGCCATAGCGCCGACCAAAAGCTCGACCAACAAATCGACCCAGCGCCGGTAGCGCGGCGGCACCATGGCCGCGAAGAACGACACGTTCATGTGCAGTTGCGCCCGATAGCATCCCGCCGTGCCGATGAAGGTGAGCACGATGGTGAGCAGGACGGCGGTTCGCTCCGGCCAGGACGACGCGCTGTTGAGCACGTAGCGGGTGAAGACCGCCCAGGGGATCACCGCCGAAATCAGCACCAGCGCGGTGCCGGCGATGAAGACGCAGGCCAGATACAGCGTATCCATCGCCTTGCGGTACAAAACGGCCATTGCCAGTCTCGTCATCCTGGGCCGCCCGCGTGAGCGGGCAAACCCGGAATCCAGCGGATGAACATGGGGGCTACGCGTCCCGGAATGACCAGGTCACTTCACCTCTTGGATGCGCTTGATCATGGCGGCGTATTTGGGACCGTACTTGTCCCACACCGGCTTCACCGCCGCCTGGAACGCCTGCTTGTCGGCGTCCGAGACCGGGATGATCTGGATGCCGGCCGCCTTGGCCTTGTCCATCGCCTGCTTCTCGTAGATGTCCCACAGCTTGCGCTCTTCCTGCTGCGCCTCCTTGGCGAACTTTACCAGCAACGCCTGGTCCTCTTTCGACATCGAGTCCCAGATCTTCTTGGAGAAGACCAACATCTCCGGCACGATCAGGTGCTCGTCGACGGTGTAGAACTTCGCCACCTGATAGTGGTTGTCGAACACGAAGCTCGGCGGGTTGTTCTCGGCGCCATCGACCACGCCGGTCTGCAGCGAGGAGAACACCTGGTCGTAGCCCATCGGCACGCCGTTGGCGCCCATCGAGTTCGCCATGTCGACGAACATCGGGTTGCCCATCACGCGGATCTTCATGCCCTTGAGGTCGGCGATGGTTTTGATCGGCTTTTTGGTGTCGTAGAAATTACGCGCGCCGGCATCCATCCAGCACAAGCCGACCAACCCCTTGCCGCTGCTGGTGACCTTGTCGAGCAACTCCTGCCCGATCGCGCCGTCGATCACCTTTTCCATGTGTGCGGTGTTGCGGAACACGTAGGGCAGATTGAACACGTTGAGATCGTCGACCACCGGGCCGAGCGCGCCGACCGACACGCGCGCGAAGGCGATGGCGCCGACCTGCGCCTGCTCGATGGCTTCCTTCTCGCCGCCGAGCTGCATGGCCGGATACATCGCGACGGTGAGTCGGCCATTGGTCGCGGCGGCGAGCTTCTTGCCGAGACTCTCGACCGCGGCGACGGTCGGATAACCCTCGGGATGCACGTCCGAGGCTTTGAGAACCAGTTTCTGCTGGGCGAGCGCCGGGGCGGCGAATGCGGCAGCCAGCACGCCGGCGGCGATCATGGCGGTCAAGGGTTTCACGATGTCCTCCCGAGGTTCGTTATTGCGGCGGCATTGAAGACGCTTGGCAGCACGGCTCGTTGATCGGGGCGACCGTGCATGCTAATCATCAGGTCATATGATGACCTTGCCAGTGCGCGCGGTGTCAAGCCTTTGCCGAAGCGTTCGCCGAAAAATCTTGCTTTGCTGCAGCCGCTCGAAGCCCCGCGCGGGCTGACCGGGGAACTGGTCGCCCGCCTGACTGCCGATATCGTGAACGGCAAACTGCCGCCCGGCTCGCAACTGCCGACCGAGCAGGAAATGATCGCCGCCACCGGGGTGAGCCGCACCGTCGTGCGCGAGGCGGTCGCCGCGTTGAAGGCCGACCGGCTGGTGGTCACCCGCCAGGGCGTCGGCGCCTTCGTCGCCGAGCGGGTGCGCCGGCCGTTCCGCGTCGAATTCGACGAGCGCTCGACGCTGCGCGAGGTGCTCAACGTCATGGAACTGCGCACCGGCGTGGAGGTCGAGGCCGCCGGGCTTGCCGCCGAGCGCGCTTCGCCGGCGCAGGTCAAGAAGATCGCCGACCGCTTCGCCGCGATCGGCGCCGCCATCGGCCGCGGCGATAACGCGGTCGATCAGGACTTCGCCTTCCACTGCGAAATCGCCGATGCGACCGGCAATCCGCAGTTCCGCCGTTTCCTCGAATATCTCGGCCGCTTTATTATCCCGCGGCGCACGGTGTGGGGCCGCTCGGCGCCGGCTTCCAAAAGCAACTACTCCAACGTCTTTCAGCAGGAGCACGAGCAGATCGTCAACGCGATCCGCCGGCACGCGGTGACGCAGGCGCGCGCCGCCATGCAGCGGCATCTGGTCAACAGCCGGCGCCGTTACGAAAAGATCGCGGCCGAGACCGGGATCAAGTAGCCTGAGCCCCGGATAGTCGCGACACCAATCGTAAGAGAGAGCAATGCAAAAAATTCTCGTTACCGGAGCCGCGGGCGGCATCGGCACGCGGCTGCGCCGGCTGATGAAAGGTCTCTACCCGCACATCCGCTGGAGCGACATCCGCAAGCCCGACGATCTTGCCGCCGAAGAGGATTTCGTCGCCGCCGACCTCGCCGACCTCGCCGCGGTGGAAAAAATCGTCGCCGGCGTCGACGGTATCGTTCATCTCGGCGGCTATTCGATCGAAGGGCCGTGGGAGACGATCCTCAACGCCAATATCATCGGCTGCTACAATCTGTTCGAGGCCGCCTATCGCGGCGGCGTCAAGCGCGTGGTGTTCGCCTCCTCCAACCACGCGATGGGCTTCTACCCGCGTGCGCAACGTATCGGCGTCGGCATCACCGTGCGTCCCGACAGCCGCTACGGCATCAGCAAGGCCTTCGGCGAGGCGCTTGGTTCGTTCTATGCCGACAAGCATGGCCTGCGCGTCGCCTGCCTGCGCATCGGCAATGTCGCCGACGCCCCGCTCGACCAGCGGCGCCTGGCGATCTGGCTCAAGCCGGAGGACCTGGTGCAGTTGATCCGCATCGGGCTGGAGCACCGCGACATCCATTTTGAAATCTTCTACGGCGCCTCCGACAACGCCGATAACTGGTGGGACAACAGTGCTGCCCGGCGCTTCGGCTACAAGCCGACGGGAAAAGCCGACGATTTCCGCGGCCAGGCCATGGCGGCGCAGGCGAAGCTGCCGGCCGATCCGGTCGGCGACCGCTATCAGGGCGGGCCCTTCTGCAGCGACGAATACGACCGGCGCGATTGATCGCGCCATCAAAATGCCGCCGCCCGTCGGCAATAGCCGAATCGATTGGCCAAAGCTAAGAGCCGGACATGCCGCGCCCTGCCCTGCGCCTTGCCGTGATTGCCTTGGCCGCCGCGCTGGCGGCCACGGCGGCGCACGCGCAAGGCAGCGCGTTGTCCGACTATCAAGCCAAGCTCGCGGAATATCTGCAGGCGCGGCAGGCCTATGAGGCGGAAGCCGAGGCCTATTGGAGCGCGGTGACCGCCAAGCGCCAGGTGCGCAATCTCAAACGGCGCAGCCACCAGGCGATCGAACTCATCGATTACGTTCTGACCCAGCCGCCGCTCTATACCGGCCCGCGCCGGCCGGTCGATCCGCAGGCGCCCGGCCCGCCGCCCGGCGAGCGGCCGCCGATCCCGGTGGTCGCCGACTTCCTGCAGGCCGCCGCCGAGCAATACAGCTTCCTGCCGGAGCGCCCCGCAACCGATGCCGACTTCAAGCGCGCCTATGCGCGCGCCGCCCGCGCCGCCGGCCTCACGCGCGAGCAGATCGTCGGCGTCTATGCCTTCGAGACCGGCGGCCGCGGCGCCTACGACACGCAGGCCGGGCTCGAGCCGCCCGGTCCCGGCAAGCATGCGGTGTCGCCCGCGCTCGGCTACAACCAGTTGCTCAGCACCAATTCGGTGTCGATTCTGGCCGAGCACGGCGGCCGCGTGCTGGCGGCGTTGCGGCAAAAAGCGAAGGCGCTCGGCGGCGACGCCAAGCTCGAGATGGAGCGCAAGATCGAGGCGCTCAAGCGCATGATCGCGTATAGCCGCAGCGTGCCGGATCGCTGGAGCGAACATGACCGGCTGGCCAAGACCACCATGGGCGGCTTAGGCATTCACGCCGCCATTCTCGACATCGATATCGGTCCGCTGCTGCAGGTGCAGAAGCTGCTCGATTCGGTCGAGTTCGCGCGCGTCAAGGGCTACGCGGCGCCACTCACCGCGGCCGAACTGGAATTGATGAACCTGACCGGCGACGGCAACGGCTTCGACATGGTGACCATGCCGCCGGCGTTCCGCCTGCAAGTGCCGACGGCGAATTTCTTCCAGCAGTCGGGCTACGAGCGCAATCCGGTCGCGCGCCGCACCGCGGTGGTGGCGGGGTTGATCGCCGAGATCCAGGGCCACATCAATCGCAATTCGGCAACGCCCGGCGCCCGCGACCTGGCCGCGGCTTATTAGCGCGCCGTCGGCGTCAATTCGACAGGTGCAGCTGGGTGATGTTACGCCGGCGCGCCGCCGGTGGAAAAGCGCAGCGCCGCGATGCCGTCGAGCTCGGCTTGTTCGCGCGCGTTTTCCTCAGCCTTCTCGCGGGCGTGGTCGCGCTCGTCGAGCATCTCGACCTTCTTGAGCTCCTCGAAGGCCTCGCCCAGCACGGCCTTGGCGTCGTCGAGCTGGACTTTCAGCTCGCCGGCCGAGCGCTTCAGGTTCTCGCGCCGGCCGATCGCGGCCTTGGCGTAAGTGGGATAGGCGAAATGCGCGGGATCGTGGATGCCGGCGCGATCCTGCTCGGTCTTGATCTCGCGATCGAGTTCGGCCGCGATGCGGTCGAACTCGGCGATCATGCTCTCGATCTGAGCAACCTTGCGCCGCTTCTCGTCGACCTGAAACTTCTTCAGGCGGATGAGGGTTTCGCGTGACTTCATCGACTACATACTCCCCCGAAGCCCCGAATGTACGCCCGCCGCGCGGCCATCCACCCGCGCCACCGGACGCCCCGGACCGTTCAGCGGCGGTAACTGTGGGGCAATAACGTTATTAATCGGTTTAGAGCGCGCAATTCTTGAGGGCATTTCCGGCTCGCGGACGCCTTTTGGCGGCCAAATTTAGGGCGTTTCGGGCGTCGCACCCTGGAGGATCTGCTCCAGACGCTGGTAGCCCTCCGCCATACTCGTTGATTCTTCCTTAAGCTGGCTCAGGAAGGCCTCCAGCGGCTTGTGCAGCGCAATCGCCTCGTCCACCTCGGCGCTGGAACCCGGCCGGTAGGCGCCGAGCCGGATCAGCTCCTCCATGTCCGAATAGGTCGCCATCACCTGCTTGGCGCGGTTGATGGCCGGCAGAAAAACCGGGTCGGCGGCACGCGGCATGGTGCGCGAGATCGACTTCAACACGTTGATCGCTGGGTAGCGGCCGCGCTCGGCAATGGCGCGTTCCATGACGATATGGCCGTCGAGGATGCCGCGCACGGCGTCGGCCACCGGCTCATTATGGTCGTCGCCGTCCACCAGCACGCTGAAAATGCCGGTGATGGTGCCCTGCTCCGTGCCCGGCCCGGCGCGCTCCAAGAGCCGCGGCAGCTCGGTGAACACGGTCGGCGTGTAGCCCTTGGCGGTCGGCGGCTCGCCGGCGGAGAGCCCGATCTCGCGCTGCGCCATGGCGAAGCGGGTTACCGAGTCCATCAGCACCAGCACGTCCTTGTTCAGGTCGCGGAAGAATTCGGCGATGGCAAGCGTGAGATAGGCGGCCTGGCGGCGCATCAATGCCGGCTCGTCGGAGGTCGATACCACCACCACCGAGCGCGCGAGGCCGGCCGGACCGAGGTCGTCCTGCAAGAATTCCTGCACCTCGCGGCCGCGTTCGCCGACGAGGCCGATGACCGAGATATCGGCCGAGACATTGCGCGCCAGCATCGACAGCAGCACCGATTTACCGACGCCCGAGCCGGAGAAGATGCCCATGCGCTGGCCGCGGCAGACCGTGAGAAAGGTATTGAGCGCGCGTACCCCGAGATCGAGCGGCGCGCCGACCCGCATGCGGGCATGCGCCGGTGGTGGCGAGGCGCGGTAGGGATAGGGCGCGGGACCCGCCGGTAATGGGCCGAGGCCGTCGATCGGCTCGCCCATGGCGTTGACCACGCGGCCGAGCCAGCGTTCCGACGGCCGCACGGTACCGGCGGCGGTGGCGACCACCGCCCGGCAGCCGCGCCGCACGCCGTCGAGCGCGGCAAAAGGCATAGCGAGCGCGCGGCCGCCGGAAAAACCCACCACTTCGCAGGCGATGTTCGGCCCGCGGCCGGTCTCGACCGACAGCCGCGCGCCGACCGACATGGCGTGGATCGGTCCCGCCACCTCCACCATCAGCCCGCGCACGCCGACCACGCGGCCATAGATTTCCGCGCTGTCGAGATCGGCGATCTGTTCGGCGAGGGCTTTCATGGCCGCGCCCCGCCCCGTGCACAAAAATGCCGGTAACCCGCCCTTAGGCTTACCGCCCTACCAAGCTCTTTAACGGAGTGTTTACCCGGGTCGTTAATCATTGGGTCATCGTCCAAGGGACTGATGGCTGCGTTTCGCCCGGCCAGGACGAAAGGGGCGAGTCGGTTGAGTCGGTTGGCGCCGACTCTTAAACCTGGATATAAAACGATACGTGGCCAAAAAACCGCTTTCTAGCAACATCTTACGCCGATTCGGGTCGATTTGCCTACGGCACTCTTGCAAGAGAGAATCAGGTTTTGTTAACCATGTCTCGTTAGTGTCGAATCGGTTTGTCCCACAGCGTTTTTCTGCCTCGCCGCCTTTGCGGCGCTGACCAAAGGCCCGGTTGCGGCGACAAGGGGACTTAAATGCGCGTTTTGCTCATTGAAGACGACAGCGCGACGGCACAATCCATCGAGCTGATGCTCAAATCCGAGAGCTTCAACGTCTACACCACCGACCTCGGTGAAGAAGGCGTCGATCTCGGCAAGCTCTACGACTACGACATCATCCTGCTCGACCTGAACCTGCCCGACATGTCGGGCTTCGAGGTTCTCCGCTCCTTGCGGGTGTCGAAGGTCAAGACGCCGATCCTGATCCTGTCCGGCCTCGCCGGCATCGAGGACAAGGTGAAGGGGTTGGGCTTCGGCGCCGACGACTACATGACCAAGCCGTTCCACAAGGACGAGCTGATCGCGCGCATCCACGCCATCGTGCGCCGCTCCAAGGGTCATGCGCAGTCGGTCATCAACACGGGTGACTTGGTTGTGAACCTCGACACCAAGACGGTGGAAGTCGGCGGCCAGCGCGTGCACCTCACCGGCAAAGAATATCAGATGCTCGAGCTGCTCTCGCTGCGCAAGGGCACCACGCTCACCAAGGAGATGTTCCTCAACCATCTCTACGGCGGCATGGACGAGCCCGAGCTCAAGATCATCGACGTGTTCATCTGCAAGCTGCGCAAGAAGCTCGCCAACGCCTCGAGCGGCAAGAACTACATCGAGACCGTGTGGGGCCGCGGCTACGTGCTGCGCGAGCCGACCGAGGCGGACGAAAGAATTCCGGCGTAAGCGCCGAACCGCAAGACACTCTCCAGACTCAAACCCCGCCGCGAGGCGGGGTTTTTCTTCCAAGGGTAACGAGGCTCCATGTACACCATCGCAACTGCCGCCGCCGCGGTCGGACGTGCCAAAACCGCCATCATGCGTGCGATCGACGCCGGAAGGATCCCGGTGTCGCAGACCGATAACGGCGAAGTCCAGATCGATCCCGCTGACCTGCATCGCGTTTACCCGCCCCTGCGCAAGGACGGCGCCAGACCGCAGATGAATTTGTCGCCGCTGCTGATCCCGGCCGGCAAATAAATTTTACGAGCTAACGCTCGGCGAGGCTTCTTTTAGAGTGCCGGTTCTTGAATGAATTCGCGGCCACAAGTCCGCCGAGGATGACGAACGCAATCACCGGCATTATGTAGCCGTCATTATAGATGACCTCGGCGGTGATCAGATGCCAGCCGGCCACAAGCATCCAAAATCCTGTGGCGATTACCAACGGCCGGTCGGCGCCGAGCGTGCGGGCGCGCCACGCCATGACGAGAAGAATCGGGATGCCGGCGAAAAACAGCGCACTAAGGGCGATCGACAGCGCGTTTTGAATTGTCATCGCGACGAAGGCCAAGACCTCGCCTAAGCGCATATCCGCCGGATGATGGAACAGCTTGCGATAGAGATCGCGGTAAACGTAGCAACCCGGCCGGTCGCTCCATTCGAAGATCTCGCAGACCGATTTGACGGGGCGAACCGCGAGTTTGACCAGATTTCTCGCTGGTGCCGATACGGATCAGATTGAGCATGGCAAGGGGATGCTGCCGCCAGGCAGTCGCATATTTGTCCAACGCCAAATGCGAAATCTGGGTTGCCACGTAGCCGTCCCGGAACAGCGCGTCGTTGATCGCAACCGCTTCCTCATACTTATACTGTTTGAGAATCGGCGCAGCGTACCGGTCGAGTACCGAGTCGCCTCCGAACAGCGCGGGCTCGCTCTTGGCGACATAGACGACGGACAAAAGCGCGTTGATCTGGGCGGTCGTCGTGACGAACCGCTCGCCGATGCGGTGCCAATTCCAGAGTTCATAACTTTGATAGACGGCGACCAGAGGCACGCAGACCAGCAGACACGGACCACGGCCAAAATAATCATGCATGCATTCAGACTGTCGCTCATCAGACATTGATCGAGACTGAGTTGCAGCGACGCGGCGTAGGCCAGCGCGCCGGCGACCGTCCAGTTGCGCGGCAAGCCGAGCGCCATGCCCAAACAGAAAACGGCAATAAAGACGCCGGTGGAAACCGCAAATTGCAGGCCGACCACCGCATAAGGCCACGCCGCTCCGGCAAGCAGCTTGGCCGCCGCGATCACCGCCGGATAGCCGATGATGCGGAACGTCATGATCGGGAACACTTCGCTGGTCAAATCGGCGTCATGCAGCCAGCGCGACGACGCGATCATGACGTCGGCGAAATTGGAATAAGAGGGCGCGTCGGCCGAATGAACGGGACCGATCATCGCGAACAACGACAATTTGAATAGGAGAACGAGTACGGCCGCGACGTAAGCGATCTTCACCAGGCGGATCGCTCCCGCGGGAACATCCAAGATGGAAATAAACTTTGGCGGAATTTCGCCGCAACAGGCAATTGAAAGGCCGCGCCGCTCTCGCCCGCCGCGACCGGCATGGCGGCTCTTTCAGGCTTTCAGCGCGAACTGGAGCACGTTGCTCGCGGGCGCCGGCTTGGCCGCCGGTACGTTCGGCTTGGGCCTGGAGATAAAGGCCGTGCGTGAATTTGCGGTGCCGTCGGGCGGTTCACCGTCTCGGCCGACGAGCGCGCGGGACCTCCTGGCTACTGCAAGATACTCGCTAATACTCAAACCCCGCCGCGCGACGGGGTTTTTTTCGGCGGCGTCTGTTGCAGGTACCGCTCTCATATCCGCTTTTTCTTTTTCGCGGCAGGCTTGCGCGGCTTTTTGCGTTTGGCCGGCGTCTTGCGTTTGCCCGGCGGTTTTTTCGCCGCTGCGGCCGTCTTGACCGGAGCGCCGCCCGCGGATGGCTTCACCGCCGGCTTCGGCGCCGAGCCGGCAACACCGGCGCCCGCGGCCTCCAGCCAGAAGCGCAGTTCGGGTGATTTCACGTCGGGCCCAAGGATATAGCGCTCCTGCCACTTGTCGTCCTCTTCCAGCGGCTTGCCGAAAATCTTCGGATCCTCCTTGAGCCAATAGCGCCAAGCATAGTGGTCGTAGAGGTCGAGCACGTGGCAGGCATAGGCTTCCGCCAGAGCGCGATGGCCGCGCACGATCACCAGGTTCTCATCGTTGTTGTGCGAAGCGCGGAAGCCGAGATTGTGCGAGCCGGTGACCACTGCGCAATTGTCGCTGAACGGGTCGATCACCACGATCTTGTTGTGGATGATGGCGAACCCGTATTTGTTGAGTTCGCTTTCCCAGGCGCCGAAGGCGTCGTCTTTGTTGATCGCGCCGGCGGGAATGGCGCGGTAATCGGGCGCAACGGGCGGCGCCTTGCCGCCCTTCTTCGCGGCCGCGGCCTTGGCGCCTTTTTTCTTCGGCTGACCCGGCTCGCCGACGACGGCGACTTCGGTCGCGCCGCGCTGGCCGTGCTGGCCCTCCTCGCCCTCCCCGGCTTCCTCGCCCTCATGCAGCGCCGTGGCAAAATTGCCGGCGCGTTGCGGACTGGTGAGCGCGCCACGCACGAACAGATCGGGATTCTTCGCCAGCGCCTTGCCGGCCGCGTCGAGAATCGAATTGTTGCCCGGGTCGAACGCGAGGAACAGCACCGCCTGTTTGGCGCCGTCGATCAAATCGAAGATCCGCTGCATGTCGTTCGGCGTCTCTTTCGGCGGCGACTTGAGCAGATGGTTGGTGTTGGGCGAGAACATCGGCTCGATGGTGATGCCGTTGTCGAGATCGATCGGCGTATTGATCGAGCTATCGTTGTTCTTGTGGTCCCAGGTGCGCTGCGCCGGCGATTGCAGTTTCTTCTGGTCGCCGGCGGCCGCCTCGACGTCGGCCTTGAGCGTGTTCCAATAATCGATATAGCGCTGGGCGACCTTCGGTGAATCGATCACCAGCGCATTGTTGGTCTGCGTGCACAGCCCGGTGCTGGTCCAGTTGGTCGAGCCGGTGAGCACCGCGGTTGGCACGCCGTTCTGGCTCAGCACCATGAATTTGTTGTGCGGGATGCTGCCTTTGCCGAGGATACGGTCGATCACCGTCACGCCGGCATTTTTCAGGTTTTTGCGGTTCTCGGCATCGGCGTCTTCGCTGCCGGGCGAGGTCTTGGTTTTCGCCTCCTGCTCGTTGCCGAGGATGACGGTACGGCTTTTCGGATTGGCCTGTAGCTTTTTTTCCAGCCCATCCGGATCGTTGAGCTCATAAAGCGCTGCGTTGATCGTGCCGCCTTGCGCGTCGGCGCGGTCGAGCAGCGACGTCACGCCCTCGTAGAGCTGACCCATTAAATTTTTGCGGATTTGATCGTTCGGATCCTGGATATGCGGCGTCAGCGCGTCCTTGCTCGGCTTGTCCTTGAGTTCGCGGCTTAGCGCCTGGGTGGCGACGATGCCGCGATTGAAATAAGCGCTGAAGAACGGCAACCGCTTCTCTGTGATCGTCACCGGATTGCTGACGAGCGGCTTAACGCCATCGAGCGGCTTCAGCGATCCCGGCGCGCCGCCCATCGGCACGATGCGGTAGGTGTAAGTCCCGCCGCGTTTGGCGTAGAGGTCCTTCCACCAGAACTTTTGCACCGGCGCTCGCTGGGTGGTGCGCTTCGGATCCTTGGGCTGACCGGCGAAACTCGCCATCGCCGGCAGCGGCGTCTCCTTGCCGCTCGCATCGATCTGGATCACCGCGAAGCCAAGGCAGCCGTCGAGATGACGTTCGAAAGTCCAGGCAACCAAGGCGATGTCGTTGTTGGAAAATGCGATCGCTGGCATAGGTCCCTCCCCCGGCCTAATTAATACCGGCCTATGACGGGCATATTACCACGGTTGTCTTTTGTCTGCTCACCCTTTCTAAGGGTATCGGCCTAAGACGATGGCGGCGCATAGGGCCGAAAGGTCACCGGGCATTCGCGCAGCGCGGAAAAATCCGGATTGGCATTGCCGTGCACCAGCGAGACCACGCTGTCGGCGCGGAAAGCGGGACGCAGGCCCAGCGCTTCGGCAAGGCGCAGGCCGGCGGCAAACAAACGCCAAGGGATTGGAACGAGGCGCGGCGGCGGCGTCACGCTTTCGACGAGCCGGCGCAGCGTGATCGGCGTCGGATTGGCCGCGGTAATGATCGCGCGCGGCAGGTCTTGCGCGCGCGCAAGATGCGCGATCAGCGCGCAGAGATCGTCGACGTGGCAGGTGTAGAGCGGATAGCGTCCGTCACCGACCATCGGCACCAGCGGAAACCTCTTTGCCGTCGCTTCGACGCGCGCGGCAAGCCCGCCGTTGTCCTCGCTGTAGACGACGCCGGGGCGGATCACCGCACCGCCGCGGATCAACGCGGCGTCCTCGGCGGCAAGCTTGCCCAACCCATAGAGCGAGCGGCAGCCCTCGAACGCAGCCACGCTGGAGATGAAAATCTGCCGCTTGACGCCGGCGCGCGTGGCAGCGTCGAAGAGCAAGTCGCTGCCCACCGCATTGATGCGGCAGATGTCGGCCCAGCTTCGCGCCGAGAAATCGTAGGCCGCGTGCACCAGGAGATCGACGCCGGCCAGCAAATCGGGCGGCGGCAATTCACCCAGCACGAAGGCGCGCGCCATACAGCCCGGCGGCGCGAACTGCGGCTTGCGCACCAGCGCGACCACCGTCCAACCGTCGGCGAGGAAGCGGCGGACCAACGCGCGCCCGACGAAGCCGTTGGCGCCGGTGATGGCGCAGGTGCTCACGGCATCTCCCCCGCCTCGGCGGCAATCCGCATGGCGTTGGCCATGATGGTGTAGGTCAAATGCTCAGCCGGCAGGTCGGAGAAGCAGGCGGCGTCGACCACGTGCACGCGCTTGAGCCCATAAGGACGGCCGAGCCGGTCGGTTTCGCCGGGCTGCGGCGTGTCGCGCATCGGCAGGCAGGCGCCGAGATGGTTGCTGGCGCCGGGCACTTCGGTCATCGCCGGCGCTGGCCAGACGCCGAGCGCGCGGGCGTGACGCTTGAGCTTGCGCGCGATGGCG
>Ga0335078_10006455_pt1 | contig 17355 bp, 16 predicted proteins | sample Lox_Sample_32_FD_206711 | JGI IMG/M metagenome (GOLD analysis project Ga0335078, IMG submission 206711) | Soil microbial communities from Loxahatchee National Wildlife Refuge, Florida, United States - Lox_Sample_3.2 | ecosystem: Environmental > Terrestrial > Soil > Wetlands | place: USA... | reverse complement strand
GGCACCGAAGGCGGTTGGACGGTTCATCAGCCCAGCGGCGAAAAAATGTCCATCTACGACGCCGCGATGAAATATCGCAACGAAGGCGTCCCGCTCGTTGTAATTGCGGGAAAGGAATATGGCTCCGGCTCCTCGCGCGACTGGGCCGCGAAAGGAACCATTCTGCTCGGCGTTCGCGTCGTGCTCGCCGAGAGCTTCGAACGCATTCATCGCAGCAATTTGGTCGGAATGGGAGTTTTGCCCCTTGAGTTTCTTCCCGGCGAAAGCTTCAAATCCCTCGGGCTGACCGGCCTCGAACTTTTCGGTTTCGAAGGCCTCTCGCAAGGGTTCGAGCCGCGCAAGCAAATTCGCGTCACGGCGCGCGGCGCAAACGGCAACGAGAAGAAATTCACCGCCGTCGCTCGCGTCGATACTCCTTTCGAAGTCGCCTACTACCAGCATGGCGGCATCCTGCATTACGTCCTCCGCCAAATGCTCTAACGCGACTTCCGAAAGTCCGAACGCTAATTCGGTTTCTTGTTGCCGAAGAGGCCGCCGAGGGCGCCCGTGGCGGCTTTCCCTGCGTTCCCCGGAGTGCTGATCGCGCCTTTGGCCATGCTTCCGGCCATGGCTTTCATATCGGGCAGAAAAACAGGATTCGAGGTGGTGCCCGTGATCGTAAAAGGGATACCGTTGTTTTTGCCGCCTCCCGCGACCATCGACAGACCCGCGCCCATAGCTCCGACGGGATTACCGCCTGAAAGTTTCGCGACCATTTTGAAATTGAGCTGTTCGGTGGGGCTGATGGTGCCGTTTCCTGTGACCGCGCCGATGGAGGGCACGACGACGTTCAAATCATTCAGTTGCGTCCCGCCCGCGTCTTGATGGATCGTCGCGCTGAGCGTCTGAATTTCGGTATCCGATCCGCCGCCTCCGCCGCCCAAGCCGGCAAACTGTGAGAGTGCGCCGAGCTTCGACTTGAGATTGAACCCGCCAACCTTTCCATTCGAAAGATCGACGGGGCCTGCGATCACGAGCTTGTCGACAGGGCCGTTGATCGAGAGATTCAAATTCAAGCTGCCGCTTTGCAGCGAAGCGCCCGGAGGAAGAGTCACGCCCGCCGCAGGCAGCATTTGTTCCAAATCCGCAACGGGCATGGCCTGGCCGTTCAGTTTCATCTGAAGCGCGGTCGTCGCGCCCGCCGTATTGTAGGAACCCGTCAAATGCGCGACGGCCTTGCTGATGCGCACGTCGCCTTTCTCGAGCGTTCCAGCCTGGCTTTTCAGGTCATATTTCGTGGTGTACTCGACGCTGACCGGCACGCCTGCAGGATGGCCTCCCGCCACAAGCTTGATTTTGTTGATCTGAACGGTGCCATCTGAACTCGCCTGGCGGCCGTCGGAGGAAACATTGCCGGTGAAATCGAGCACGCCCGCAAGACCAGCGGACGGCTCAAGCATCCCGGCGGAAGATAGGTCGAGATGGTGAACGGTAATCTTGGCATCGAGAGGCGTGAGCGAAGTATCCGACGAATCGATCGGGCCCGCCTTTCCGTCGAGGCTGATGGAGCCGCCGCCGGGCGTATCGGCCGAAAACTTAAAAGGAAATTGCGAAGTGTAAGAGAGGTCGGACGCATCGAGATTCACGTTTTGATAGGTTTGCGATTTTCCGCGGGCTCCGGTTGTGCCAACCACGATGGTAGCGTTCGTTATTTTGAGAGTCTCGACGGAAAATTCGGAAGCTCCCGCGGGCGGGCCGGAACCGGGCGCGTTCGCCGCTTTCGCGGACGCCTTGGAAGCGCCCAGAGTGGAATAATTCCATGCTCCCGAAGGAGAGCGCAGAAGCGCGACTTGCGGCTCCGTCACGGTGAAGGATCGCACCTGGAGTTTCTTCGCAAAGATCAGCGGAATCAGATCGACGCCGGCGGTCAGCTGCTTCGCTTGCAAGAAAGCGGATGAGCTGAAGGATGGATCATCTGAAATGACGACATTATCGATCGTAATTCCGCCCGAAAGAATCGAGAGGCCGATACTTCCGATTTCGATCTTGCGGCCGAGGGCATTGGCCAAATCGGTTTCGAGAGTGGGCTTGAACCGATTCACATCCACGAAAAGCGGCAACGCGATCACGATGATGATGAGCGCCGCTACCACAATGGCCACAATAATGAGGGTTTTCTTCATGGCGACCTCCGAGAGAGGCGGCGCTGGGGAGCACGCGCGCCGGGGGAGAGGCCATCATACTCTCTCGCGGCACGCAGGGGTGAGGGCAATTCAGGCCAACGGAAGTTTCACCCACCGAATGTGGGCGGCGTCAAATTTCAATCTCCGCAATCTCGATCCGATCGCCGGCTTCTGTTTGCGTTTTGGAAATCGTTTCGGGGGGAAGTTCTAAAATACTGTTCGCTCGAAAGTTCGGCCATACGATCGAGAACGGCCGGACAGATTTGCGCAGGCCCACGACTATCGCGTGGCGGCTAAGCATGAGCACGTCGATTGGAAAGCGCATGCCAACGGTGTGAATCGAGTTGGTTGGCACGAGCCACAACCCTCCGCCTGACTCGAGATTCCGTCTGCCCAGCAGCCCGATAAGCCGCGCCCCCGCGGAATCGGCGATTTCGGCACGCCAGGCCAGAAGAGTGTCTTTGGTGCGGTTGAAGATGCGCAACTGGCGATACCCGTGTTCTACCATGGTTTCACTATCCGGGACCGCCGAGAGCGCCGATGCTTCAGCGAGACGTGCTCTTCCTCATCCGAAAAACCAAAATCAGAAACACGGCGACAGCCAGCACTCCTGAAACGACGCGAATTAACACCACACTGTCCATCTATTTTCTCCTCCGTTTTGAATCTGCCAATCGACAGGGCCCCCACAGATCTTGGGACGGACCGAAATGTCAGAGCACAGTTCCGAAACTCTTCATAATCGTGAGCACGGCAGGAGCAATGGTGACCACGAAGATGCTGGGCATAATGAAGAGAACGAGCGGCAAAACGAGCTTGATGGTTGTCTTCGCCGCGTTCTCCTCAGCCAACTGACGCCGCTGAGTGCGCAAACCATCCGAGAAAATCGCCAGCGATTTGGAAATAGGAGTCCCGAAACGCTCGGTTTGCACGAGCATGTTCACGAACGAGCGGACACTATCGACGCCCACCCGTTCCGCCATACTTCGCCATGCGCCGATGCGCGAATTGCCGGCGCGCTGCTCGAGCGTGATTTGCAGAAGCTCCTGGCTCAGGGCGGGGTGGCTGATCTTGAGTTCGGTGGCCACCTTTACGATGGCCTGATCGAGACCGAGACCGGCTTCAATGCAGATGGCCAGAAGATCAAGCACATCGGGCAATGCGAGCCTGATCTGGTCGCGGCGCTTTTGGATGGCCTGGGCGATCCAAAACTCAGGCGCCATGAATCCGACAGCGATCGCGAGAACAAACCAGAAGACGACGCCCGACCGCACGAAAATCGCGACGAAAATACCGGCGATTGCGGGCAAAAGAAGTTTCGCTCCCACAAAAATGTCCGCGTGGTAGGCCTTGCGAAAACCAGCTCGCATCAGTTTGCGGGTCAGCACCGGATCCTCTTCGCCGCCCAGGAGCTTTCGAAGCCGCCCAAAAGGTTTGGCGACCGCTTCCATATTGACCCAGCCGGGAAGCGGGGATTCGCCGGAGGCCTGATAAATCGTGTGCGTGACTTCCGCGAGCAGCGCACCTTCCCTGGTAGGCCGGTTGAGGAGGTAAAACAGAGCAAAAAAGGAGACCAGCAAGCCCAATCCGAAAATCGCAAGCACGAGGATATTCATGTTCACACCTTCAGCTTTATGATCTTGCGAATCGTAAAAACACCCAGCGCCATGAGGATCAAGGCGGCATACATGAGCCGCACGCCGATCGGATTGGTCCACAATTGGCGCTCGTAACCGGGATTCACGAAACTGATCAACCCGAAGACGAAGAACGGCAGCGAACAGAGAAACCAGCCTGTCATGCGGCCCTGCGCGGTGTACACGCGGAGCTGGCCTTTCAGGCGCATGCGTTCGCGCATCACCGATCCGGCCTTATCGAGGATTTCCGCGAGATTGCCGCCCGTCTCTTTCTGGACCAAGATCGCGGTGGCAAGAAACCGAACGTCATCGGTGGGCATGCGCTTGACGAGATTGAGCAGCGCCTCGCGAATGGGAAGGCCGAGATTCTGCTCGTCGAAGACGACCCGGAATTCCGAGGCCAGCGGCTCAGACGTTTCGTGCGCCACGATTTCAATGGCTGAAATCACGGCATGGCCCGCTCGCAGCGCTCGCGACATTAAATCGACGGCCTCGGGCAATTGCATGTCGAACTGGCGGAATCGGCCCTGTCGTTTGAGTGAAAGATAAACGTAGGGCAGGCTGCCCGCCGCCAAGCCGACCAGAAAAGCGATGGCGAAGCTGGGAAGCACAAACGTCATGAGCCATGCAGCAACAACGAACAGAACGAGGCAGAGCAAGATCAACGTGCCAACGCTCCATCCGCTTCCCGCCTGGGTGATGAAGAGCTGGAGTTCGCGCGCGCCGGGCACTTTGAGGAGGATTCGATTCACCCAGGGGATCGCGCTCAGAGACTCCTCTTTCAAAATGTTCGTGCCGCCGGCGTCGACGGTATAGAGACTGCCGATGTCCTTCAGGTGGCGCTGAATATCGGATTCGCGCTTGCCGGGCGCGAGCATCCAGAACATCACCACAAAAGTGACAATCAGGAGCAGGATGAAAAGCACGACTGGCGACACAGTTTCTCCCCAGACTAGACTCGGACGACGGTCTCAAAGAGCGACGCGGGGACGGCGATCCCCGAAGTTTTGAGTTTTTCGGCGATGCGCGGACGTATTCCCGTCGCTGCAAAAGTGCCTATTACACGGCCGTTTTCGGCGATGCCCTGTTTTTCGAAGATGAAAATGTCCTGCATGCTGACCACGTCTTCGTCCATTCCGACAATTTCCGTGACGTGCGTGACGCGCCGCGTTCCGTCGCTCATCCGGGCGATCTGAACAACCAGGGCAATCGCGGAGGTAATCTGCTGGCGAATCGCTTTTTCCGGGAGATTGAGGTTGGCCATGAGCGCCATGGTTTCGAGGCGGGCAATCGCGTCGCGCGGGCTATTGGCGTGGACGGTGGTGAGCGAGCCGTCGTGGCCCGTGTTCATGGCCTGCAGCATGTCGAGCGCTTCTTCGCCGCGCACCTCGCCGATGATGATGCGGTCTGGCCGCATTCGAAGGCTGTTGATGACGAGCTGGCGCTGCCTGATAGCGCCGGCGCCCTCGACATTGGCTGGGCGGCACTCGAGCCTCACGACGTGCCGCTGCTTGAGCTGAAGCTCGGCCGAATCTTCGATGGTGATGATTCGTTCGCGGTCGGAAATGTAACCGGAAAGGACATTAAGCAAAGTGGTTTTGCCGGCGCCCGTACCGCCCGAGACCAAAATGCTCAGCCGGGCCTTCACCGCTCCACGCAAAAGGTCGAGGATGGGAGCGGTCAAAGTCTGATTGGCGACAAGATCTTCGGCGGCAATGGGAATATGCGAAAAGCGGCGAATCGAGAGAGCGGGCCCATCGATTGCGAGCGGCGGAATGATGACGTTGACGCGTGAGCCGTCAGAGAGGCGCGCATCGACCATGGGCGACGACTCATCGACTCTGCGGCCTACGCCGCCCACGATCTTCTCGATCGTGTGCATGAGGTGGGCGTCATCTTTGAACATGACGTGGGTCTCCTCGAGAATGCCGCCGCGCTCGACGTAGACGTGCTTATGGGTATTGACGAGAATGTCGTTGATGGTCGGGTCTTGCAGCAACGGCTCGAGCGGACCAAGTCCAAAAACCTCGTCGAGCACCTCGCGCGCGAGACGATCGCGCTCCGCGGCGGTCATGGGCACAGTAAGGCTGGCGACCAAGTCTTGCACGATGCCGAGGACCTGGCTGCGCATCCGGCCGTCGCGCACGGCAGCGACCTTTTCAAGGTCGACGCGGCTGAGCAGATTCTGGTGAACCGAGGATTTCAGCTCCTGATAATCCTTGAAAGTAATGCCCGCCTTGGTGCTTTCTTCTATCATCTGGTGCCTTTCAGCCCACTCGAACGCGCGTTGCAAGAGGCCATCGGCTTCTCTGCTCCGTCCATAGATAGCGGCGCCCGGGCCGTTTTAGCCGCCCAGCAAAGCGAGCAGACCCTTACCGGCTTTAGCCGTTTCACTTTTTGCGCCAGCCCTGCTGGCGATTTGAGCCGCGAGCCCGGCAATGCTGCTCGCCAGTTCCGACCCGGACGTGCGCGAAGCCGGGTCACCGTCGTTGATGATGCGAATCACTTCGTGATACTGATTCGGGAGTTTCCAAAAGATCCGGCCGCGGATGGCTTCTTCGATCTGCTGGTCGTTGATCGCGCTCCGCTTGGTCCAACGGTTGATTACGGCGCCGATTTTTTCGCGCGGATAATCGTTGCGCGTGAGGTAATCGAGCGAGCGAACGGCATCACGCAAGGCGGGAACCTCGGGAACCGCGACGACGCACACTTGATCGGCGCGACGGACGACTTCAAGAGTCTCCGGCCCGACGCCGGGCGGGCAATCGATCAACAAGACTTCGTAGCAGTAACGCAGGAAATCGAGCGTCGCGCCGATGGCCGCCGGGTCGGTGGGCCGGGCCTGAGGAGCAACAGGAGCCGGAAGAAGGTTCAAGCCGCTGCGGTGGTGCAGGACGAAGCTTTGCAGCAGCTCCGAATCCAAGCGAGCGGAATTCTCGACCAGGTCGCGAAAGGAATACTGATATTTCAGAAGGCCCAAATAAAGGTCGGCATCACCCATCGCGGGATGCAGATCGATCAACAGCGTGCGGCGCGAATGAGATTTCGCCAGAGTCGCACCCAGGTGCGTCGCCAGCATCGTGACGCCGGTGCCGCCCTTGGCCCCGATAAACGCCAGGATCTGGCCGACCGTCTGATTCTCTTTTTTTCGCGCGGCAACGCGGGCAATCGACTGGAGCAACTGATCGTGGGTAAGCGGCTTGACAAGATACTCGCTGCAGCCGTTGCGCATCGCCTGGATGATCAGGTCCGGCTGCGACTCGCTCGAGACGCTGAAAATGGCAGCTTCGGGCAATCCGGCATGAATCCTTTCGGCGGTGATTCGCGCGCGGCTGCGGTCCCGATCGAAATCAATCAGGCAAACATCGAAGGGAGAGCCGGCGCTCCACTGGCGCGGAAGATCGCGGTCCTCATCGAGATATTCGGTGATCACGCCTGCGAGCCGAACGAGCGGAGTCGATGCCGCAAATTCGGCCAACTCCTGCGAAGATTTAGGATCCAGGCAGATGGAAGTGAGGCGCACGGGGCCGCTGACCTGGAAACTGTTTAGAGCCACCGCGGTATCCCTTTCTTCCTGCGCATTCGCCGGCTCGGACTCATTTCGTTGAAGGATTTGCGTTCGGCGTTGGCGTTGGCGTTGGCGTTGAGGATTGAGGAGCCTGACCCATTTCCTGATGGCCGGGAAGGTCCTGGTCGTACTTTTTCTCGTCGAGAGACGGAATCGCCGGAGCGGGCGTGGCGGTCATCTGCTTTCCGGTGGCGACGGGATCAACGATTCGCGGCGTCACCAGCACCACCAGCTCGCTTTTGGTTTTCTGAACGGAGCGGGATTGAAAGAATTTGCCGAGGATCGGGACGTCGCCAATTCCCGGGATTTTGCTGAGCTGAGCCGTCATCTGGTCGTTCAGAAGGCCGCCGATCGCGAAGGATTGGCCATCTCGCAGCTCGACGTCCGTTTCCGCGCGCCGCGTGGCGATGGAGGGAATCGTGAATCCCGAAATCGTCACCGAATTCGTGAAGTCCAAGCTGCTGACCTCCGGTGCGACGTGCAGCCGGACGGTGTTGCGCTCGTCGTCGATGGTTCCCTGAAAATCGAGGCGCACGCCGAACGGCTGGAACTGAATGGTTACGACTCCGAGATTCTGTCCGCCCTGGACGACCGGAAAAGGAAACTCGCCGCCAGCAAGAAAGCTGGCTTTCGAACCGCTCAGGGCCAGGAGGTTGGGTTCGGCAAGAATTTGCAGAACCTGTTTTTCCTGGAGGGCTTGAATCGTCGCCCCCAGGTTGATGTCCGGCCGGAAGATGAAAATGTTCAGAAGGTCGGAAAGGCCGAAAATGCCAGTGCTCGAACTGCTGCCAGAGGAGCTGCCGGAAGAACTGCCGCCCGAGGTTGGTGGAACCTGGGTTGCCGATCCGCCCGGGCCAGTAATCGGGCCGAATTGCTGGGTTGAAATTGCGCCGATGGTATTGCCGGCGCCGGTACTAAGCAGGTTGAAGCCGAGTTGCTCGACCTTCGTCCGATCGACTTCCGCGACTTTTACCTCCAACAGGATTTGCCGCTCATGATCGGCAGCCTGCTCCAAAGAATCGATCACATCCTTGGAGTAGATTCCGGCCATTTTGACCAGTTCGTCTTCCGCGTGCTGGCTGGGAACGCGTCCAGTAAGAATGACGCGGCTGCCGTCCGCCTCGACGCCAATGGAACGGTTGGGATATTCGTGATTGATCGCCGCGCGCAAGCTGGAAATGTCGAGGTCGACGGTAACGTCGATTGTTCGCGAGGCGCCTGATTCGTCCCACAAAACCAAGCTGCTCGTCCCGGGCGCTTTGGCCTCAATCACGATGACCGTTGGTTCCATAGCGACCGTATCGATCACCGCCGGATCGCTCAGGAGAATGCGCTTTAATCGCGTCTCGAGATGCAAGACAACCGACCTGCCCGCGAGGATGTGCAACGGCTCTGGGGCTGCAGGAGCCGTGCGCGCGCCGGCCGTTTCCGCGGCGAAAGCGGCCACGAGTGCGGTGACGAGCAGCGCGCGCGTTATGACGGCGAGCATTCGTTTCACAAAGTCGGGGAAATCCATGGCCTTTGCCCGTTCAAAATTTTTCGACGGTACGGGTGTTGCCGCGTATTACTTCGAGCCCGTCGCCATCGGAATTCGTGGCTGCCCGTTTCGCCGGGGCGGCCGCAGGACGCGGCGCAGGGACCGTCCCGGGCAGAAGCTGACTCAAGGATGTAGGCGAAACCGGAGCCGTCTTATTGTCCGCGCTATTCCGCAAAACGAATTGAATGGTGCCCTCGGTACTGGCGAGCAGCAGCTTCTGGGATCCTTCCGCATCGACGAGGAGGGTGACTACGTTGACCGTTTCCGGCCTGCCTTGCGGATCCGGTTCCACTTTTTCGCCGGCCGTCAGAACCTCGACGTTTTGAAGAATCGTTTGCGTCACCGGATTTCCGCCGCCCGGAGGCGCGAAGGTGGCCAGCACATCGACACGCGAACCTGGATAGAGGAAACCGGCCACGCCCACAACTTCGTTCGAGCGAACCGAGGTGGCGCGCATTCCCGGGGGAATCTTCACCGAAAGGCCCAGGCCCGACCCTTCGAGCGCGAGGTTGCGTTCGAGAATCGGGTCTTTTTCGCCGATGGGATAGATCAGCGGGCGGTTTATCACGTCCTCGACTTTTGAAAACGAGCCGGGAAGCGTCGCGCGCGCAGGCCAATTCGCAACCAAGACATCCTCATGGGTAAGAACAACCCCGGCGGGAAGGTCGTGAGCCGCCACAACGACCTGAGTGACACTCGAGCTGGCTCCGGAATTTCTGCGCAGCGCCCGGTAAAGAACGAATGTAACAATCACGGCCAAGACGGTCGCCAGGCCGAGCGCCACGAGGATTCTACGAAAGTCCGTAAATCACCCCCATAAAGATGCTGAGGTGGAAACCACGACGAAAAGCGCGCCGCTGGCAATTGCCAGACTGTACGGAAACCGAAGCGACTCCGAAGGAGCGCACGGCTCCGGCTCCAACACCATCCCCGACACCAGGTGAAAGCGAATCAAGTGCGCAACTCTCAGAAGCGTTTCGCTCGTGCGTTTCTGGATCACCATGTAGCCAATGGCCAGAAACCCTCCCGCAATCGCCGTGGCCAAAATGAAGGCGAGCGCGTGGTGAATGCCGAGCCATCCGCCGACGGCCGCCATCAGCTTGACGTCGCCTCCACCGATACCACGAGCCAAGAACGGCAACAGCAAGACGCCGCAGGCCGCCAGTGCGCCGAGCAATCCAGCCGCGAGACCAGCCCAGCCCATGACGCAAGCGCGAAACAGCAGCGCCGCGACAAGGCCCCCGATCGTCAGCCAGTTCGGCAGCCTTGCAGTCCGGACATCGATCACGGCAGCAATCAGCGATGCAAGAAGTGCACCCACACCGAAGCCTGCTTCCACAAAGTTCTCCGGCTCAGGGCCGCGGCGGCCGCGCAATCTTCAGCCGCCGTTCCCCTCGAACCCAGCGCCGCTCGCGACGCTAGGAGATGTATTTGCCGAGATAGGTGCCGACTTTCGAGAAGGCGCTATTGATCGAGCTGGCAAGATTGCTCATGCCCGCCACAGCCGCGAAGGCGATCAGGGCCAAAATCAGGACGTATTCGACAAGGCCCTGACCTGACTCCTCCTTCCACAAACGCACCAACGAAGCCGGCGAAATCGTGTGAGTCATCGTTCTCTCCTTAAAATTGACTTGCTGATCACCCTGATAATCCCCTTATCGGCAGTTCACGGCGTTTTCTTAGGAGCCTAATCTCGGAATCGCACCCTGGTGATCGCAGGCCCGGGTGTACCGCTGGAGCACGATTTGCATTTGAGGGTCCAGATGGCGGCGATCAATCGCGTGCGTGTGAGGTAATTGAATATGCGGAAATTAGGACCGAGGCGCATCCCGCGACCCGAAAACTGCCTGAAAAGGACAGCTTGTTGCGCACCATTCTGGAACTGCCTCTAATCCGTTGTGGGAAGCCTCGAGTGCCGGATCAAATTGGCGATGTTAGTTTCGAGCTTGCGCAGTCTGGTTTTCCGGAGGACAAGGCACGCCGTCACGCATCATGAACGAAAAGCGGGTTGAGCCACCGGCGGATATGCTGGCATTGCCGGAAGCCAGGTTGGCGCACGGGTGGTACTTTCTGAGGATAAAGTCTGCTACGGGATCGGCCGCAAACGTCGACAGCGGAGTGTTGGGCCAGGAAGTGGCGACCTTATCGTAAAAGGACGGCTCGAACAGAACCACTCGGGTACGGGCCGCTTCAAGCTCTCGAATCGCTTCGAGGTCCTGCTCTCGCGTGTGCAGGCCGGGCTGCAAATACTCGTAACGGGTGGGATTTGCGGTGTCGGCCAGGAAATACGCCAGCGGGAAATAGGGATAAACGAATATTTTTTCGCTGGGGAGAACGTGCGCTTGGAGGTAGGGCAAAAGCTCATCCGGCCCCGGCGTTCTCACGAGGCCGCGGCGCGTTTCGAGGATGGACCGCGAGTCTTGATTCGCAATAAGAAGAGCCATTCCCGCGCACGTAAAAGTCACCAGCACGATCGCGACTGCGAGCGGACGAATCGAGCGCTGCATGAGCGGGAAAACGTCGCGACCGTCCATCAGCCAGCCGAGGGAGACAAAGAGTAGCGGCGCCAAATAAACGAAATGAACGATGTTGGGACGCACGATCAGAATGGAGAACAGCGCGCCGGCAACTGTCGAACCGACCACGCAGTAATGACTGGCTCGATCTGCCGGAATCTGAAAGCAACCTGCAGCGATCACGGTGCTAATCAAAAGAAAGCACGCAATCAGAGGCAGCGCCGGAAAAATGAAGCAGGGGATAACTGCGACAAACGCAACGACCGCCTGTATGGGGTCGCCCGAGTGGAAAAGCGCTTGGCGCGTCTGATCCGACCAATCCGCCCATCCGTACGGCACTTCATTTGCGGGCGCATAGTGGTGAAGCGGCCAGGCAATGTCGGCAAGAAACGCTGAAACGGCATGGTGAGCTGCAAAATATGTGACCGCCAAAATGGCGGGCCACGCAAAGCCTGCGGCCAAACCGAAAATGTTTGGGATCGTCCATAACGGCTGAGGTGTCTTGAGCTTCAGCCATGCGAGCAGGCAGAAGCCCAGCAGCAATCCGAGAATGAGGCCCGCGCCCTTCGACTGCTCGAACAAAAACGTCAGCGAGCTGAAGGTGCCGACCGCAACGGCCCACCGCAGGCGCGGAGCTTCGACGAACCGGACGGCGAAATAGACCGCGAGACAGAACGACACGGTGCTGTCCCAGTTATGTAGAACCATGAAGCGCCAGGGGAGACAAGCGATCGTCGCGAGATATGCGGCTGTGAGCGCGATCCAACGTGGAGAGGTTCTGCGAGCGATGAAATAGGTGAATACGGTGAATAGGCCGCCGTATAGGACCAGCGCCGTGCGGGCGACGATCAGAGAATTTCCAAAAAGCTTGAGAAGCGCTGCCTGCCAGCAATACGAACCAGGGGTGAAGAACGAGAAAAAGTCGCGGTAAAGAATTTCGCCATTGAGGATCCTTTCGGCGCCTTGAAGAACGATGCCCTCATCCGGGTCCATCGTCACATAACGACGAAATGCGAGCAGATAGGCGCACGAAAGCACAAAAAGACCGGCGGCAATCCATCGCTCGACCGCAATTTTTTCGGGAATAAGGAGCGAAGGTTCGGGCGCGCCACAACCGATCTTGGCTTTTAGTGACTCTGCGAGGTGCATTTTCGATTCAACGGGCGGGGGCGCGGGTGGGCTGTGCCCGTCCGAACAAAATGCTGATTTTCCCGCGGAATATGACCTTCCACGCGGGATCGTGCTCGAGGACGTAACTGAGGGGCTCATTCGGAGGAAACAGGACGTAGCGGACCTTGTACTTATCCAAAACCGCTTCGGGATTCTGCAAGTCGAGCAAATCGAGATAATCCTGGAGCACGCCGGAATATTCGAAGATGTCGACCCTGCTATCGATGAAATCCCGGAACGTCGGTTGCGTCCATCCGAGGTAGCCACCCCAAAGGTAATAATTCAGGACGCGATCGGAGGGAGCGAGCGACGCAACCTGTGGAAGCGCTTCCGCAGGATATTCTCGATCGACGGATTGCAACAGGTTCTGGCCCTTCGGAAACGCCCAGAGGACGAATACCAGCGCGGCTGCGATCATCGCTGCGTTGAGGGTCGGCCGATCGCTTTCTGCGTTATATTTCGGAATAAAGTCTTTAAAGAAATTGGCGATCAGGGGAGCGGCGAGAATTCCCGCGAGAAACAGAAAACGGACGTAGGTCAACCCTGCATAGATTCCGAATAGCACAACTCCGAGTTCGTACAGCTGCCAGCGGTGCGAGCTCAGAAGTGTGCCGAGCAACAGCGCCAAAAGAAAAACCAATGCGATTCTTCCTCGCGTGTCGTGGAAATCGACGGAACTCCATTCAGCGACATGTGCGATATTCAGTTTTTGCCGGAACGCCATATCGAACGGGTAAAAGACCAAGCGGTAGCCATACGGGTTGAGGAAAAGGGCCGCGATCGAAGCTGCCATTGCAGCGCCCAATTGGCGCAGTTGCGATGAAGTCCAGCGCGCCGCTTCTACACTTCCCCATCGTCCCTCGATCAAGCCGCTGCCGAGAAAGATCACGAACACGACCATGCCAATCGCCCAGGAACCGTGCGTATTGATCCAGAGACAGAACAGAAGAGGAACAAGCCACAGACGGTTTTTCGCACCCGAACGAAATTCATCCAGAATCACGAGGAGCGCGAGGAGATAGACGTAGCCGAACGAAAGGGTCCGCGGCCCAAACGAAACAGATCCCAAAAGAATGGCGAGATAGCAGGCGATTGTAGCGGCCTTGATATTCCGAGCGCTGCGCCAGCAGAGATAGAGAAGGCCGCCAAAAATGAGTTCCAGTATCAGCAGCGACAACGCTTTACTGCCCACCAATCCAAAGGCGCGCCAGGCAAGGTAGTAAGGAATTTCCGCCAGCCACTCGTGATCGATCCAGGGATGTCCATAGACCGTCCACGAATACATATCCGCGCTGGCCAGCCTGTGCTGCGCGAAGAGAAATTGAGCGTTCCTCAGGTGCCACCAAATATCGGGATCGGAAAGGCCGCTTCGCGCAATCGCGAAAACGCTTGCAGCCAAAAGCACGGCCAGGACTGCCGGAAAACTGAGTACGACGCGCAAGAAGGAGCGCTGAGAGTCTTGACGAAGAACCGCTGATTCGTAGGCAAGCATAGGGCGATCCGGCAAAGATTAGGCGTGCACGTTGGCGGCCACGCAAAAATGAATCTGGGCTCGCGCGCAAATGAATCCGGGAGGCAGCTAACGAAAACGCGGGCTTTTTGAAGTCTCGTTTTGAACCAGTAGAGCGGCTGCTTCCCACAACGGAACTCGGTATCGACGCGACTTTATCGCACCTCGCAAGTGCGATGGCCGAATCACGAAACGTTCCTGCGCTGCGTTTCGCCGAAAAACTCTGTCCAACAAGCAGATAGTGTGTGGGGAACAGATTCGGCGGGGTCGCTGAGGCTTTATGACCCCGAGGCTGACGCGACGACGATTGCCCGGTGACGTTGGCATTGTGATTGCGCAAATCAACTCGATTCTCGACTCCATGAAGATCCACATAGCACGGCTTCATCTTTTTTCCGCGTGCCGTCGTCCGGCAAGGATCGGCAGTGCGGATCGCTCGATATCGGGCCAGAGCCTGGTCGAGACGGCTCTCATTCTGCCGGTGCTTCTAATGCTTTTATTTAACGCCGTTAACTTCGGCTATTACTTCCTCATTGCGATCAATATCGCGGCGGCTCCGCGCAGCGCGGTCAGTTATTCGATTCAGGGGAATTCGTCGCCGTCGGGAACGGCGCTGCCCGCCGCCGGCCCCTCCGCGACCACCACAAGCGTGTCCTATTTGGCGTACCAGGATTTGACCGGCGCGATCTACTCGCCTTCGAACACGCCTGTGCGCGTCTGCTCGGCTGTTCTCGGAGTGAGCAGCGCCGGCACAGCCACGCAGACCGCGAAATGCACGTCCTATGGAAATACCTACAGCTTTTCGAGCGTGCCCTCCGACCCCGAATCGCCCAATTTTGTGCTGAACCAGGTGGACCTGGCCTACAGCTTCTCGCCGCTAATCAACGGCACGATGTTCAACATTTTCACGCTGGCGGCGCCGACGTGTTCGTCAAGCGGCGGCGCTGTGACCTGCACGTTTCACCGGCAGGTGGCCATGCGAGCGATGAATTGAAATAAACGAGACAGCGATCGTGCCTATCGCGAAAACCAATCGAAGATCCGGCAGAGAGAAATCTCGGGGACAGGCTCAAGTGGAATTCATCCTGAGCATCTTGTTTCTGATTCTGACGATATTCGGGACGCTGGAATTGATCCTATTCGTTTACACCTACAACGTGCTCGCGGATTCCGCAAACGAGGGCGTACGCTACGCCGTCGTGCACGGCACCGACAGCGCCAGCTGCAGCGGGCCCGGCGGCAGCGGCGGCGTCACATGCCCAGATTCGTCTGGCGCGAACGTGCAGACGGCGGTGAAACAATACGCGCAGTACTCGTTTCACAGCACGTCCGCAATGACCATCACGGTGACTTATCCGGACAGCTCCTGCGACCCTCCGAATCGAGTTCAGGTGCAGATCAACTATCCGTATCAGCCATTCTTCGGTCTTGGATGGCCAACGATTGCGGTAAAGGCCGCCGCGGCCGGACGCATCCTGTTTTGAGAGCAGGGGAAAACTCGTGCAGTTGAAATCGACGGGACCGATCTCGATGCACGCTAGACAACCGAATCGGCTTTCGGGCGAGCGCGGCCAGGCCGTTGTCTTTGTGCTTCTGGCGCTCGGCCTGTTTCTAGTGGCCGCGGTCGGATTCTCTGTCGACATCGCAAATCTTTGGCTGCACCGGCAGACAGCGCAAAATGCGGCGGACGCCGCATGCATGTCCGGGGCGATGGATATCTATGCCGCGTCGCAAGGAGCATCGACCGGCAACCAGGGTTTCACCCTCGGCACGGCGTTTAATTGCTCCACAACGTCCGGCGCCACTCCTTGCGAATACGCTGCTTTGAATGGCTACAACGGGACGAACAGCTCTCCGGGCAACCAGGTAACCATCAGCTTTCCATCGTCGGATACGAATGTGAGCAGCACGATCCTGCCGCCAACCTCGATGACCAGCTATCCGCTGATGCGCGTCGATATCGTGGATCACGTGCAGACCTTTTTCTCCGGCCTGCTCACGGGAAATCAGACGCAAGATGTGCGAGCGTTCGCCGTATGCGGGGCGCTTTTGAATCAGTCTTCAACGCCGATTATGATTTTGGACCTCAAGAATCAGTCGCTGACTGTTTCCGGAAGTCCGACCATCTCGATCTACGGAGGACCGGCGCGGGCGATTCAGGTGAATTCGAGCAGCACAACGGCGATCAGCGTAGCGAGTACCGCGGCCATTAATCTCAGCCAGGGCGGGCCGAATCTCACCGGCAGCGGCTTCGGCGTCTACGGCGGACCGACCGCGGCGCCAAGCCGAATCACTTTTGGCACGACGGGCGCATGGGAATACCCCGCTGAGGTGATGCCGGACCCGTTCGCCACGATGTGCGCGCCGGGCCAGAGCGGCTGCCCACAAATTAACGGAGTTTCTGCGCCAGCCAAACCCGCGGCGCCGGCCGTGCCCACCGATGAATACGCGAAGGGCTGCCGCGCGATTCCCTGCTCCATCTCGTATCACGATCCTGTGCATGGATGTCCTTATATATTCGGCTGCCTCCTCTACACGGCCGGGTACTATGGGAGCGGAATCACGATTCAGAACAACTTAGCCGTTTTCGACCCGGGGCTTTATTACATCGTCGGCGGGCTTTCGCTCCAGTCCTATTCGGAAGTGCGCCCGAGCACAGGCGCCGGCGATGGGAGCGGCGGAACGATATTCTATTTTTCCGGCGCCAGCACGATCACAGTCTCCGCCACCTCCGGATCGACCCTTCTATTCCAGCCGGATGCCTTTTCTGCCAGCTCTCTGCGTTGCACGGGAACGTCGGCCTTACCGGGCAATCTGTCCTCGACAACTGCCATTCAGGGCAACGTCCTGACGGCTCCTTGCACAGGCTACTACGGCGACCCTCTGGGATCGGCGGATCCATCCGGTGTGCAGCGCGGGATTCTGTTTTTCCAGGACCGTTCTGCCAGTAGTGTGAGCGCCTCGTGGGGGGGCAACGGCCAGTTTCTGGCGGCCGGCACGATCTACCTTCATCATTGCAACTCGTCCGGCACGGGAACAGCCTGCGGCGCTCCATCCACTTACTACGACGCGATCTTTTCGATGAGCGGAAACTCCTGCGCCGGTACGTATTTGGTCGGCAATTTGGTGGTGGACAACCTGACGCTTGGCGGCACGTCGTGCCTGACGATGGACCTTAGCTCGAGTGCGTCGTACTGGGTGATGAAGGCCACGCTGGCCCGTTAGCGATGGTGGCTGAGCCTGTGACGCATCCGG
>Ga0335078_10006454_pt1 | contig 17358 bp, 20 predicted proteins | sample Lox_Sample_32_FD_206711 | JGI IMG/M metagenome (GOLD analysis project Ga0335078, IMG submission 206711) | Soil microbial communities from Loxahatchee National Wildlife Refuge, Florida, United States - Lox_Sample_3.2 | ecosystem: Environmental > Terrestrial > Soil > Wetlands | place: USA... | reverse complement strand
TCTTCCCGGAACTCAGGTGAGAACTTCCGGTATTTCCCTGCCACGTGATCCCGTCCTTTCCAGTGAAGATCCTAAAGGATCCGCAGTCCGGAAAGAAGGAGGCACCCTATGGCCCCTGCCCCGGTGATGAGGCCGGGGTTGTTCAGCATCTGGTGGTAGCCGACGAAGTACGCCGGAATAGAGGTCAAGAACGTGGCGAGGAAGAACCAGCCGAAGACTCGGCCGATCGCCCGAGGTCGATACGCGTGGCGTCCATCGAGGATGCTGACCTCAGTCATTGCTGCTCCTATCTATCGTGAGCGCGGTCTTCCGTGCCGAGCTCATCAGGACTGTTTTCGCTGGTGGTTTGGTCGCCGGGGTTCGGGCGGTGCTGGCCATGTCGGTCTCCTTTGTGAGAATGCTGAGTGATCGGGTGCTGGCGGCGGGCGCCTCAGGGTGGTGGCCGGGCGCGGCCTGGTCGGCTACCGGGCCGTGGATGATGGTGGTGCCGTCGCTGCCGTGGGTGAGGGTCAGCCGTCGAACTGCGGGCCGCCAGGTGTCGAGGTGTTCCTTGCGCTTCTACGGGGTGGCTCTGGTCGATGGCTTCCTCCTCTGGTGCATGCAGACGCCACATCGATGACGGCGGCACGTGATGCGCGCCGGGCAGGGGCGTTTACCTGGGCCGGAAGTCCCGGTCCCCCGAGGCCGCGTCGATCTGCTCCGTGTCAGTGGGTGCTTGGTGCTTTCAGCATCGGCAGATTTGGCCTGGCCGGCATCGGAGCAGTGACCCAAGGCCAGGCAGATGTTCGGCCGGCCTGAGCCTCGGCGCAATGACGTATGAGCCGTGACGCCCGTTTTGCTGGCTTGTGCTATGCGCAACCGGGAGAACAGTCCTGGGATTGCAGCGGGATCCATCTGCTCGAAGAAGACGAAGCCGTGGGGCGCCGGGCCGAAAGGCCGCCACTGGCTGACCGATCCAGCGGACCCGGCTGGCTTTCACCTGCACAGGTCCGGTCGCCGTCGTGTCCGGGATCTGCGACACCGCTGGTGATCCTGCAACGGCGTCGGCCTGGCCTGTATCTAGCCCGTGCGGGCGGCCACGGCGATAGCACCGATGACGGCGGCTGCAGTGGCGCGGCACCGGGTGCGATCGGCGGGCAGCCAGAGGAGCGGCGGCGCCGGCGGCGCAGACAAGGGTGAGGATCATCGGGCGTCCTTGGGACCCGGCGGGTCTGGATGCGCTCCGTGAAGCGGTCTGCCTGGTTTTGAGCGCCGGCGGGTGTGCGTGGCCCGGCATCGGCGTGACGGCTCCCACCAGCCTGGCAAGCCACCGGTGCCAGGCACGCCAGATGCTGTAGCCCAGCCCAACCAGCAGGCGGGCAAACCGGCATCAGCGCCTCCTGGCGAGTGCCGGGCTGGCTGTCCTGGTCATGCACAGGGCACGGGCCAAGACCCTGGACGGGCTCGCGTGCTAGTCCCCGCCGGTGACAGCCGGTAACGTGAATAGGGCAATGACAGCGCACTATGCTCACAACCCGGGCCGTCCTCCGCGGCCAGTGCCAGGTGAGAATCAACTGCGGCTGTCTGCGCTGGCAGGCCGTTCGGCGCCAACGGCTGCGCGTGGCACCGGCTGGGCCCGGCTGCGAGCCGGTGCCGGGCTCGGTGCCGTCGCGTTGTTCCTGGCGGTCGCGGTCGCGCACGCCGCGGGCATGGCCGTGGTCTACCAGTTCGGCCACCTCACCTCCGCGGGTGAGGTGTTCTTCCCCGCCGCCGGGGTGACCGTGGCCGCGTTGCTGCTGGTGCCGCGGCGCTGGTGGCCGGTCGTGCTGGCCGCGGCCTTCGGCAGCGAACTAGCCGCCCGCATGATTGTCGGCGAGGTCGCGGGTACCGCGATCGGCTCAGCGCTGGCCCACCCTGCTGAGCCGGTGCTGGGCGCTGTGCTGGTGCTGTGGGCCCTCGGTGTCCGCCCGCAGCTGAGCCGGCGCCGGGACCTGGCCGCCTTCGTGCTCTGCGCGGCGGTTGTGGCCCCGGCGCTGGGGGCGCTGATCGGCGCGGTGGCGACCCGGTTCACCCACCCGCATGGCCCGTTCTTCACCGTGTTCGCGCGCTGGTGGACCGGTGACGCGCTTGGAGTGCTGATCGTCGGGAGCCTGATCCTGGCGTGGCTGACCCGGGAGGCTTCACCGGTGCGGCCCCGGCATGCCTTGTTCGAAGGCAGCCTGCTGGCGGTGATGACCTGTCTGGTCACCTGGCTGGCGTTCTGGCGGTGGCCACCGGAGCTTGCCTATCTGGCGCTGGTTCCGCTGGGCTGGGCGGCGATCCGGTTCGGCACTCGCGGCGCTACCGCCGCCGGTGCGGTGATCGTGGTCTTGGCCGAGTGGGCGACTGCGGCCGATCACGGCTTGTTCGCCGCGGTCAGCCACACCCATGACCGGGCCCTGTGGTTCCTGCAGCTGTTCCTGGCAGTGGTATTCCTCGGCGGGCTGATGATGGCCGCGGCGGTGGCCGAGGTGAGCCGCACCCAAGCCGCCCTGCGCACCAGCCAAGCCACCGAGCGGAACCGCCTGGCCCGCGAACTGCACGACTCGGTGTCCCAGGCCCTGTTCTCGATGACCATGCACGCCAGCACCGCCCAGCTCGCGCTGGCCAAGGCCGGGCTGGCCGAAAACTCACCAGCGGCCCGCGCAGTCGCCCGGCTGCGCACCCTCACCGCCGGGGCGCTCGCCGAGATGCGGGCGCTGATCTTCGAACTGCGTCCCGGCGCGCTGGCTGAAGAGGGCCTGGTGTCCGCGCTGCGGCGCCAGGCAACCGCGATCTCCGCCCGCGAAGAAGTGCAGATCACCATCGACGGCCCCGACAGCCGGCTGAACCTTGCCCCCGCAGCCGAAGAGCACGCCTACCGGCTGGTGCTGGAAGCCTGGCACAACACCGTCAAGCACGCCGGGGCAGCCGCCATCACCACCACGATCACCGCCGACGCGGCGGCCGTCACCGTGCAGGTGAACGACAACGGCCGCGGGTTCGAACCGGCCAGCGTCCCGCCGGGGCACCTGGGCCTGCAGACCATGCGCGAACGGGCCGCCGCCATCGGCGCCACCTTCCACCTCGCCAGCGCACCCGGCAAGGGCACCACCATCACCTTCCAAATGCCCAGCCAGCAACCACTTCCCGGGCCGGCCAGGCCTCCCACGACAGCCCTGGCAGCAGGAGATCCCCCGGGATGACATCTACCCCCGCACCGCCCGCCGGGCTCACCGTGTTCCTGGTCGACGACCATGCGATCGTCCGCTCCGGCGTCAGCGCCTACCTCGACATGATCGACGACATCACCGTGGCCGGGGAAGCCGGCACGGGGCAGCAAGCACTCGACCGCATCGCCGCCCTGGAACCAGCCGGCGGCCTGCCGGACGTGGTGCTGATGGACTTGCTGATGCCGGGCATGGACGGCATTGAGGCCACCCGCCAGCTCAAGGCCCGCTGGCCGGTCATCGAGGTAGTCGCCGTCACCAGCTTCCTCGAAGAAGCCAAAGTCCGCGCCGCGCTCGAAGCCGGCGCCACCGGGTACCTGCTCAAAGACGCCCAAGCCGACGAAGTCGCCGCCGCGATCCGCGCCGCCGCCGCCGGCGAATGCCACCTTGACCCCGCCGCCGCCAAGCTGCTGGCCGCCTCGCTGCGCATGCCCCGGCCGGCCGCGGACACCCTGACCGCCCGCGAACTCGAGGTACTCACTCTCATCGCGGAGGGCAGGACCAACCGGCAGATCGCCCGCCAGCTCAATGTCACCGAACGCACCGCACGTACCCACGTGTCCAATATCCTCGCCAAACTCCAGCTGACCTCACGCACCCAGGCCGCGCTGTGGGCGGTTCAGGAAGGACTCGCCCCCACCCGCAAACCCGCCTGACCGGACACGCACTCGGCGGAATGACGTAGGCCGCACCGGTCGAACCGCCGCTGCCCCCAGCGGCGTGACTGGCAACAATTAAGCCATAGCCAACTCCACGGGGGGTTCTGTCTGGTCAGACACCGATGCTGGCCGCCGCCAGCATCCAGGCACGAAAGGGCACAACGATGACCGCCGCCAACCGGTTGCGCGTGCTCATCATCGACCACGACCGGCGGGTCCGCTGCGGGCTCAGCGACCTGCTCACCACAGAACCCGATCTTGAAATCTGCGCGACCGCGGGCAGTGCCCGGACGGCGCTCGCCCACATCAGCGCCCAGCGGCCCGACGTGGCCCTGCTGGACGTGCTGCTCCCAGGCCCCGCCCAAGGGCTCAGCCTCCTCCAGAAACTGCACACTCTTGGGTTGCCCGCCGTCGTGCTCACCACCGCCGCATCATTGCGCGACCAAGCACAACAATCAGGTGCCGCCGCATTCCTCGAAAAAGACGGCAACCTCCACCTCATCCCCCAAGCCCTGCGAGCAGCCGCCCAGGCAAACCCCAAAACCCGACGCCAGCGCTGAACTGGCTGATCTACGTACCGTTCCCGCACACGCCCAATACCAGCTGGCAGGCAGGTGCCAAGAAGTGTGGAGGCTACTCAATGGCCCTTCACTCACCGTGACCGCTCAGCGCGATGGTGCCTTGGTTGAGCTGGCGAGTTCGAGTAACTGCCGGTCATTGACCCAGGCTGCCGACTGATAGCACTTGAAATCGCTTGAGTTCGAAAACTGACTCTTCCGGCCGTTCTTACATGAATTGGCACCATTGACGAGCAAGATATCTTTAAGCCCTGGATATCTCTGGACCGGTGCGGTCCAGAGATAAACAATGGGTGTAGGTGGGACAGGGCGCGGTCCCTTTGGCGCTGGCGATCTGGAGGCTTGCCGTGGGGACGGTCGACGGGATGCGGCGGCGCCGGTCGCGGCAACGGATTCCACGGCCAAAGACGGTTCAGTTCTCGCTGTCTGAGGAAGAGTTCGTCGAGGTGAGCGAGGCGGCGGCGCGGTCTGTGCTGGCTCGGGGCGCGTTCGCCGCGGAGGCGGCGCTGGCGACGGCTCGCGGTTCCCAGGCACGAGTGTGGTCGCCGGCTGGGCGGCGGCCAGGGCCAGGTACCCCTCGACCTGCGCCGGGGTATAGGGGGCCTTGGCACGCTCGCGGGGCAGCGGCGCGCCCGGCGGGGCCAGCGCCGGGACCACGCGGCGGGCGATGAACCGCAGGTTCGTGCGCAGCGTCCGCCGCGCCGGCCCGGACAGGCCCGGCGCATACGCGGTGAACCGCTCGGTGCCGCCGCCATCACCACCGCCCGGGCAAAACCCGCCGCCGGGTCAGGCACCGAGGCCGGCCGCCACCGGGTGATGTACTCAGCCACCTCACCTGTAATCACACAATACTTATACTGTGTGATATGCCGGGAGCGCGGGATCCCAGATGCCAGACTGAGAACGTGTCGCCCACCCCGGCCCAGCGCGCCCAGGCCGCCCGCATCGCCGCCGCGATCGCCGAGATCGGCTTCGCCCTGCCCGGCACCCTCACCGAACGCCCGATGCGCTGCGGCCACCCCAACTGCCGCTGCCACGCCGACCCTCCCGCCCTGCACGGCCCCTACCACCAATGGACCCGCAAGATCGCCGGCAAAACCGTCACCCGGTTCCTCACCGACGACCAGCTCGCCGACTACAGCGACTGGTTCGACAACCAGCGCCGCCTCCGCCAGCTAATCGGACAGCTCGAAGCACTCAGCCTGGCCATCGTCGAAGCCGATCCACGCGGGAAGAAAAAACCAAGAAACCCACCCAGCGAAACCAGGCATACCACCACATAACACCGTGGACGCAGCCCGCTTAACCTGTGAGCCAGCCCCGGCCCGCCCCCCACCAGCCCAGGTCACACCCAAACGTGAAGACCTAACCAAAAGTGCAGGTCACAGACGTGTTAGCTGTAGCTCAAGTTGTTTCCAAGATCGTTTGACCGTTATCTGACCGTCAGCGTGAACACCGATCAGCGGTGCTGATTGTCATGGATCGGGCCTCACAGGCACGTCGGCAGGGCGCGTTAGTGGCTCGGGTTGAACAGACGTCGCCGGATCCGCTGTTGATCGAGCGATCTGCCGACAGGCTGCTGCTTCTGCCTGCATACCTTCGCAGCTTCGGGTGACGGCTACCGGGATTGAATCCCCGGAGGTCTTCCGCTACCAGGAGGTGCCCGACCCGCGCTGACCGCCGACGGCGTGCTGGTCGCCGTGAAGGCGATCAGCGTCGAGGGCGGCGACACCCTGACCGCGCCAGCGGGGAGGTGCCGTCAGCCCCGCACATCGTCGGCTACCAGGCGGCCGGGACCGTGTTCCGGACCGGTGACCCGGTCCGCGGGTTCGGCTCGGGGGACCGGGTCGTCACGGTCGGGACCGACGGTTCTCACGCAGGAGTTGCGCGTCGCGGGCGAGCGGTTCTGCTGGCACATCCCGGACGGCCTGCCCACCGAGGTGGCGGCGTGTGTTCTTCGGTGACCGGGCCCATCAGGTCATGGCGGCCCGGCTGGGCGACGTCGCGGCCGGGACGCTGCGCGTGGTAATCGACCGCACCTTCCCGCTCGCAGGCGCCGCCGAGGCGCATGCCTACATCGAAAGCCGCCAGGCTTTTGGCCGCGTGCTGCTGAAGCCCTAACCGTCACGAGCCGGAACTAACGGGCAGCGAGATCGGGCGCGGGGACAGCAGAGCTGAATGCACCCGGCGATCATCCGTGCCGTTAAGCCCGTCACCGCCTGACGGCGCCGCCACCCGGGTCCACCGTTCAGGTCAGGCTCGGCCGGCTGGCGTGTAGTTCGCGCTGGGGTCGGCGTCGTGGGCTGCCTGGCAGACGGTGCAGCGGATGGTGCGCGCGGGTGGTTCGACGGCCACGATGCGGTTGAGCGCCATGGTGGAGGTCAGCCAGCGGGGCGTGACGTGGGCGTGCGCGGAGCAGACTGCGGCGCAGCAGTCGGCGCAGATCGCGACGGCCTCGGCGGGGTGGCCGAGGGCGGCACAGTCGAAGCAGTTCATCAGGTGGCCTCCTGATCGGCGGGTTCGGCGGGGTAGTAGTGGCGGCGGGCCCAGAGCGCGATGTAGACCAGGGCGACCATGACGGGGACTTCGATGAGCGGCCCGACCACGCCAGCGAGGGCCTGCCCGCTGGTCACCCCGAACACGCCGATCGCCACGGCGATGGCCAGTTCGAAGTCGTTGCTGGCGGCGGAGAACGACAGGGCCGCGGTGCGTGGGTAGGTCAGGTGCAGGCGGCGGCCGATGGCGAACGCGCCGCCCCACATGATGGCGAAGTAGGCGAGCAGCGGCAGCGCGATCCGGGCGACGTCTAGCGGCTGTGAGGTGATCTTGTGGCCTTGCAGGGCGAACAGGATCACCACGGTGAACAGCAGCCCGTACAGGGCGATGGGTGCGATCTTGGGCAGGAATCTGGTTTCGTACCAGTCCCGGCCGCGGGCGCGTTCGCCGAGGGTGCGGGTCAAGTACCCGGCCAGCAGGGGGATCCCGAGGAAGATCGCCACGGTGGCGGCGATCTCGGCGATGGAGACGTGCAGGCTGGTGGTGTGCAGGCCTAGCCAGGCGGGCAGCACTTGCAGGTAGAAGAACGCCAGCGCGGAGTACAGCAGGACCTGGAAGACGGCGTTGAGGGCGACCAGGACGGTGGCCATCTCCCGGTCCCCGGCGGCCAGGTCGGTCCAGATCAGCACCATGGCGATGCACCGGGCCAGCCCGACCAGGATGACCCCGGTCCGGTAGGCAGGCTGATCGGAGAGGAACAGCCAGGCCAGCGCGAACATGACCGCCGGGCCGACGACCCAGTTGGCCAGCAGCGAGACGGTCATCATCCGCCGGTCCGCGGTGATCTGGCTGATCTGGTCGTAGCGGACCTTGGCCAGCACCGGGTACATCATCAGCAGCAGGCCCAGGGCGATCGGCAGGCTGGTGCCATGGATGGCCACCTGGTTCAGGGCGCTGTTCAGGCCCGGGACCAGGCGGCCCAGCAGCAGCCCGGCCGCCATGGCCGCCCCGATCCACACCGGCAAGTACCGGTCCAGCATGCTCAGCCGGGATACGACCGCCTGGTGCCCGCCTGATGTCTCGGTTCCCGGCGTCCGGCTCGCCTTGGTGGCCGTCATCGCGGCACCTCCGTAGCGCACAAAGAACGCCCGGCCCACGCGGTGGTGACCTGCTCCCCGGGCAGCGGCACGCCGGCCGCCGATGCCTGCGCCCACAGCGCCGCGAATCCCGCGCCGTCCAGTCGGTAGTCCACCCAGCGGCCCCGTTTGGATGCGGTCACCAGGCCGGCCTCGCGCAGCACCCGCAGGTGGTAGGACAGCAAATTGGGCGCCACCGGTACCTGCTCTTGCAGGTCACACACGCACCGACCGCCGGTGGCCAGCACGCCGATCAGGCGAAGGCGAACCGGGTCGGCCAGCGCCGCGAACCCCGCCGTCAGTTCAACCGGGGTCGAATCAACAACTGTTGAACCATCCATGCTTTGACCGTAGGGCTGGCCGTCCCGCCGCAGGCCGGGCCATTGGTCACTTCCCCGCCAGCCGTCAGCCCCCAGTCCGCCTGGCAGCGCGGCAGCCGCACCCGGGCGGCCGGTGACCCATCTGCTGGTGGCTGGTTACGGATGCGGGGTGGCAGGCTTGGCGGCCTGGATGATCGCCGAGTGCAGGCCCGGCCCGGCCTCGAGGGTGAGCGTGACGCTGATGTCGGCGAACCCGGCCGCCTGGAGCAGGTGGGCGTACTGGCGCTGGGTGAGGGTGCCGTTGAGGCAGCCGACTTGGCGCTCGGCGTCAGTGAGCTGGGCGGGGTCGAAGCCTTCGTCGGCGATCATGTCGCTGACGCCCAGCCGCCCACCGGGCCGCAGCACCCGGAACGCCTCGGCCAGGACGCGCGGTTTGTCGGTGGACAAGTTGATGACGCAGTTGGAGATGACCACGTCCACGTGCCCGCCGGGCAGTGGGATGTCCTCGATGTGGCCGTGCAGGAAGGTGGCGTTGGTGACACCGGCCGCGGCGGCGTTGGCGCGGGCCAGGGCGAGCATGTCCTCGCTGGCGTCCAGGCCGTAGGCGGTGCCGCCGGGGGCGACCCGGCGAGCCGACAGCAGCACGTCCAGGCCGCCGCCCGAGCCCAGGTCCAGCACGGTCTGGCCGGGGCGGAGGTCGGCGACCGCGAGGGGGTTGCCGCAGCCGAGGCTGGCGCGCAGCGCAGCCTCGGGGGCGCCGTCGGTGCCGGTGTAGGCGGCGGCGCCGAAGCCCCCGTTGGCGAACGCGCCCGGGTCGCAGTCGGCGATGGCGTCACCGGCCAGGGCGGACCGAGCCAGGCCGGAGTAACGGCTGATGACATCGCTTCGCGTGGGATGGTCGGTCATTGGGTGCTCCTTAGGAGTGGGCCGGGACGGGGGCGGGCCGGCCCATGACGATGTCGGCGGCGGTAGGGAAGCAGTCCACGCAGGCGTCGTTGATCCGGTAGTAGGTGGCGGTTCCTCGGGGCTCGGACAGCAGGAACCGCACCTCGGCCAGGATCTTGAGGTGCGCGGACACGGTGGACTGGACGACGTCGACGGCGGCGACGATCTCGCCCACGTTCATCGGCGTGCCGCGGCGGGCGAGCAGCGAGACGATCTGGATCCGGGTGGGGTCGGCGAGCGCCTTGAACCAGGCGGCGTACTCGGCCGCGGTGGCCCGGTCAAGAGGCTGGGCAGGGTCTTTCATCGTCTATCGACGATAATCGATAAAGCCTGAGGATGGAAGACCAGATCGAGGGCGGATGCGTCAGCACGGCAGGCTGGACAGGGAGGCGCAGCCACACGATCACCCGGCCCACGCCCGGCGTCCTTCGGCCACCGCCCAGCCCGCGATGCCGAGGGCGACCACGCCATCGAGCCACCACGCGCCAAACAGCGTGTTGACGGCCCGCCCGGCGAACACGGCCATCGCCAGGTACGCGCACAGCAGGTTCTGGGTTCCTTCCCCGGCGGTTGCGGCCGAGCCCAGCCGGGCGCCAATCCTCCGCTTGGCCACCCCGAGCGCGGGCTCGAAGATCGCGGTGCCCGCGGTGAGGATCAGCCCGGCGACGCTGGTCTCGGCCCGGTCACCAGCCGCCAGGCCCAGGATCGCCTCGACGGCGATGTAGGGCGCGAGCAGGAAGAAACTGACCGCCACCAGGCGCTGGGCGTGCCGCTCGGACGTGGCGCTGGCCAACCGGGTGCCGGTGAACCGCCAGATCACGATGACCGACGCCATCGCCTCGATGCCACTGTCGAGGCCGAACCCCAGCAACGCCACCGACCCGGCGAGCACGGCCGCGGCGATCGCCACCCCGCCCTCGACACCCATCCAGGCCAGCGTCAGCCACGACAGCGCCCGGGCGATCCGCGCCAACCGCAGCCAGTCGGCCGGCACCGGCCCGGCGGCCCGGCACCGGTCACTGCCAGCCGCCGCACGCCCAGGTACGGGGCCTTATCTCGCCATCTCCGCGACGCTCCACCGCCCGGTCCGCTTGGGCAGTCCGCTGTCTCCCCGGAGGGCGGGTCCCGGCCATCCGTCAGGGCGATGCGGTCCCGATCAGCGTGCCGAGGCTGGCCAGTACCTGGGTGCGGGCCCGGTAGTAGACCCATACGCCGCGCTTTTCCCGGTCCAGCAGGCCCGCCTCGTGCAGCACCTTCAGGTGGTGGCTGATCGTCGGCTGGGTCAAATCGAACGCCTCGTTCAGGTCACACACGCAGGCCTCGCCGCCGGGATGGGAGGCGACCAGGGACATCAGCCGCAACCGCACCGGGTCGGCCAGCGCCTTCATCTGCGGCGCGACCTGCGCGGCCTGCTCGGCCGACAACGGCTCAGCCGCCAGCGGCGGGCAGCAGGCCGCCACCGGGGCCGGGTCCAGCAGCGGCAGAGACTTAGACATACATCTATATTGACAGACTTCAATGCCTGTGGCAAGCTCAGAGTTGCCGCAGACATAGACACTCATCGAAGTCTTACTCAGGAGGTTCTGCACATGTCCCGTCTTCAGCTCGCGCTCAACGTCACCGACATCGACCGGGCGGTCGCCTTCTACGCCAAGCTGTTCGGCACCGAGCCGGCTAAGGTCCGGCCGGGGTATGCGAACTTCGCCATCGCCGAGCCGCCGCTGAAGCTGGTGCTGCTGGAAAACCCCGGCCAGGGCGGCACCCTCAACCACCTCGGCGTCGAGGTCCCCGACACCGGCACGGTCGAGGCAGAGCAGGTGCGCCTGGCCGAGGCCGGGCTCGCTCCGGCCCCGGCGGGCGAGACCACCTGCTGCTACGCCACGCAGGACAAGTTCTGGGTGCAGGGCGCCCCCGACAGCGAGGCCTGGGAGATCTACACCGTCCTGGCTGACAGCCCTACCTTCTACGCCGAAGGCCACGGCGAGGCATGCTGTGGCGGCACCGGCCAACCCGGCGAGCCAGCGGTCGCCCACGACGCCCCCTGCTGCTAACCGGCGCGGGCTGTTACTACCGGAACCCGTGCGAAGGAGCTAGGTCATGTCATCGGTCACTGATGTGGTGGTCATCGGCGCGGGCCAGTCCGGCCTGGCCGCCGCCCATGCCCTGCTGGGGCACGGCATCAGCCCGGTGGTGCTGGAGGCCGGGGACCGCGCCGCAGGATCCTGGCCGTGCTACTACCACAGCCTGAAGGCCTTTTCGCCGGCACGATTCAACGCCATGACCGGGATGCCCTTCCCCGGCGACTCAGACCGCTACCCGGCCCGTGACGAAGTAGCCGATTACCTGGACAGCTACGCGGCCGCGCTTGGCGTGGAGATCCGCACCCGCACCAAGGTGGCGACCGTCGGCAAGGACGGCCGTGGGTTCGTAGTCGTGACGGCTGACGGGCGGCGGCTGCGGCCGGCGGGGGTCGTTGCGGCCAGTGGCTCGTTTTCCAGCCCTTATCGCCCTGCTTTCCCGGGTCAGGGGAGCTTCACCGGTGAACTCACCCATGTCGCCGAATACCGGAACCCCGCTCCCTACGCCGGGAAGCGGGTCATCGTGGTGGGTGCGGGCGATTCCGCCGCCCAGGTGGCCAACGAGCTGGCGCCCCTGGCAAAGGTCACCGTTGCTGCGCGGCACCCGCTGCGGTTCATTCCACAGCGGATCGGCGGGAAGGACGTGCACCACTGGCTGGGGGAGACCGGGTTCGACGCGCTGCCCGCCGCGTGGCTGGACAAGATCACCGGCGGGAGCGTGATCACCGACAGCGTGGGCTTCGGCCAGACACTCGCCGACGGCCTGCTCGACGTCCGGCCGATGTTCGCCGGCCTGGATGGCGATCACGTCGTCTGGAACCAGCGTGAGCGCGAACGGGCCGATGCGGTCATCCTGGCCACCGGCTACCGCCCCAGCCTCGGCTACCTCGCCGGCCTCGGCGCCCTGGACCCGAGCGGCGCACCGCTGCACGCAGGCGGGATATCGACCACCCACCTGGGGCTGGTCTACCTCGGCCTGGAACACCAGCGCTCCTTCGCCTCCAACACCCTCCGCGGAGTCAGCGCCGACGCCTCCGCCGTTGTCGCTCCGCTGGTGGCGTGGATCCGCGACGCCCCCCGCACGATCGGCCTGACCACCCCGCAGACACACGCCTGGACCACCGCCTCAGGCGAGGCAAGGACCGCCGCCTAAGGAGATCGGTCAGCTGACCGGGGCTGTCAGCAGGGACGCCATGCGTTCGAGCGCGGCGGGCACCAGCCGGTAGTAGACCCAGGTGCCGCGCCGCTCGCTGGTGATGATCCCGGCCTCGCGCAGCACCTTCAGGTGATGGCTGATCGTCGGCTGGGTCAGGTCGAACGCGGTGGTCAGGTCACAGACGCACACCTCGCCGCCCTGATGGGCCCCAATCAGGGACAGCAGCCGCAGCCGGACCGGGTCGCCGAGCGCCTTGAAGACCTGCGCCAGCCCCGCCGCCGCGCTCTCGCCGATCGGCTCGCGGACCAGCGGTATCGCGCACTCCGCGGTATCCGCCGGCGATCCGGTGACCGGGAGGAGGTCGAGGACGCGCTGGCCTGGCTGGATAGACATTCTCCTATCTTGACGGTCATCTATTCAGCCTGGCAAGCTGAGCCTGTCTGCATCGACACATATCAATTCAGAGGGTCAGTGAGAGCGAAGAGCGGCATGACCGGCTGGCTGAGCAGCCAATTCCCGGTCGGCGTGTGAGGGCTGGAGCCGAGGGTGAATGAGATCGCGTTGTGGCGGCGGCTGCTGGCGGAGTTGCTGGGCAGCGCGTTCCTGGCCGCGATAGTGGTCGGTTCGGGGATCGCCGCGCAGCGACTGTCACCGGGTGAGACCGGTTTGGAGTTGCTGGAGAACGCGGCCGCGACCGCAGCGGGGCTGTTCGCGATCATCTTGATGTTCGGGCCGGTGTCCGGTGGCCATTTCAACCCGGTGGTGTCGTTCGCGGACGCGGTGTTCGGCGGGCTGTCCTGGCGGGACGCCACCGCCTACCTGCCCACACAGGTCGCTGGCTGCATCGCCGGTGCAATGGTGGCGAACCTGATGTTCGCCCAGGCGGCGGTCAGCATCTCCACCAAGCACCGGGCCACCCCGGCGCACTTCCTGTCCGAGATCGTGGCGACCCTGGGCCTGATCGTGGTGATCTTCGCGCTGGCCCGGTCCGGGCGCAACCGTTACGCCCCCGCGGCCGTCGGCGCCTACATCGGGGCGGCGTACTTCTTCACCTCCTCCACCAGCTTCGCCAACCCCGCGATCACCATCGGCCGGATGTTCTCCGATACGTTCGCCGGCATCGCCCCGTCCTCGGCCCCGGCGTTCATCGCCGCCCAGATCATCGGCGGCGCCCTGGCCGTCCTGGTGATCAGGGCGCTCTACCCCCGCCTCACCGCGGCCGACGCCGCCGAGATCATCGTCCCCCACCACGAAGACGAAGCCAGGCCGGGCGCCAGGCGCGCGGCCAGCGACGGAGCATCGGCCCCGCCCGGCCGGGCCGGGCCGCGCCAGTCCCGGTAAATGCGCACACGAGTGGAGAGCCTGCTATGCACCTGGTCATGATCGGCGGCAGCGACGCCGGGATCAGCGCGGCACTGCGTGCCCGTGAACTGGACCCGAGCGCGGAGGTCACGGTGGTGGCCGCCGATGCTTACCCGAACTTCTCTATCTGCGGGATCCCCTACTACGTTTCCGGCGAGGTCGCCCACTGGCGCAACCTGGCCCACCGCACCAGCGCGGACCTGGAAGCCACCGGGATGGGCCTGCGGCTGGACACCACCGCCCGCCGCATCGACCCCGGCGCCCGCAAGCTCCTGGCCACTGCCCCCAATGGCGGGGAGGAGGTGCTCGGCTATGACAAGCTGATCGTCGGCACCGGCGCGGTCCCTATCCGCCCGCCGATCGGCGGCCTGAACGGCCCGGATGCGCTCGGCCCCGGCGACGGGGTGCACCTGTTGCACTCGATGGGCGACACGTTCGCGGTCATGCATACCCTGGAACAGGCCGCCCCGGCCACCGTGGTGATCATCGGCGCCGGGTACATCGGCCTGGAGATGGCCGATGCCCTGACTACCCGGGGCCTGTCGGTCATCCAGATGGAACAACTCCCCGAGGTGCTGCCCACCGTCGACCCGGCGCTCGGCGCCCTGGTCCGGGCCGAACTGGAGTGCCATGGCGTGGAGGTGCTGACCGGCACCGCCGCCCGGCAGATAAGCCGTGCCGCCCCGGGCGAGGCCGGGCGGCTGCGGGTGGAGGCCCAGGCCGCCGACGGCACGGCGGTCACCCGTCCGGCTGACATGGTGCTGGTCGTGGTGGGCGTGCGCCCCGACACCGAACTGGCCGCCGGCGCCGGCGCCACCCTGGGGTTCAAGAACGCGATCGCCGTGGACCGGCAGATGCGCACCAGCCTGCCGGACATCTTCGCCGCCGGGGACTGCGTGATCACCCACCACCGGCTGCTCGGCGAGACCTACCTGCCGCTGGGCACCACCGCCCACAAACAGGGCCGCGTCGCCGGCGAGAACGCCCTCGGCGGGCACCGGGAGTTCGCCGGCAGCCTCGGCACCCAGGTCGTCAAGATCTTCGACCAGGCCGCCGCCCGCACCGGCCTGCGCGACCACGAAGCCACCGCCGCCGGGTTCGACCCGGTCACCGTCGGCTCCGAGGCCGACGATCACAAGGCCTACTACCCCGGCAGTCACCGCATCAGCATGCGCGTCACCGGCGACCGTGGCACCGGCCGGTTGCTCGGGATGCAGCTGTTCGGACACCTGCACGCCGAAATCGCCAAGCGCATCGACATAGCCGCCGCGGCGATCTTCCACGGCATGACGATCGACGCCGTCAGCGACCTCGACCTGTCCTACACCCCGCCACTGGGCAGCCCCTGGGAAGCGGTCCAAATGGGCGCCCAGGCCTGGGCCCGCAACACCCGGCGGACCTAACCCTTCAGGCTTTACGCAGAGGACCAGCCATGTCAGGGCACACCGCACGATCGAGCCGGCAGTTCTATCGCGCACCACGCACCACCATCGGGGCCGGCGCCGCCGCAATGCTTCTTCTTGCCGTCAGCGCGTGCTCCTCAACCGCGGCTGGCCCGGCCAACCCAGGGACGTCGCCGAGCGTGGCCAGCTTCGGCGCCGGCAGCCAGAGGGCCACGGTCACCGGGTCGGGTTCCACCTTCGACGCGCCGTTCTTCGACCTGGCCTTCGCCCACTACCACCAGCAACATCCCGCGGTCAGCATCAGCTACGCCGCCGTAGGCAGCGGCGCGGGCATCGCTGCCTTCTCCGCCAAGAAAGCCGACTTCGGCGCCTCCGACGTGCCCATGACCGCCAGCGAACAAGCCGCCGCCACCGGCGGGCCGTCCGTCCAGGTACCTGTCGCCCTCGGCGCCGAAGTCGTCGTGTACCACCTGGACCTGCCCGGAGGGCACCGGCTGCACCTGACCGGCCCGGTGATCGCCCGGATCTTCCTCGGCCAGATCACCCACTGGGACGACCTCGCCATCACCGTCCTCAACCCCGGCATCAGCCTGCCGAACGCGCCGATCACCGTCGTCCACCGCTCCGACGGCAGCGGCACCACCTACATTTTCAGCAACTACCTCTCCAACATCGACCCGGCCTGGGCGGCCAAGGTCGGCACCGGCAAGACTCTCCACTGGCCAGTCGGGGAAGGCGCAGAAGGCAACGGCGGCGTAGGCACCACGGTGTACAGCACTCCCTGGTCCATCGGATATGTCGAACGCACCTATGCGCATGGCTCGCTGCTGTCGTTCGCCTCCATCCGCAACCGGGCCGGCCGCTACGTCATCCCAACCGCGGCAACCATCGCCGCCGCCGCCACCCAAAAGCGCCACATCACAGCCACCGACTTCTCCATCGTCAACCAGCTAGGAGCCAACAGCTACCCCATCAGCGGCTACAGCTGGGCGCTTGTCTACACCCACCAGCCAAGCCAGGCGACGGGGCAAGCCCTCATCAACATGCTGGACTGGCTCACCCACGCCGGACAGGCTTACGCCGCCGCCACCAGCTACGTCCCCCTGCCGTCTCAAATCCAGCAACTCGCCCATGCCATGCTTCAGCGGGTGACCGGCCCGGGCGGGACCCACCTCCTGGGCTGACCGCACCGTGTCCAGTCGCGGCCCTACACCACTGGTGATCCTGCCGGGCAGGTGACTGAGGGCTCGTCGCAGGCGGGACTGTACTTTCAACTGGCCCGCCGGGCGCGAGGGCTGTCCTTGTCGGCAGATCGCCGGGCGGCCCGGTAAGTCGCATACGCGCCGCGGCAGTGCTCGCACCGGCACCTTGCGGCGTTGTAGGCCGTGAGGGTCCCGTGCCGGTACCGCCGGCCGTTGGCGTCCGGGTCGGTCAGGCCCGCCGGCCCGACGACCGCGAGGCGGCGGCGGCTCGCAGGCCCGTCCGGAGCTCGGTAGCTGAACAGCAGGTCGTCGGGTCCCAGCCTGCGGGCGCGGACGTGCGCCACGATCTTGGCGGTGATCTGGGCGCTGAGCTTGAGCCGCCGGTACTCCTTGTCCTTCGGGTAGTCCTTGACCAGGAACTGGCCGCGGGACGGATGCTCTAAGGGGGATCTCGACGACCGCGCGGCTGACGGTGAGGATGCGGCTGGGCACGTCCAGGTCACGGGGCCGCAGCTCGGTCAGCTCGCCCCACCGCAGGCCGCTCTCGATGTCGGTCTCCACCAGCAGCCGGGTGTCGGCATCCGGCAGCGCCTGGTACAGCAGGTCGACTCGGCGGCGGTGATGATCCGCCTGGGCTTCTTCGGGACCGGCGGCGTCTTCACCCCGCGGCTTGGGTGGATGGTGGCAACTTCATCGGCTAAGCCTCGATCCACCGTGTGAATTCGGGTGATCGTTCCCCGGCGCCGGTTGCCGGGAAAGTGATTTTGTCGTTCGTGCGGGCGTGTTCTGCCTGCCG
>Ga0335078_10006453_pt1 | contig 17359 bp, 16 predicted proteins | sample Lox_Sample_32_FD_206711 | JGI IMG/M metagenome (GOLD analysis project Ga0335078, IMG submission 206711) | Soil microbial communities from Loxahatchee National Wildlife Refuge, Florida, United States - Lox_Sample_3.2 | ecosystem: Environmental > Terrestrial > Soil > Wetlands | place: USA... | reverse complement strand
CCGCAAGATGGCGCGATGCGATCTCGCGCGCGATGCCGACCGTCATGTCCTCGAGCCGGTCGTGCGCGACGGAGAGCGATGCGATGCCGATCTCGGCGGCTTCCGTTCCCGACAGATTGCGGCCGACAAGCGCGATATGCGACAGCTTCTTCAGCGGTATTCCGCTATGCAGCAGGGTCGCGGTGACGAGCTGCCCGAACGAGCCGCGCAGAATTTCCGGCATGCCGATCTGCGCGTCGTCGGCGACATAGACGAGGTCGTGGCAATTCACGATACCGAGCGCGCCGCCGAGGCAGTAGCCGTGCACCTGCGCGATCATGATGCGCGGGAAGCGGCGCACCGCATCGGCGATCTGAATGGTGGGCGTCGGCCGGTCCCAATCGAGGAGGGCCCCGTGCGATATCTCGCGCAGGAAAGCGAGGTCGAGGCCCGACGAGAAGGCCGGGCCCGCGCCCGCCGTGATCGAAACCTTGAGCGATGCGTCCGCGCGGATGAGCTCGAGCGCGTCGAGGAAGGCACGGCACATCGGCCGGTTCCAGCAGTTCCGCTTGTCCGGCCGGTTGAGGAGGATGCGCGCCACACCGGCATCCTCGAGCCGCTGCAAGATGAGCTCCGGCCATTCCTTGATCGCGCGCCATGACGCCGCCATGCCGTGTCCTCCGATCGCAATCCTTAACCGGGGATTAAATGGCGCGCCCGGCGGCGCCACAAGAGGCCGCGCAAAGCGCCGGGGAAAGGGCCGCCGGGCAGGTCCGTCCGCGCTCCAGCGTTCACGGAAAGAACAAAGGGCGTTCACGGCGCAAACGCTTGACGTTCATGGGCCGAACGTGGTACCTCGACCCGCGATGGCCAAGCGCGAAACCCTTCTCCCGGCGCGCGAGAGCGATGTCGGCATCGTGCTCGGCATGCTGAACGCGGTCGAGCGCGACAGCGCCATCACGCAGCGCCATTTGGCGCGCGAGCTCGGCATCGCCCTGGGGCTCGCCAACGCCTACGTCAAGCGCTGCGCGAAAAAAGGTCTCATCAAAATTCGCCACGTGCCGCTCAACCGCTATGCCTACTACCTGACGCCCAAGGGCTTCGTCGAAAAAAGCCGTCTCACCGCCGAATATCTCTCGGTGTCGTTCGATTTCTTCCGCCGCGCGCGGCAGGAGACGATCGCGCTTCTGGCCGCCTGCCGCGAACGCGGCTGGAGCCGCGTCGTGCTGTGGGGCGCGAGCGAGATCGCCGAGGTGATGGTGCTGAGCGCGGCCGAGGCCGGGGTCGAGATCCTGTGCGTCATGGGCCCCGCGAACGGCCAGAAATCCTGCGGCGGCCGTCCCGTCGTTGCCGATTTCGCGGAGGCTTTGGCGCTCGCCGGGACGATCGACGTGATCGTTGTGACCGACACGCGCGCGCCACGCGAAAGCCAGGACGCGGCGCTCGCGGCGGCTCGACAGCATGCCATCGCCGCCGAGCGCGTCCTTGCGCCCGCCATGCTTGGCCTCGCGCCGGCGGCGAAGGTGCGGCCATGATGCGCTGGTACGTGGTCCACACGCAGCCCGCTGCCGAGGCCAAGGCCGCCGAGCATCTGGCGCGTCAGGGTTATCCCACATATCTGCCGCGCCACCGCCGCTGGGTCCGACACGCGCGCCGGCGCGAGCTCGCGCTCCGCGCGCTCTTTCCGCGTTATCTCTTCGTCGGCATCGATCGCGCGCTGATGAGCTGGCGCCCGATCCGCTCGACCGTCGGTGTCGCAGGCATCGTGTGCAGCGGCGCCGAGCCGCTCGCCGTGCCGCCGCATGTTGTCGAGACGCTGCGCGCGCATGAGAGCGCCGGCGATTTCGACGATCTGACCCCGGCGCGGCGCCTCGCGCCCGGCGACAAGGTGCGGCTCGACGACGGACCGTTCGCCGATTTCGTCGGCCGGCTCGTTTCGATCGGCCCTGACTGGCGCGCGGTCGTGTTCTTCGAATTTTTGGGCCGCGTCGTGCGCGCCGAAGTTGCGGGCAGCGCGCTCGAAGCGGCGTGAACTGCCCGGCGGCGCGGCCGCCGGGATCGTCTCAACCTTTCCCCCGGTGAAAGAGCTTTCACCCGGACTGCGGTAGCATGAGAAAAAATGACAAACCGCCGCGCGTCGCCGTCATCGGCGCGGGCTATTGGGGCAAGAACCTCGTCCGCAATTTCGCCGAGCTGGGCGCGCTTGCGGCGATCTGCGATAGCGACCGCGCCTCGGTCACGCCGCTCGCCCAGCGCTACAAGGTTCCGCTCGCCGATCTCGCGGACGTTCTGGCCGATCCCGCCATCGCGGGTGTCGCGATTGCGGCGCCCGCGGTGCTTCATGGCGAGCTCGCATCGGCCGCGCTCGAAGCGGGCAAGCATGTCTTCGTCGAGAAGCCATTGGCGCTCGAGGTCGGCGAGGCCGAGCGGGTCGCTGCGCTTGCCAAGCGCGCCGGCCGCACCCTCATGGTGGGCCACCTGCTGCAATATCATCCGGCGTTCGAGAAGCTGAAATCGCTCGTCGCCGAAGGCGCGCTCGGCCGGCTTCAGTATCTCTATTCGAACCGGCTCAATCTCGGCAAGGTGCGGCGCGAGGAGGACATCCTCTGGAGCTTCGCGCCGCACGACATCTCGATGATCCTGTCGCTCGTGGGATCGGAGCCGGCGCGGGTCGATGCCACGGGCTCGTGCTTCCTCCATCGCGAGATCGCCGACGTGACGATGACGCATCTGGGATTTGCCGGCGGCGAGGAGGCGCACATCTTCGTCTCGTGGCTTCACCCCTTCAAGGAGCAGAAGCTCGTCGTGGTCGGCGACCGGGCAATGGCGGTGTTCGATGACGGCGAGCCATGGGCGAGGAAGCTTCAGCTTTATCCGCACCGCATCGAATGGCGCGACACGCTGCCGGTGCCGCAGCGCGCCGAGGCCGAGCCCGTGGCGCTCGCCGAGGCCGAGCCGCTCCGCCTCGAGCTTCAGCATTTCCTCGACTGCATCGCATCAGGCGCGGCGCCCCGCACCGATGGCGCCGAGGCCGTGCGCGTGCTGCGCGTTCTGGCCCAAGCGACGTCTTCGCTCCGCACCGGACGCGCCGCCCCCGCGCCCGCTCCCGCTCCCGCTCCCGCGCATCCCGGCGCGCAGATCCATCCGACCGCCATTGTCGATGCCCCCGCCGAGATCGGCGACGGCACCCGGATCTGGCATTTCAGCCACGTGCTGCCGGGCACGCGGATCGGGCGGCGCTGCGTCCTCGGCCAGAACGTGATGGCGGGCCCCAACGTCATCATCGATGACGACTGCAAGATCCAGAACAACGTCTCGATCTATCAGGGCGTGACACTCGAGGCAGGCGTGTTCTGCGGCCCGTCTTGCGTTTTCACCAACGTCCACAACCCGCGCGCGGAGATCGAGCGCAAAAGCGAATTCCGCCCGACGCTCGTGAAGCGCGGCGCCACGATCGGCGCCAACGCGACCATCCTCTGCGGCCACACGATCGGCGCTTACGCCTTCATCGCCGCGGGCGCCGTGGTGACGAAGGATGTGCCGGACTACGCGCTCATGGTCGGCAATCCGGCACGGCGCGCCGGCTGGATGAGCCGCGCCGGCGCGCGCCTTGGCCCCGATCTCGTCTGCCCGATCGAAGGGCGGCGCTATCGCGAGGCTGGCGCCGGCACGATCGAACCCGTAGGCGAGTGACGATGGCGCCTCCCATTCCCTTCATCGATCTGAAGGCACAGCGCGAGCGTTTGGGCGGGCGCATCGACCGCGCCATCGCCCAGGTGATCGCGCACGGCCAGTTCATTCTCGGGCCCGAGGTGGCGGCGCTGGAGCGGCAACTCGCCGAGTTTTGCGGCGCGAAGCATTGTGTCACCTGCGCCAATGGCACCGATGCGCTGGGCCTCGTGCTGATGGCGTGGGGCGTGAAGCCGGGCGATGCCGTGTTCGTGCCGAGCTTCACCTTTGTCGCGACGGCCGAGGTCGTGGCCTGGGTCGGCGCTACGCCGGTCTTCGTCGATGTCGATGCGGACTCGTTCAACCTCGATCCCATGAGCCTCGAAGCGGCCATCGCGGGGGCGCGCGCGGCTGGGCTTGCGCCGCGAGCGGTCATTCCGGTCGATCTCTTCGGCCAGCCGGCGGACTACGAAGCGATCCTGGCGGCGGCGCGCCGGCACGGGCTTCTCGTTCTTGCCGACGCGGCGCAGAGTTTCGGCGCGCGGCTTGGCGGCCGCCGCGTCGGCACGTTCGGCGACGCCACGGCGACGAGCTTCTTTCCGGCGAAGCCGCTCGGCTGCTATGGCGACGGCGGCGCGATCTTCACCGACGACGAGGCGCTGGCCGCAACGCTGCGCTCGCTCCGTGTGCACGGGCAGGGCACGAACAAATACGACAACGTGCGCATCGGCGTGAACGGGCGGCTCGACACGCTGCAGGCCGCGATCCTCATTGAAAAGCTTGCGATCTTTCCGGACGAGATCGCGGCGCGCCAGCGCGTCGCCGACCGCTATGCCGAGCGGCTTGGCAACTGCGTGAAATGCCCGGACCTCGCCGCTGGCGCGACCTCGGTTTGGGCGCAATACACGATCCAGAGCGAGCGGCGCGATGCGATCGCCGCCGAATGCAAGCGCCGCGGCGTTCCGACCGCGATCTACTATCCCCTGCCGTTGTCGCAGCAGACCGGTTATCGCCATTACCCGAGCGCGCCGGGCGGCACGCCGGTTTCGGAAAAGCTCGCGCGCGAAGTGCTGAGCCTGCCGATGCACCCCTATCTTGACGCGGCGACGCAGGATCTGGTCGTCGATGCCGTCGGATCGGCGCTCGAGGCGCGATGAGCGAGAGGCTGGCCAGCCCCGACTTCACCGAGGCGCGCTTCCGCGACCTCTTGCGCCTCGCCAAAGCGCATTACCGCTTCGCGCGCTTCGGCGACACGGTTGCGGGGCCGCACATTCTGTGGCGCCACGATGTCGATTGCTCGGTCCAGCGCGCTCACCGCCTCGCCGCGATCGAGGCCGAGGCCGGCGTCCGAGCCAACTATTTCTTCCTGCTCGATTCGCCCTACTACAATCTGTTCGAGGCGGCGAACACGCGGCTCGCGCGCGCTATCCTCGGCCTCGGCCACGCCTGCGGGCTCCATTTCGATCCCGAATGGTCGCAGAGTTTCGCGCCCGGCGCTGACATCGAAGAACGCATGGCGCGCGAGCGCGACATTCTCTCGGACCTTCTGGGCGCGGATGTGAGCGCGGTTTCGTTCCACAATCCGGCCCATGCCGGCGTCATGGACATGACGGCGGAGCATCTCGCCGGCATGGTCAACGCCTATGGCGGCGCGATCCGGCGCGAGTATCTCTATTGCTCGGATTCGTTCGGCTTCTGGCGCTTCGCGCCGCTCGACCAGGTGTTGGTCGAGCGTCGCGCGGACAAGCTCCATGCGCTCACCCATCCCGAATGGTGGACGCAAGCACCGCTCGGCATCCGCGCGCGCCTGACGCGCTGCATCGAGGGGCGGGCGGCCGCCACCGCGCGCTTCCAGTGGGACATCTGGGCCGAGGTCGGCATGCTCGACACGGTCGATGCCGAGGACGCACGGCGGCGATGAGCGTCCAGACCTCGACCGCGAGCCTCACCACCCGGCTCGAGACCAACCGCAAATATTCGGGCGCGGATTTCCATGGCTGGATGCTGCGCCATCTCGACGCGTGCCCCGGCATGGATGTGCTCGATGTCGGCTGCGGCACTGGTGCGCAGACGCTGCCGCTGCTCGACGCGGTGGGTCCGCGCGGCAGCGTCTCGGCGCTCGACATTTCCGCGGAATCGATCGCGGCGCTTGCCGCCGCGGCCAAGGGGCGGCGGAATCTCGAAGCGGTGGTGAGCGACATGGACGCCGCGGCCGACGCGATCTCGCGCTTCCGCGTCAAGCGCTACGACCTCGCGCAATCGACCTATGCGCTCTACTACGCGAAGGAACCGCTCGCCGTCCTTGCCGCGATGCATGCGGCGCTGAAGCCCGCGGGGCGGCTTGCCGTGTGCGTTCCCTGCGCGCCGCACACGCTTTCGGAATTCATCGGCCGCTTCATCGCGCTGCCGCCCGCCGTGGTGACCGGCATCCGCTTCGGCCCCGACGTGGTCGAGCCGTTCTTCCGCCATCATTTCGACGAGGTCGACATTCATCTTCTGCGCAATCCCATGCGCATTCCCGAGACCGCGGCGGTGATGAATTTCCTGCGCAACACCTCCTACTTCGACCCGTCGATCGAGCGCGAGGCGGAGTGCGCGGTCGCGGCCGAGATCGCCGCCAAGGGCACCTTCGCGGCCGAGAAGAACAGCTATCTCGTCATCGGCAAGAAGCCGGAGGAACGCTGACTTGGATATTCGCGGCAAGCGACTGGTCGTCATCGGCGGCGCTGGACTGATCGGCTCGCACACGGTCGATCGCCTGACCCGCGAGGATGTCGGCGAGATCGTCGTCTACGATAATTTCGTGCGTGGTCGCACGGAGAACCTCGCCGAGGCGATGAAGGACCCGCGCGTAAAAATCTTCGAGGCCGGCGGCGACATCTGCCAAGCCGACATTCTCGACGCGGCGCTCAAAGACGCGGACGGCGTTTTCCATTTCGCGGCGCTGTGGCTTCTGCAATGCCATGAATACCCGCGCGCCGCGTTCGACGTGAACATCCGCGGCACCTTCAACGTGCTCGAGGCGTGCGTCGCCAACAAGATCGCGCGGCTCGTCTATTCGTCGTCAGCCTCGGTCTATGGCGACGCGGTCGAAACGCCCATGACCGAGGAGCATCCCTTCAACAACAAGAATTTCTACGGCGCCACCAAGATCGCGGGCGAGGCGATGGCGCGCGCGTTCCATCACCGCTACGGGCTCGATTTCGTGGGGTTGCGCTACATGAATGTGTTCGGCCCGCGCCAGGATTATCACGGCGCCTACATCGCCGTGATCATGAAGATGCTCGATGCGATCGACCGCGGCGAAAGCCCGACGGTAATGGGCGACGGCAGCGAGGCGTTCGACTTCGTCGCGGTCGAGGACTGCGCGCGCGCCAATCTGTGCGCCATGCGCGCCTTGCCCGCCGATCGCTTCTACAATGTCGGCACCGGGCGGCGTACCTCGCTCAAGGAATTGGCCGAGACGCTGCTTCAGCTCACCGGCTGCAACCTCCCCATCCACTATGCGCCGCGAAGCCAGGCGACGCTCGTGCGCAACCGCATCGGCTCGCCGGTGCGCGCCAAGGCCGAGATCGGCTTTGAGGCCGAAATCGGCTTGCGCGAAGGGCTCGAGCATCTCATCGCTTGGCGCAAGGCGCACAAGGCGGCGGTCGAAGCGCGCCGCGCGGCGGCGCGATGAGGCGCGAAATTCAGATCGCGCGGCCCGACCTCGGCGAGGAGGAATGGCAGGCGCTGCGCGAGCCGCTCGAAAGCGGCTGGGTGACGCAGGGCCCGAAGGTCGCGGCCTTCGAACGCGCGTTCGCCCGCCGCCACGGCGTCAAGCACGCGGTCGCGGTCACCTCGGCTACGACCGGCCTGCATCTCGCCTTGGCGGCGCTCGGCATCGGGCCGGGCGACGAGGTGATCGTGCCGTCGTTCACCTGGGTCGCGACGGCCAACGTCGTACTCTATTGCGGCGCGACGCCCGTCTTTGCCGATGTCGAGCGCGACAGCTTCAACATCGCGCCGGCCGAGATCGCGCGGCTTTTGAACCCGCGCGTCAAGGCGGTGATTCCGGTCCATCTCTTCGGCCTCTGCGCCGACATCGACGCGATCCGCGCGGCGCTTCCGCCGCAGGTCGCGATCGTCGAGGATGCCGCCTGCGCCTCGGGCGCGGCCTATCGCGGACGGCCGGCGGGCGGGCTTGGCGATGCCGCCGTCTTCTCGTTCCATCCGCGCAAGTCGATCACCACCGGCGAAGGCGGCATGGTAACGACTGACCGCGACGATCTTGCCGAGCGCGCGGCGATGCTGCGAAATCACGGCGCTTCGGTCTCGGAAGAACAGCGCCATCTCGGCCCGCGTCCCTACATCCTGCCCGATTTCAATCTCCTCGGTTTCAACTACCGCATGACCGATCTGCAAGGCGCGGTCGGGCTCGTGCAGCTCCAGAAGCTCGACCGCTATGTCGACGAGCGCCGCGACCGCGCGGCGTGGTTCCGGTCGGCGCTCGCGGACCTGCCGTGGCTACGCCTGCCCAAGGAGCCCGAGGGCGGCCGCCATGCCTGGCAGTCGTTCGTCACTTACGTCGATCCCGCGCGCGCGCCGCGCCCGCGCAACGACATCATGGAGGCCTTGCAGGCGCGCGGCGTCTCGACCCGGCCCGGCACGCACGCGGTCCACATGCTGGGCTATTACCGCGAGCGCTTCGGGCTCCGCCCCGACGATCTGCCGGCATCGCGCGACTGCGACCGCCAGAGCATGGCGCTGCCGCTCCACAACCGTATGAGCGACGCGGATTTCCGCTACGTCGCCGATTGCCTTCACGCGCTCTAGGGACGGAGGATTTCTTGCGCCGCCACGATGACGCGCTCGACCTCTTCGTCCGCGAGCGCCGGATAGCACGGGATCGACAAGGTTTCGGCGAAATTCCGCTCGGCGCCGGGAAAGTCCTTTGGCTCGCCGCCGAATGTGCGATGGAGCAGCTGATCGACGCCGTGCCGGACATGAACGCCGTGGCGCGCGAATGCGGCGATGAGGCCGGGCACGTCCCGCGCGACGCGCAGCGGGAAGCGGAAGAACAGGCTGCGGCCGCGCGCCTGATGCGGCAAGCGCGCGTCGATGCCGGCGAGCGCCGCGAAATAGCGGCTCGCCAGCGCCGCGCGCCGCGCGACGAACTCGGGATAGCGGTCGATCTGCGCAAGGCCGAGCGCCGCCTGAAGCGCCGAAAGCGGGGCGAGCTTTCGCAACAGCTCGACGCGCGTGTCGGGGACGAAGCCGCGGTCGTTGACGGCGACGAGCCCGCCTTGCCCGGTGGTCAGGCACTTCGTCGCGTGGAACGAATAGATCGCGAGCGCGCCGCGCGTTCCGACGAGGCGCCCTGCCGCGTCGCGCGCGCCGAACGCCTGCGCGCAGTCCTCGATGATCGGCAGGCCGAGCGCCAGGATATCGTCCAGCTCGGCGGCGACGCCGAAGGTGTGGACGGCGACGATGGCGCGAGTGCGCGGCGTGAGAACGGGGCGCACGCTCCCGCCGTTGAGGCACCAATCGTTGCCCGCATCGCACAGCACCGGCCGGGCGCCTGCCGCGACGACCGCGTCCCAAACGGCGCGGCAGGCGTAGGTCGGGATCACGACCTCGTCGCCCGCGCCGATGCCGAGCGCTGCGATGGCTTGCAACAGCGCCTCGGTGCCGCACGAAGCAAGCCAGACGCGCGCGGCGCCGAGATAGGCCGCGCACGCCTCGGCAAAGCGCTCGAGCGAATCTCCCTCGGCGATCATGCCCGAGCCCATCACCGCCGCGACCGCGCGTCGGTCGTCGTCGGTGAGCCACGGCTTCGAATGTGGGATCTCGCTCATTGCCGGCCTGCCTACCGCACGGCCAGGGACGCCGCAAGGTGACCGGCGCCGCAACCGTGACGCCGCTCCGCTGGCTCCTCGATCTGTTGGGCCTCGCGTGCGCGCCGGCCGAGGGCGAGACGGTGCTGGCGCACGGGCGCGCGCTTACCATGCGCGGCGGCATGCTGCGCGGCTCGGGCGCCAATTCCGCGGCACAAGGCCAGACGCAGGAAGTCTTCGGCTTCAAGTGGCATCAGCGCGAAACCTTCGAATCCGAAGCGAGCCTCGCGCATCTGCGCGCCTGGCACCGCGCGCGCTATGGCGATGCGGTGCGGCTCGAATGGCTCGCGGAGCACGGGCCGCGGCCGCTCCTGCTCGATGCCGGCTGCGGCGCGGGCATGACCGCGCTCGAGCTTCTGGCACCGGCGCTGCCGCAGGCGCGCTATCTCGGCATCGATATATCGGATGCGATCGAGGTGGCGCGCGACCGCTTCGACGAGCGCGGCTTTCCCGCCGCCTTCATCCAGGCGGACTTCTGCGCTGCTCCGCTTGCGCCGAGATCGGTCGACGTGGTCGTCGCCGAAGGCGTGCTGCATCACACCGATTCGACTGAGCGCTCGCTCAAGGCGCTGGCCGCGCTTTTGAAGCCCGGCGGGCGCATGATGATCTATGTCTATCGCAAGAAGGGGCCGATCCGCGAATTCACCGACGACCTTATCCGCGAGAAGCTCGCGGCGTTTGCGCCGGAAGAGGCGTGGCAGGCGCTGCTGCCGCTCACGAAGCTCGGCCAGCAGCTCGGCGAACTCGACATCGAGCTCGATCTCGCTGAGCCGATCGCGCTCCTCGATATCCCGGCCGGCAAGATCGATCTCCAGCGCTTCTTCTACTGGCACATCTTCAAGGCCTTCTACCGGGCCGACTTCACGCTCGAGGAAATGCACCATATCAATTTCGACTGGTACGCGCCGCGGAACGCTCACCGGCAGACGCCCGAGGAGATGCGACGCTGGTGCGCCGAGGCGGGCCTGGCGGTCGAGCACGAGCACGCGGATGAGGCCGGCATCACAATGCTCGCGCGGAAGACATGAGCGAAAATCTGCTCGATGAATTGCGGCGCAAGCTCGGCCAGGCCTTTGCCGTCACCTGGGAGCACGAGGAAGGCATGGACGTTGTGCTCGAAGACGGCACCTCGCTCGATCCCGCCTCGGGCGCGCTCCGCGGCGGCATGGCGTTCCGCGTGCGCACGCATGACGGCGCCTGGCACATTGTCCATCGCGAGCCGATCGACGGCGTGCGCGACGGCGTCGCGCTCGACGACGTGCTCGCGCGCGGCTTGAGCCTTTTCCTCATGAAGCATCCAACCTGGCCCCGGTGAGCGCGCGATGTGCGGCATAGTCGCCATCATCCAGCGCGACGGCGCGCCGGTCTCGCCGGTGGTGCTGAAGCGCATGACCGACCGTCTCGCGCATCGCGGTCCGAACGGCGAGGGCTTCTTCGTCGATGGGCCGGTGGGATTGGGCCACCGGCGGCTCGCGATCATCGACCTTTCGGCCGCAGGACATCAGCCGATGCGCACGAGCGACGGCGGCCTCGTGCTCAGCTACAACGGCGAGATCTACAATTTTCAGGAGCTGCGGCTCGAGCTCGAGGCGCTCGGACACGTGTTCCGCTCGCGCACGGACTCCGAGGTGCTGCTTTACGCACTGGCGCAATGGGGCGAAGCCGCGATCGACCGGCTCAACGGCATGTTCGCCTTCGCTTATTACGACCGTGCGGCGCGCGCGGTGGTGCTGGTGCGCGACCGCTGCGGCATCAAGCCGCTCTACATGGCGACGCTCGGCGACACGATCCTCGTCGCCTCGGAAATAAAGGCGTTTCTCGACTATCCGGGATTCAAGGCGGCGCTCGACCCGGCCGGCCTCGTCGAATATCTCACCTTCCAGAACTTCCTCGCCGGCCGCACGCTTTTCCGTGATGTCGAAATCGTGCCGCCGGGCACGCTGATCGCGATCCCGCTCGACCGCGCGGCGCCAATCCGCAAGCGCCGCTACTGGGATTTCCACTTCGCCGCCAACGGCGCCCGCGACCGTGGCGCGCTCGTCGAGGAGCTCGACCGGCTTTTCCGCCAAGCCGTGTCGCGTCAGCTCGTGAGCGACGTGCCGGTGGGATCCTATCTCTCGGGCGGCATGGATTCGGGCTCGATCACGGCGATCGCGGCGCGGCAGCTCCCCAATCTCCGCACTTTCACGGTCGGGTTCGACTTGAGCTCCGCCTCGGGCCTCGAGCTGGGCTTTGACGAGCGCGAGGCGGCCGAGCGCCTCTCGTACCTGAGCAAGACCGAGCATTACGAGATGGTGCTGAAGGCCGGCGACATGGAGCGCTCGATGCGCCAGGTCGTCTGGCACATCGAGGAGCCGCGCGTCGGCCAAAGCTATCCCAATTTCTACGCGGCGAAGCTCGCGAGCAAATTCTGCACCGTCGTTCTTTCGGGCGCGGGCGGCGACGAGCTCTTCGGCGGCTATCCGTGGCGCTACTACCGCGCCGCGGTCAACGCCGATTTCGACGATTACGTGGCGAAATACTATGCCTTCTGGCAACGCCTGCTGCCGCCCGCGGACGCGCAACAGATCTTCCTGCCGATGCGACAGGCGGCGCAGGGCGTCGATCCCGAAGCGCTCTTCCGCCGCGTCTTCGATGACCACGCGAACCGCCTTGAGGGACCGGAGGAATACATCAACCACTCGCTCTATTTCGAGGCGAAGACGTTTCTGCACGGGCTTCTCGTCGTCGAGGACAAGCTCAGCATGGCGCACTCGCTTGAGACGCGGGTGCCGTTCCTCGATCACGAGCTCGTCGATTTCGCAACCCGCACGCCGCCGCATCTGAAGCTCGCCAATCTTGGCGAGGTGATGCGGCTCAACGAGAACGAGCCCGGCGGCAAGATGGCGCGCTATTTCGAGCGCACGCGCGACGGCAAGCTCTTGTTGCGCGAGGCGATGGCGCGCTATGTGCCGCAGGCGACGGCCGACGCGGTGAAGCAGGGCTTTTCCGCGCCCGATGCAAGCTGGTTCCGCGGCGAGAGCATCGACTATGTGCGCCGCACGCTCTTGGAGCGGGACGCGCGCATCTACTCCTGGCTCGACCGCGCGACTGTGCGCCGCCTTGTGGACGATCATCTTTCCGGCCGCGAGAACCGCCGCCTCTTCATCTGGTCGCTCCTTTATCTCGAGACCTGGGCGCGCGTCTTTCTCGACGGCGACATTCCGCCTCCGGCGCAGGAGCCGGTCCGCTCCAATGCGTGAAGGGAAATTCCGATGAGGATGCTGCGTCATCTGCGGATCGCCGCGAGCCTCGTGGGGAAGCGCCCGCGCGGCTGGAAATCGGTGCTCTACAACACCGCGATGGTGAAGGCGCGGCGCGCGGGGCCGCTCCTGCCGCCGGCGCACGTCACGATCGAGCCGACCAACGCCTGCAACGCGCGCTGCCCCGTGTGCGAGACCGGCAAGGGCGACATGCGGCGGCCGCGCGGGTTCCTCGATCTCGCGACATACAAGCGCTTCATCGACGACATCGCGCCCACGACCAACACGCTCATGTTCTATTTCATGGGCGAGCCGTTCATGCACGAGCACGGCTACGAGATGATCCGCCACGCGCGCGGCCACGGCCTGTTCGTCGAGACCTGCACCAACGGCGATTTCGTCGATCCGGTCGGCGTCATCTATTCCGATGTGAACAAGATCAGCTTCCAGTTGGGCGGCCTCGACGAGGAAACACATCAGCGCTACCGCGTGCGTAGCAGCTTCAAGAAGGCCGAGCGCAATCTCCGCACCCTCGTGGCCGAGCGCCAAAAACATCCGACCTCGAACGTGCAGATCGAGGCTGGCCTGATCGTGATGCGCCATAACGAGCACCAGGTCGATGATTTCATCGCCTGGGCGCGCGGGATTGGCGTCGATCTCGTGAACATCGTCGATCCCGGCGTGCGCAATATGCTCGAGGCGCGCGCCTACATGCCGCGCGACCGTAAATACTGGTTCTACGACGAGGAGGCGTTCGAGCGCGGCATCCTGAAGCCGAAGGTCGTGCTCGACAACCAGTGCCATTGGATCTGGAACTCGATCCTCGTCACCTGGAACGGCGATGCCGTGCCGTGCTGCCGCGATCCGAACGGCACCCACATCCTCGGCAACGTGTTCGAGGAAGGGCTCATGGGCGTCTTCAACGGCGTTCGCGCGTTGGAATTCCGCCGCCGCATCCTCGCCTCGCAGCGCGAGATCGGCATCTGTCGCCTGTGCTCGGATTTCGGCGTGCCCGCGCTCGCACGCCCGCGCCACCAGAGCTTCACGATCGAGCACCATTCGATCCAGCGCGACGAGCGGCAGACCATGGGCGCCGACTTCTAGCGCCATGCGCGAGCAACGCCACCGCATCCTCTGCGTCGCCAATTGCCGCATCGCCGACATGTTGGCGAAGGGCAATGTCTGGTACGTGCGCCATTTCGAGGCGCATTTCGATCGCGTCTTCGTCGTCTACGAATTCGGGCGAAGCCCGCGCTTCCTGGTGCGTGGACGGACGGCGCTCATCTCGCTCGGCACCGGCCTCGGCACGCTCTGCGACCTGCTGTGGTCGCCCGTGTCGCTCTACCGCGCGGTGCGGCGGCTCGCGCCCGGCGTCGTCCTGACCGGCGACCAAGTGTTCAGCTTTTGGACGCTCGCGCTCGTGCGGCTGCTGCTGCGGCGCAAGGTGGCGCTCATCCCGGTCTGCATCCCGGACGAGATCCACCGCAGCACCGGCCGTGGCACGACCGGCCTGCCGATCTGGCTCGAGAACCTGTTCATCGCGCTGACGCGGCGCACGATCGATCTCGTCATCTCGCAGCGCAGCGCCGACGTGCGCCCGTGGATCGAGAGCAAGTCCGGCTTCCGCAACATCATCCGGGTCGATACCTGGCCCGACGCGCTGCCGTCATCGTCGTTTCTGGCGGCGGCCGGGATGCTGAAGCAAGCCGCGCGCCCGTCCGGCGGCGGCGACTTCCGCATGATCTTCGTCGGCCGCCTCCATGCCGAGAAGCATGTCGAGGATCTCCTCCACATGATGCGCGAGCTGCGCGATTTGCCCGCCGCCGCGCTCACGATCGTCGGCGACGGGCCGCGCCGCGCCGAGCTGGAACGCCTGTGCGCCGAGCTCGGCGTCGAGCGGAGCGTCGCGTTCGCCGGCGCCGTGCCGAACGACCGGCTGCCTGCGCTCTATGCCGAGGCCGCGCTCTATGTCTCGACCGTGACCGGCACCTCGCTACGCGAGGCGGCGCTCTGCGGCCTGCCGATCGTGAGCTACGCGATCCCCTGGGTCGCCAACACGTTCTCCGACGGCGTCAATGCGCTCATCGTGCCGTTCGGTGATCATCGTGCCTTGGCCGCCGCCGTGCGGCGTGTGATGCGCGACGAGCCGCTGCGCCTGGCGCTCGCGAAGGGCGCCGGCGCCCTCGCGCGCGAGCTGTGGTCGACCGAGCGGCTCGCGCCTGCGCTCGCGGCGGTTGAGCGGGCGCTGTCGTGAGCGATCAGGCCCTGCGCCTTCCGGATTTCATCGTCGGCGGCGCCGCGCGGTCCGGCACCACCTGGCTCTATGAGGTCGCCGACGCGCATCCCGAGATCGCGATGGCGAAGCCGCCGCGCCCAGAGCCCAAATTCTTCTTCGTCGATCCGCTCTACGAGCGCGGCCTCGCCTATTACGCCGAGACCTGGTTCGCGCCCTTGCCGCGCGGCTCGCGGCTCGGCGAGAAATCGACCGCCTATCTCGAAAGCCCCGACGCAGCGCGGCGCATCCGCGCCGCGCTGCCCGACGTACGCATGGTGTTCCTGCTGCGCCATCCGGCCGATCGCGCCTATTCGAATTACGTCTGGTCGCGCCAGAACGGGCACGAGACCGAGGAATTCGAGCGTGCACTCGCGCTCGAGGAAGAGCGCGAGCGCACCGCGCCGCCTGAGCAGCGCTTCGTGCGGCCCTTCGCCTATTTCTCGCGCGGCCTTTATGCGAGCCACCTCGCGCGCTACTTCGCGGTCTTCCCGCGAGAGCGGATCCTGATCCTCCGCTATGAGGACATTGCCGCTCGCCCGCGCGAGGTGGCGCTCGAATTCCAGCGTTTCCTCGGCGTCGCCGAGCGGCCCGATCTCGTCGCGGGCAGGGGCCCGGTCAACGCCTCGAACCACGATGCCGTGGATCCAATGCCGCGCGACGTGCGCGAGGCGCTGACGCGGCGCTACGCGGCGGAGAACCGCCGGCTCTGCGAATTGCTCGGTCCCGGGTTCGCGCTCTGGGACGATGCTGCCGCGCGCTGACGCAGGATGGCCATGCGGATCGCGGTTCTAAGCGAAGAGGATGCCGGACGGTATGAGGCTCTTTGCGCCGGGGCGGACGGCTTTACGCTGTTCCATTCCTGGAAATACCGGCGCCTCTTGCTCGCGCTGCTCGACTGCCGCGCGCTTTATCTCGGCGCGGAGGAGGGCGGCCGGCTCGCCGCGGTGCTGCCGCTGATGGCGCGGAGCGGCCGTTATGGCGTCGTCTACAATTCGCTGCCTTTCTTCGGCAGCCACGGCGGCGTGCTCGGCGAAGCGGGCGCGGCGGAAGCGGCGCTCTGGAAGGGCTTTCGCGATCTCATCTCCGGCGCCGACACGGCCTCGGTCAATGTCGTCATGAATCCGTTCCGGCCGGTCGCGCCGCCTTTCCCTTGCGACTTCACCGACACCCGCATCGGCCAGGTCACGCCGATCGACGGTTGCGCCGATCCCGACGTTCTGCGCCGCCGGATCGTCGCCTCGGCACGCTATGACGTGCGGGTGGCGGAACGGAACGGCATCTCGGTCGCGATCGAGAACGACGCCTTCGCTAGTCTCGAGGAGATGCACCGCGAGCGCATGGAAAATCTCGGCGGCCAGGCAAAGCCGCACGAATTCTTCACGCTCGTGCCGGAAATCTTCCAGGTAGGGCACGACTACGATCTCTATGTCGCCCGCCGCGACCGCGCGGTCGTGGCGGCGCTGCTCGTTTTCTACTGCGGTGCGGCCGCCGAATACTTCATGCCGGCGGTGCGGCCCGAGCATCGCTCGAGCCAGCCTACGGCAGCGCTCGTCTTTCGCGCGATGCAGGACGCCGCGGCGCGCGGATATCGCCTGTGGAACTGGGGCGGCACCTGGCCATCGCAAGAGGGCGTAATGCGTTTCAAGCGCAATTGGGGCGCGGCGGACCGTCCTTATTCCTACTACACGGCGGTTGCCAACAAGGCGCTGCTGCGCGCGAGCGCGGCCGAGCTTGTGGCGGCATATCCCGGTTTCTACACCGTGCCGTTCGCACAATTGGCGCGGCAGGCGTGACGATGTTCCCGGGCGTCGCGACGCTTCTTGCCGATACCGCCCGCGTGCTGCGCTGGCGCGCGGCGCTGCTGCTGGCGGCGATGACGGCGAACGGGCTCCTCGAGGGAACCGGGCTCCTCCTCCTTTTTCCGCTGCTGGCGCGCATGGGCGTAGGCGGCGCAGGCGCACAAAACTCACTCGGCCGCGCCATCGGCGCGGTGCTCGCCCGGATCGGCGTCGGCGACCGCCTCGGGCCGCTTCTCCTCGTCATCGTCCTTGTTTATGTGGTGCAGCACACGGTCTTTCTCGCCCAATCGATGCTCGCCGCGACCTACGAGCAGCGCTACATCATGGGCTGGCGCGAGACGCTCTTCCGTGCCCTTTTCCGCGCACGCTGGCCCTATTTCGCAAACCGCCAGGGCGGCCATCTCGCCAACACGCTCCTGAACGATACGAGGCGCGCGGGCGGCGCGCTTCATCTTCTCGCGCAGGCGGCGGCGAGCTTCATCTTCGTCGTGGTCTATATCGCCGTCGCCTTTGCCGCGG
>Ga0335078_10006452_pt1 | contig 17360 bp, 11 predicted proteins | sample Lox_Sample_32_FD_206711 | JGI IMG/M metagenome (GOLD analysis project Ga0335078, IMG submission 206711) | Soil microbial communities from Loxahatchee National Wildlife Refuge, Florida, United States - Lox_Sample_3.2 | ecosystem: Environmental > Terrestrial > Soil > Wetlands | place: USA... | reverse complement strand
TCCCCCCACACGCGCCGGCCCCCGCTACTCCGCTCATAACTCCATGTTACGGGTGATCCATCGAGTCCTGCCTTGGTTCCCATGTTCCGCAAAGGGCGTTTGAAGTCACGCTTTTCATTACCACTCGGCCTTTACAGTTGATTTCACCTCCCGCCGTCTTCTCTGGTCGGGTGCACCTCCCCCTTGACTGCCAGGGTGGCCGACTGGAAAGGCGAACACAAATCCTTATTGGTCAACGTGCTCTGATACAATATTCGCTGTGCCGGACTCCACAAACAGAATGGGGCAAACGCTGGCGAAGGTTCCCATCTTCTCCGGGCTTACGGAAAGCGAGTTGGGTTACCTGACCCAGCGCACAGTGCCCCGCCATTACTCGGCGGGAGAAACGGTATTTGGCGAAGGTGAACCTTGCTCGGGACTTTACGTAGTTGAGTCCGGAAACGTCCGCATATACAAGAGCTCTCCCAACGGGCGCGAACAGGTACTCAGCATTGATGGCCCGGGCGGCTCAATTGCCGAGTTACCGGTCTTCGATGGGGGGAACTACCCGGCGTCGGCAACCGCGATCGATGACGTTACACTGCTTTTTGTGAGCAAGCAGGATTTCCAGGCGCTCTGCCTGGCTCATCCGCAGGTCCCTCTTAAAGTCCTAAAGGTTGTCGGAGCGCGTCTTCGACGCCTGGTGGGGATTATCGAAGAACTGTCATTCACCACCGTACGCCACCGGCTTGCGTCCTATCTCCTGCGCCTGGCCCAAGCGTCGGGCAAGCGCTCCGCCGCGAGCGTCGTAGTTACACTGCCCGTCACGAACCAGGAATTGGCCGCGCAGATTGGCACGGTTCGCGAATTGGTGTCGCGTAATCTCTCTCGTTTTCAAGCCGAAGGGATGCTGAAGATCGAGGGGCGTGAGGTGGCCATCTGCAATTTGAAAGCCCTCGAGGAAGAGATCCAAAAGACAGTGGATATCAGTTGTTAGGCAGAAGAGCGAAGTATTCGTCGTCCTCGTTCGTTCCGCGTTCCCCCGCCCCTGACTGCTTTTCCGACTCGCCGTGACAAAAGTCATCGGCACGCCTCCGTAGCTTCTGTAACACTGGCCTATCAAAGGTGGCCGGGACCAGTGAATCCGGCCCCTAGGGAGAAAACGATGAGCGCAATCGCAGAAAAAACAGTCCGGGAATTGGCCGTGGAAAATCCCGGAGCTACACGGGTTTTTGAAAAGCTCGGCATCGATTACTGTTGCGGCGGGAACCAAACGCTCGAGCAAGCTTGCCGAGGACGCAACCTCTCGGTTGAGGAGGTGCGGGACTCGCTCCAGACGGCGCAGCATTCCGCCGAGGTGGGCCGGGAGGACCGAAACTGGCAAGCGCAGCCGCTGGGGGACCTTGTCTCCCACATAACGAATACTCACCACAAGTACACGCGTGAAGAGATCGCTCGCCTGGGCCCGCTCTTCGCCAAGGTCTGTTCCGTGCATGGAGCGAATCACCCGGAACTCTTGCAGCTTCGCGATATCTTCAAGGGCCTGTCCCAGGAGCTGACGACCCACTTGATGAAAGAAGAAATGGTCCTTTTCCCTTACATCATCAGGATGGAAGAGGCCGTGATCGAAAAAGCTCCTATCCTGCCCCCGCCTTTCGGCACGGTTCAGAACCCCGTGTCGATGATGGAGCACGAGCATGATTCTGCCGGCAACGCCTTGCGGACGCTTATGGAAATCAGCCGGGGCTATACAGCTCCCCCCGACGCGTGCATTAGCTACCAGACGCTCTACAAGGCCCTGGCGGACCTTGAGGCTGACCTGCATCAGCACATTCACCTGGAAAATAACATCCTGTTTCCCCGGGCGATCGAAATGGAAAAGGCCCATTGATTTGCGATCGCGAGCGGCGTTTGGCACTCGGGCAATTGCCACGCGCCCCATGCGGAGCTGCGAATTATGTCTCTACTTGCGCCGGCACGTATCATCGTTCGAACGGTGGACAAGGTAGCCGTTGGCGTTCGAACGCTCGCCCGTAATTCTCCAGCCCAGGCCCTCGTAATTCGAGTTCCGCAGGACCGTTTCGATTTCCTCCTGCACTTTTGTGCTTGACATTCGAAAGTCCGAGAGGTAATAGGAGTGGGCCCGCTTGGCCCGCGTTGCAAGGGGGGTAGCATTGCTCGGGACTACCCCCGACCGTCCGCGTTGCACGAAGCACCTCCCCGAGGCTGGGTTGGACGAATTGGATGGGGGCCGCGCCCGGTTCCCGGGTATTTCCAGGTTCCACCAGAATTCGGAGTGCTCACTATGACATCAAGGGAAAGAGTTCTAGCTGCGTACAATCATCATGAGCCGGACCGGGTGCCTGTGGATTTCTCCGGCCACCCCTCTTCAGGTATTGCTGCCATCGCCTATGCCAAGCTGCGGCGGCACTTGGGACTCTCCGAAAAGACCATTCGTGTCTACGATGTAATCCAACAGTTGGCGATCGTTGACGATGACATCATGGAGATGTTCGGCGTCGACACGATCAGTATGGGACGCGGATTCGCCCTCACGGAAGATCACTGGGCAGACTGGGTGCTGCCGGACGGCACGCCTTGCAAAATTCCCGCCTGGTCGTTGCCTGAGCGGGACAATGGCCGATGGGTGTTCCGGTCTAAGAGTGGCCGGGTGATAGCGCATCTCGTCGACGGGGCGCTGTATTTCGAACAAACCTACTTCCCCTTTGCGGATGAGAACGGTCCCAAAACCATCCCGGAGGGGATGCAAGAGTCGATGTGGCACGTGATGACCTGCCCGCCGGGGCCCTGGGTTGATTGGAACCAACTGCGGGACGGCGCACGGCGATTGCGGGAGAGCACCGACAAGGCCATCCTGGGAGGATTCGGCGGAAACCTGCTCGAGGCAGGTCAGTTCCTTTATCGCAACGACAATTTCTTCATGCTGCTGGCCGCCGAACCGCACAAGGCGCACCAGTTTCTGGATGGGCTGGTGGAGATTTACATGCCCAGGCTGGAGAAATTCCTCGAGGCTGTCGGACCTTACATTGACATTATCCGGTTTGGGGACGACCTTGGGATGCAGAATGGCCCGCAGATTTCACCCCGCATGTACCGGGAATTCTTCAAGCCGCGCCACCAGCTCATGTGGAACCGCGCCAAGCAACTGGCCGACGTGAAAGTGATGCTCCATTCCTGTGGCAGCATCCGGGACTTGCTCCCGGACCTGATCAGTGCCGGACTCGATGCTTTCAATCCGGTGCAGATTTCCTGCGCGGGCATGGACGCTCAGCAGTTGAAGGCGGAATTCGGGAAGGATCTGGTTTTTTGGGGAGGTGGCTGCGACACACAATCGATCCTGACCCATGCCGCTCCCGACGCAGTGCGAAGCCACGTGCGCGGACAGGTGGAGATCCTCCGTCCGGGTGGCGGCTTTGTCTTTCAGCAAGTCCACAACATTCTCGCGAACGTCCCGCCGGAAAATATCGTCGCCATGTTCGAAGCCGTCAACTCCTAAACCTGGCGCACTTCGATCCCGTTGTTGGTAAACGCCGCAACAGCGTCGCCCGTGGCCTCCGTGTCGGTAATAATCAGGGAGACTTGGTCAAGGGGACAGATCAGATGGGTAGCGACGACCCCCAGCTTGCTGTGATCGACGACCACGATTTTCTGGCGTGATTGGCGGACCATGATGCTGTTGAGGGCGGCTTCGTCAGGGTGATAGGCCGTAACCCCGTGGCTGGCGTGAATACCATTGGCGCCGATAAAGGCCTTGTCGGGAAAGATGGAATTCAGGGACTGCATCGCGGCCGGCCCGACCAGGGAAAACCATTCACCGTGCAGGAGCCCTCCAGTCACGAATATACTAACACCCCGGCGATTGGTAAGTTCCATCGCGACATTGACGGTACTGGTGACGACGGTGACCTCCAGGCCGGCGGGAATGCTCCGCGCCACCTGGTTGGTGGTGGTTCCCGAGGTCAATACGATGGTGTCCCCATCCTCAATCAGGCGTGCGGCGGCCAGCGCAATGCGACGCTTCTCGTCGGCGTGTTTTTCGATCTGTTCCCGATAGCTCGAGGCGTGCCGGAATTGCTCATACAAGAGCGGCTCGATCGAGACGGCCCCGCCGTAATTCCGGTGCAACCTGCCTTGCTGCTCGAGTTGACGCAGGTCCCTTCGCGCCGTGGCGAGGGACACGCCTGCCCCCGTACAAATCTGATCGATGGTGATGGAACCCTGGCGGAGCAACCGGTCCAAAATCCATTGTTCGCGCGCCGCAATATCGACTTTGCTAGCCATGGTCTTCTAGTCCTGAAGTAAGGCGGGCTCTGCAGTGTGCGATCATCCGCGTTGATGTCCTGCCCGTTCATCGCTGCGGTTTGCCACACAGGGGGTAAATCCCACCCAGTTCTCTTTCCTGAGGGCGGGATCGGAGATCCACTGAAGAGCGGCAGGGTTCTGCTCGAACTGGAGATAAATGGGCGTGCCGTTGCGGGCGAGCCCCAAGTCGCCGTAATCGCGCGGGAGGCCAATGGAGAGCTCCGCCGCCTGGTAGTGGGGATTCCGGCGCCACTCGATCCCGCCGTTTGCGTCGAGCTGAGCGTACCACGCCAGCCCCCGGTGCGCCCTCACCTGGTCGTACACAAACCCGTAGTCGCGGTCGCACCAGGCGCCAAAAGTGAGCGGCGTTGCGGTATCGGCGCTGAGTGTCGCGTGGGCCCAGCCGGGCGGCACCACAATGACATCACCAGGCTCCCCGATCACGGCGAAGCAGCGGCCGGGATCGTCGGCCACGAATTCCTGCATGTAGACAATGCCGCGCCCTCGCCAGATCTCGTAGACCTCGGGGGGTGGCCAGCCACTATTCGCAGACGCGCGGTGCACGTGGCCCTGGCTCCTAACCGGTTCGTTGCCGAGCCTGCCGGCGGCGTAGGTGACAATTCCAAACAGCAGTTGGCGCTTTCGCAGTTCTGCCTCGTGCCCACGCTTCCCCACGTCCATGGCGATGGCGTAGACGGGATCGGGACCCGCGCAGGACGGATCCAACAGACTTTTGCGGATCGAGTCGAGGCTACGATATTCAGGTGTGGGACCGAACACACTGGGACCAAATTGAAACCCCAAGGGACTGTCGGAAACGCGAACGTCGAGTCCGGGATCGAAGCTCATGGGTTCGTCCTCACAAAGGCTTTGATGGTGGCGTGCCGGCCGCCCCGGACGGGACGAATCCTGTAGGGCCCCACCGCGGCAGGCACCACGAAGGTCTCGGCATAATGAACCACGAGAGGTTCGAAAGCCGCATGGGGGCTCTCAACCACCACCTCCCCGCCCTCCACCAGATTCAACACATTGACGCCGCCCCGGGTATGGTGCGGCACCGGACCCGTGAACCAGTGGCGGCGGGTCTCGATAAACTCCCGCTCGTGCAACCCCGTGCGTTCCTCCCGCCAGTCTTCTCCCTGGCTGCACGCCTCCAGCCGATTGATCAGATTCTGCCCAACCCACTCCCTGGTCCGGTCCCATTGGATGTTCTCACGCCCATGTTGCAAATGAATCGGACGCGGGCGGCCCTGCAAATCCAAACGGTCCCAATCCCAAAGCTTGAAGGTGAAAATGTAAGGCGTAGCGCTGATTTCCAGCACCATGCTGTTCCGCGCGGAACAATGCACGGTGCCGGCAGGTATCAGAAAGTGGTCATGCTTTTTCGCCGGCCATCGGTTTACGAATTCTTCTGCAGGAAATGGACATTCCCCCTCCCCGGCGCGTGCCAGCGCCGCCAGCATTTCCTCCGGATTGATGTTATCTTTGAGGCCCAGAAAGACGCCGCCATCCGCTGCGGTATCAAGCAGGTAGTAGCTCTCGTCCTGCGTATAGTTCATGCCGAACTTGTCCTGGATGTATTCCGTCAAAGGGTGGACCTGGAGAGACAAGTTTCCGCCCTGCATGGTGTCAAGAAAATCGAAGCGAATGGGGAATTCGGTCCCAAAGCGAGCGTGCACGGCTTCGCCGAGAAGTTCCCGAGGATGAAAAAAGACAAGGTCGATGGCCGGGATCTCCACGCTCTCGCCGCCAAAGGCCAGGCGCAGACTGTTCTCCTCAGGGACGCAATCAAAACACCACGCGTAGTTGGGGGCTTCGCTCGGCAGATCACATACCGCCCGCATCCACTCCCCGCCCCAGGGACCCGGATCAAAGAACGGAACCAGCCGGAAAGGACGCTTTACCACTGCTTCGAGCGCACGGCGGAACACGGTTCCCGAGATCAACCTGGGGGTATGCCGGTCGTTTGTATCCAGCAGGAAGTCGATGCGCGAGAAGAGTTGCTTCTTCAGGCGGTCGGCGGCACGCCAGTCAACAAAGAAGGCGCGCTTGTATTTGATCGAGGCCAGTTCGTTGTGGTTGTCTGCACCCAGGTTGGGAATCTCGTTGCGGCGTTGTCGTTGCTGAATCTCCCAACGTGCCAGATCGGCGTAGACCAGAACGTCCGCCTGGGGAGCCACGAGAGCGGCCCCGGTCCCGACGACCAGCGTCAGACCCTCGCTGCAGCCGATCTTTTCACGGGCCGGCGCGAGCCTCGCCGGATCCATGAAATCCTCGATTCTTAAGCCATTCATGCGCCCGAAAACGGGGTCGTCGGTGAGGATCGGGGAAAGCATGCGGTCGATTTCCGCAGCCGGCTTCAGGCACTCGTCCGCGCGGTAGACCTGCCGCGGGGCAAGCGCCGCGGAAAGAGCGCGCTCAACTTCTTCCACGCCAACGCCCGGGTAGCACTCTACACACAAGATCCGCGGTCTGCTATTCCCCAGGCGCTCGGCTACACTATGCCATCCCACCGCGCATTCGGCCGCCGACGAACTGATCGGGATGGTGGGTCTTTTATCGTAAGTGGAGGGAGGCCTCATAAATCGGTCAGACCCTGAAGCAGAGGAACTGCCCCGAGAAGTCCCGCATCATTCCCCAGTTCGGCGCTCAGCACGCGCACTTTGCCCCAAGGAGTCCAGGCATGCCGCTCGACATACGCCTGAAGGAACGGTAAGACGCGCGAGGCGCTTTTCATGACCCCGCCGCCCACGACAATGACTTCCGGATCGTAGGCATGGATTAGGCCCACGAGGAGCACTCCCCACACCTGCAGGCATCGCTCGAATACCCTGCGGGCTACGGGATCGCCCTGGTCCGCGCGGTAGAACAACTTTGCAAAGGTCACCGGCTCATCCTGGGCAAGGCCGCTCGATTCATATCCCGCAGTATTCCTGCAGACGGCGGGCAGGGACCACGTCGCTGCCTCGGACTCTGCGCATCCGATGGCGCCGCAGGTACATTTTCTCCCCTCGAAATTGACCGGAAGATGCCCACCGAGACAGCCCGCCTGGGAATGCTTGCCCCTGAACAGACGGCCCTGGACCATGGCTGCTCCGCCAATACCCGTACCCAGCGTTACCATGACGACATCGTTCGACCCGCGCGCGGCCCCGGCGTACCATTCGCCCAGTAACGCCATACGAGCGTCATTATCCATCTTCAAGGGAATGCCGAAGTTGCTTTGGCACCAGGAGCTCAAATCGAGGGCGGGGGCGTCATCATATTTGGCATTGGTCGACACAATTCGAGTCCGGGTGTAGTCCACCAAGCCACAAAAACCGAAAGCCAGTCCGGCCGCCTCGGCGCCAGTCCCGCGCCCGTGAACCAATAGTCCTCGCAGCGCATCGGCAAGGCGAGGCAATGCCGGGCCCAGACCGATTGCGCCATCAGTGGACAGCTGGTAAGAATCGAGAACGGATCTGTCCTCGACGAGGGCACAGGTGGCGTGGCCACCGCCAAGATCCACGGCGAAAGCCTTCATTTTGCCTCAACCAGGGTCGGTTTGCCTCCGACGTCCAACAGTCTGGCGCTAAAACCATGCGCGGCGATTGACTCATAGTCATGCCCCGAGTCGCTCGGCCAGCAGGCCATGAACGATAAGACCGCGTTCCCGACATTTGCCACGCGGTGCGCCGTACGCGATGGAATGTAGTGAAGGGAGCCAGGGAGCATAGTTTCGAACGTCGTTCTTCGGGACTCGTCCATGAAGATCAGGGCCCCGCATCCGGTGACGGTCAAGTAATACTCTGCCCGGTTGCGCTGCCCATGGAAATGGCCCTTGGTCATGAAATACTCGTTCCCGACCCTTCCCGGCTGGATGAAAGTGGCGCCCCAGAACAGACCACCCGATTCCCCTTCATTCACTGGCGCAAACGATTCGACCTGATAGACGATGGCCTCTGGCTCCAAGGCCAAGCGCGCCTTCTCATCAAGGAAAAGACCTTTCAAATCGCGGACACAGCGGCGCACCCGCTGAATCCGGTCGCCCTGAAGCGCACCCGTACGGAAATCGACTGTGACTCGGCTGGCCCCCGCGGGCTCCGCATCGACGCTGGTAGGGATTAGGTCGTTACCGCCTGAAACTGTGGACATCGTTGGCCCCCTGGCTTACGCTCTACTACATCGCCCGCGCGGCTCGAAATAGCCCGTCCTTAGCGGTCCACCACGGTTCGTGTCATAGCTTAGGTCAGGGGCGGGAGCGTGTCAACAGGCGATTGACCAAATTCTATGACTACAGTCAAAGTTGGTCGAAGGAAGTCCCCACAACGACCGTATTTTATGCTTGACATTCAAATACGACTCATCTAAACAGCTTGGGGGTGCCGGCAGGTAGTGTCCTAATTTCGGCGTCGCGCTGGCCTTCAGGCCAGAAATTTGCCGACCCTTCGCTCTGCTCAGGGCAGGCTCTAAAGGTCGGCGCTACGAGTCAAATCAAGATACGACCCGCTGGCGATGACCTTGTCGGCGCCCGAATCTGTTATGATTGCCGGCGGGTATTTTGTGCAATCCGGTGTTTAGGCAAGGACCGTTGATACGGCCCTCCGAGCCCCGGTCGCATGTGGGGCCACTTTCGCGAAAGGCGGACTTCACCCCGAGTCTCCCTTCGACCCCGCGTGAGAATGGTTCCAACGCGGTAAAGCCGCTGAATGCAACCCGAACCTGAGGCAACCTCCTTATGACTTCCCGCGACCGCTTGCGCATGGCACTCAACCACCGGGAACCGGATCGAGTTCCCATTGACTTCGGGCAGGATTTTCACAACGGCATTAATGAGGTTGCCTACCGCAACCTCTTAGCCTATTTGCACATGGAAATCCCCGAGTCGATCCGCGTTTACGACCTGATGCAGAGGCTGGCGGTCGTAGATGAACGTGTTTTGGAACGTTTTCGCGTGGACACGCGGTACCTGATGGCCAATCCCAATGAAAACTGGGAGCAGAAAGTGGAAGCCGACGGCAGCTTCGAGGATGAGTGGGGCGTGTATCGTAGGCGCTGCGGCTATTACTGTGAGAATGTGCGCGCGCCGCTGGCCGACAAGACCCTCGAAGAAGTCGCGCGATTTCATTTTCCCGACCCGTCTGAGAAGTCCCGGTTCCGGGGACTACGGGAACACGCCGAGCGGCTGTACACGACGACTCCCTATGCTCTTATGGCCGGTCAAGCTGCTTCTCTTTATTACTTCCCGGCCGAACTGCGCGGGTTCGAGCGGTTTATGGGCGACCTCGTGATGGAGCCTCGCCTTATTTCCCTGCTCCTTGACCGGGTGCTGGAGTGGATGATGGAGTTCACGTCCCACTACCTGGATGAGATCGGCGATTATATCGAAGTCTGGTGGATGGGAGACGATTGGGGGATGCAAACCGGGCCCATCATGAGTCCCATGACCTTCCGCACCCTCTTCAAGCCGCTCTACAAGCGCCTTATCGACATGGTGAAATCCAAAACGAAGGCGAGAGTCTGTATTCACACTTGCGGGGCGACCTACTGGATTCTCCAAGACCTGGTGGACGTCGGGGTGGATATCGTCCATCCTCTTCAGCCTACGGCGGTGGGGAACGACGATCCGGTCCGCATTAAGAAGGACTTTGGGGACCGCCTCAGCTTTTACTCGAACCTGGCCAACACTACGATCCTGCCCCACGGGCAACCGGAAGACGCCGCCACGGAAGTGCGGCGCAAGATTGCGGCTCTCGCGCCTGGCGGCGGTTACATTTTCTCAGGTGGGCATAATATCCAGGCTGACGTCCCACCCGCCAATATCGTGACGATGTTCGATACTGCCTATGAGGCGGGAAGATACCCGCTGGCCGGCAGCAATTGAAAAGATCCTCGCGTGGGAGGGAAACGATCGCTCGAGTGGGACCCCGTCGATGGCCGGCATCTCCGGGTATGTTGTCGCGACGCGATTTCCTGTACTGGACGTGTGCTCCGCTGTTCGCACCGAGCGCCACGCGACTGCGTCCAGACCGGCTTCGCGCCTTCCCGGCACAAAGTCCGCCAGGTGGGTGCCCCCAAGCTTGGGCCGAGTATCGCCTCACCCCGCACTATCGTGCCGCGTTTTCCCTCGACAAAGTACTCAACCAGACGCATCCCGGGCATGACGTTTTCACCTCCGAAGTGTACGCCGAGGAAGTAGCCGGCGTGCTGGACAAGTGGAGCGAATCGCTGCGCCGGGATTCAACGCTTCCGTCCCCTCTTGTCGGGCTCATTTCGCCTGCAATTGCGGCAAGCTCACTGCGGCCCTCGACGGAGAAGCGGGTGCGGGGCGGGCCGGCCTTCGATATCTGGCGCGGGGAGTTTCGAGACGTTCCCATCCTCGGCAGGGAGGCCTTTCTGCGCGACCTGGTGATGTTTGTCGAGAGCGTCGGCCGCGTCCGCGCCGCGGAGTTCGAGGTGGCCGGCATCACGATAACGCAAGAATCTCCACTGCGCTTTGGCACGCGTATTCGCTATGACGTAGCAGGGTCCCTTTCTCCCCAGGGCAGCGCTGAACGGACGGGATACTGGGACCTGGAATGGGAACGTGGGGCCGATGGAAACCTGCTGATCCGATCCTGGCGGGCCACCGAAGAAACCCGCAGCCGCGCCGCGGGGCGGGTCTTCGAGGACATCACCGCCTGGGCGCTTGGCGCGAACGCCTCGTACGCCCAACAGATACTGCGCGGCACCGAGTATTGGCGAACGGTGCTCGACGCAGCCTGTGGTATCGATGTGTATGGGAACAACGGGGTCGCGTGCGGCGACATCGATAACGACGGGTTCGACGAGATTTACGTCTGCCAACCCGCCGGCCTCCCCAACCGGCTCTACCGAAACTGCGGCGACGGGAAATTTGAAGATGTGACAGAGCCGGCAGGTGTGGGCGTTCTCGACGACACTTCGTGCGCCGTTTTTGCGGACATCGACAACGACGGAAATCAAGACCTGGTGGTTGTGCGCGCCGCCGGTCCGCTGCTGTTCCGCAATCGCGGAAAGGGAAAGTTCGCGCTCGAAGCGGAAGCCTTTCAGTTCGCCGAGCCGCCGCAGGGCACCTTTGCAGGCGCCGCCCTGGGTGACTACGACCGCGACGGCTGGTTGGATATTTACTTCTGCTTGTATAGCTATTATGAAGGCATAGACCAATACCGCTACCCTGCCCCCTACTTCGATGCCCGCAACGGACCCGGCAATTTTCTCCTCCGCAACCACCGCGATGGGACCTTCCGTGACGTCACCGCCGAGGCTGGCCTGAGCCAAAACTACCACTTCAGCTTCGACGCTGGGTGGTGCGATTACAACTACGACGGCTGGCCCGACCTTTACGTAGTGAACGATTTCGGCCGCAAAAATCTCTACCGGAACAACCGCGACGGGACGTTTACCGACGTAGCCGAAGCGGCGGGCGTGCTCGATATCGGGCCGGGGATGAGCTGCGCGTGGCTTGACTATGACAACGACGGTAATCAGGACCTCTATGTGAGCGACATGTGGGAGCCTGCCGGGACGCGCGTCAGCATGCAGCCGGCCTTCATGAAAGATGTCCCCGAGGAAGTCCGCGCGCTCTATCGCCGCCACGCCAAGGGCAACTCGCTCTTCCGCAATCGGGGCGATGGCGGCTTTGAGGACCGCAGCGCCGCGGCCGGTGTCGAGAAGGCTGGCTGGTCTTGGTCATGCGCGGCCTGGGACTTCGCCCATGACGGCCGCTCCGACCTCTATATTGCGAACGGGATGATCTCTGGTCCCGACCGTTACGACCTTCAGGGATTCTTCTGGCGCCAGGTCGTGTCGCAGTCACCAGCCAACGCCACGCCTTCGCGACCTTACGAAGAGGGCTGGAACGCCATCAACGAACTCATCCGCGCCGATGGCACATGGAACGGATATCAGCGCAACGTATTCTTTGCCAACAATGGCGACGGCACGTTCAGCCGCATCTCCGGCATTGCCGGCCTGGATTTCGTAGACGACAGCCGCTCTTTCGCCCTGGCTGACCTGGATCACGACGGCACCCTGGAGGTGGTGCTGAAGAATCGTACGGGGCCGCAGTTACGGATCCTTCGCAATGTTCTGGAGGGGCGGGGGGACTCGATCTGCTTTCGGCTCCGCGGCCGGCAAAGCAACCGCGACGCCATCGGCGCATCGGTCACCGTGGAAGGCGCTGCCGGCCGGCAAGTGAAGTTCCTTCAGGCCGGTACCGGCTTCTTCTCCCAGCACAGCAAGGAGCTTTTTTTCGGATTGGGCAGGCAGGCGGGAGCGGTGCGGGCCAGTGTGCACTGGCCGAACGGACTGGTACAGAGCTTTGATGGCCTCCCACCCAATCATCGCGTCGAATTGGAAGAGGGTTCCAGCGAATTTCGCGCCGTAGCCTTCGCACCCTCCCGGATTATCCCCGATTACGCTGAGCTCGAACAGAAACCCGAACCCCCGCCGGTTTGCTGCGAAACCTGGCTCCTTGACCCCCTTCCTGCCCCCGATTTCACCCTTCCGGGCCTGGACGGGCGCTCATACTCCCTCGCGAGTTTTCGAGGCCGCCACGTGCTGCTGCACTTCTGGAACGTGTCCGCGCCCTCCTGCCAACCCGCAATGGAGCGGTATCAAAAGAGTTATTCCCTCTGGCTGAAGCAAGGAATTCAACTCCTCGCCATTCACGTCAATCCCTCGGCGGGCGATGAGAGCGTTCGCGACTACGTGCGCAAAATGCGAGCGGAGTACCCCGTCCTCCTCGCTACCGAGAATGTACTCGGCAGCTACAATCTCCTCTACCGCTACCTGTTCGATCGCCGGCGCAATCTGGGGATCCCCACCAGCTTTTTCGTCGATCCGGAAGGATTGATTGTGAAGGTGTATCAAGGACCTTTCGACGCATCAATAATTGAGGCCGATCTGCGGCAGGTCCCGAAGAGCGCGAATGAACGGCAGAGCGGCGCCCTCCCCTTTCCGGGGACGTATCATGGAGGTGAATTTCATCGCAACTTGTTCACCTACGGCGTGGCTTTCTCGCGGGCCGGCTACTACGATGAAGCCATCGGCTGGTTTCAACAGGTCATCCGGCAAAACCCGAAATACGCTGCGGCCTACTACAACCTGGGAACCCTCTACCTGAATAAAGGCTTGCTGCCGGAGGCTGTGGAGCATCTGCGCCGGGCCACGGCGTTGAGCCCCGGAGACGCTAGCGCCTGGAACAATCTGGGAATGGCCACCGCCCAAGCCGGGCGCTCCGAGGACGCGATCAAGTACTTCCAAGAGGCGCTCCGGCAGAACCCTCATCACATCATTGCGCTCGAAAACCTGGGAAAGCTCTACCACGATAGCGGGCGTTTTGAGGACGCTCAGAAGATTTTTGCCCGCGCCTTGGAAATCGAGCCGGACAGCCCCGATGCGAACTACCACTTGGGGATGCTCTACGCGCAACATGGCGATGCCGAGAGGGCCCGCTCGCTCCTCGAAAAGGCCATTCAGCTTCGTCCCGTTTACCCGGAGGCTCTGAACAATCTGGGAGTGCTCAATCTACGGACGGGAAAACTCACGGTGGCCGGGGCCTCACTGGAACAGTGCATTCGAGTGGCGCCGGGCTTCGAGGTCGCTTATTTAAACCTGGCAAAGGTTTATGTGGCCCTGGGAAAGCCCGACCAAGCTCGCGCTACACTCCAACATCTCCTTGCCCTTCACCCTGGGCACGCGGCCGCAGCGCAGGCCTTACGCGAATTGGCGCAGTGACGCCCGTCATTCCCACAATGCTGTGCGAGCCGGGGAGCCCCGGGCGTGCGGCAGGCCGGACCGGACTCTTCGTCGCGCGACTGGGACGGGGGAAAAACGGCGCGCTCGCGGAAGTGATCGAGATGAACCAAGGCTTCCTCCAACAGGCGGGAAAATGACCGAATGGTGCCCGTCCAATCGACGGCGGTAAATATTTTTGCCACCTATGGTCGAAAGTTCTGCTTGACAAGCGCCCCCAAACTGCGATAAAGAGGCTGCATCATTGTTACTCCGGGTAGCGGGCAAGGCGAATCCATGCGCCCTGCCATTAGGAACGGTCGTATGTTGCTAGAGCACTTCAGAAGGCCGTCAATATGTCCTGCAAGATTTGAATTTTGTCCAGAATCGTCGGGTTGGGGCGCAGTTTCAATCTCACTGGTGATTTAGGAGGGAAACAGCATGCGAAGACTGTCGATTATTCTGTTCCTGTCAGTGCTGGCGACGATGGTCCTCTGTGAGGGGCCACCTGCCTTTGGTCAGGCGGTGACCGGAAGTATAACGGGGTATGTCACGGATCCCACGGGCGCCGCCATACCCAACGCCACCGTCACCGCCGTGGAAACACGCACGAACGTGGCGACGTCGCGCTCAACCGATGCCGCCGGAATGTACCTCATCACTAACCTGCTGCCCGGCACCTACACGCTTAGCGTGACCGCAACGGGGTTCAAGGCTTTCTCCCAGCAGGAAATACAACTCGCCGTCGGCGGCACCGTGCGCACCGACACCAAGTTGGAGTTAGGTCAAGTCAGCGAGCGTATTACCGTCGAAGCCTCGTCCGCCGTACTCGAGACCGAAAAGACCGATGTTTCGCGCGCCTTCGCGGCGCAAGAAGTGCAAGAACTGCCGATCGCCAACGGAAACGTGACGCAACTCTTCACGCTGGTGCCAGGAGCGGTGCGTGACTCTTTCCAAATGGGTGAGGGCGAGAATCCCAGTCAGAACAATCGCGTCTACGTGAACGGCGCGTGGTCAGGAGCCCAAACCTACACGCTGGACGGAGTTTCCGACGTCGCCTATGGCTTCGCGGGCGTGCAGGTCATTGTCCCCATCCAGGACAGCGTCCAGGAAATGAAGATCACCACCTCGAACTACGATCCGGAATTCGGCCAGACGTCCGGAATGGTGGCGCAGTACATTACCAAGTCGGGCACGAATCAGGCGCATGGATCGCTGTTCTACTATAATCGGAATAGCGACACCTTTGCGGCAGATCCCTTGACGGAAAAGATTGCCGGCACGGGGCCGAATGGCACGGGCTTGGGGCCTGCTCCTTCCAACTTCAATCAGTGGGGTGGCAGCCTCGGTGGTCCTGTCAAGAAAGACAAGGTGTTTCTGTTCGGGGCAACCCAGTGGAACCGGCTCCGGCAGGGAGCCTCGCTGATATCCACCGTACCGAATGCCGCCTTCCGCGCGGGGGATTTCAGCTCGCTGGCCTCGACCAATCCGATCTACGATCCTACCACCGGAGATCCCACGACCTTCCTGGGTCGGGAACAATTCTCCTACAACGGGCAGCCGAACGTCATTGATCCGGCTCGAATTGACCCGGTCGCCAAAAACCTGCTGAGCATTCTGCCCCTGCCCAATACCGGAGGCGCCAATGATACGAACAACAACTACAACGGCAGCCTCCACGAGGTTTTCAACCAGTGGCAGATCGATACGAGGGGCGACGTCAATATCTCAGACAAAGACAAAGTGTTTGCCCGCTACAGCATGTTTAAAGGATTCCTCACGAATCCCCCGCTGTTTGGAATAGAGGCGGGAGGACCGAGCGGCGGTTCTTTGAGCCCGGAAACTGCACACAGCACATTGCAACAAGCCGCTCTCAATTGGACCCACACTTTTGGCGGGACCCTGCTTGGTGAATTTCGGTTTGGTGTCAGTCGTTTTCGTTTGGACGCCTTCCAGGCAGATTCCGCCCTTGAAACCAACAATAAAGTAGGGATCCCGAACATCAACACCGGCGACCCCCTCAGCGGCGGCTTGGCCGGAATAACGGTCGCCGGACCGGTGGGCGGGTATACCATGGGGATCACCTCAGGGGTAGGCATTCCCCGCTTTGACCGCACGACGAACTTTGAGTGGATCAATAACTGGTCCTGGATGCACGGTCCCCACCAGGTCCGGTTTGGTTTGGATGCGGTGCGCGAGCGCTTCAATTTCGAGTCCGTAAACGCCAGTTCGCGCGGCAACTTCAATTTCAACAACACCCTTACGGGAGATCCCGATGTAACCAGTTCAGGTCTGGGGATGGCGACATTCCTTCTGGGGATGCCCACCGAGTTTGACCGCGCCATATTCACACAATTTCCCGAGGAGCGCCAGACCCGCTGGGGCGTCTATGGGCAGGATATCTGGCACGTCACCAAACAGCTCACCCTCAGCCTGGGACTCCGTTGGGATAAGTACACCCCCATCACTCCGGGCAGACCGGGTGGAATTGCCAACTTTGACCTGGCCACCGGCAATATTCTCCTGGGTGGCCTGGGTAAGGTTCCCGCCAGCACCGGGATCTACACTCCGAACACCGACTTCGCGCCTCGCCTGGGCATCGCCTATCAATTGACGTCCAAGACGGTACTCCGTGCCGGTTTAGGGAGAAGTTATTTCGGCTCCGGCTATGACGCCACGTTCTATCATCTGACCAGTTTCTACCCAATCGTCGCGCAGCAGACGATCAACGCGGATAGCAACTACCAGGATGTGTTCCCAATCGATCAGGGCCCGCCCCCCAGCACTCCGCCGGCGTTACCCTCCAGCGGCATCCTTCCTGCGCCCGGCGGCCAGTTGATGAAATCACGTCCCTTCAATTGGCTGACCGAGTCGATGGATTCCTGGAATTTTATCGTGGAACGGCAACTGCGCCGCGACATGACGCTCAGCGTCGGATACGTCGGGTCCAAAGGGACGCACCTTTCCTGGAGCCCCAACGTAAACGCCGCTAATTTTGGACCGGCAGCAACTCTGTTGGCCCGTCAACCCTACACGGCTTTGTATGACACCACCGGGGGCATTTCCTACGAATGCAACTGCTCGGATTCGAACTACAATTCCCTGCAAATTCAGGCCCGGAAGGCCTACTCGAAGAATCTGGCCTTTACGGCGAACTTCGTCTGGCAAAAGGACCTGGGGTACAACACTGACGACCCCTTCAACTCCAGACTGGACTACGGTCCGGGGGGCAGCAATATTGGCACCGTGGAGCGCGCCGCTACCTTTACGTTAGGACACACCATTATTCTCCCTTACGGAAAAGGACAGCGTTGGGGTTCAAA
>Ga0335078_10006451_pt1 | contig 17360 bp, 17 predicted proteins | sample Lox_Sample_32_FD_206711 | JGI IMG/M metagenome (GOLD analysis project Ga0335078, IMG submission 206711) | Soil microbial communities from Loxahatchee National Wildlife Refuge, Florida, United States - Lox_Sample_3.2 | ecosystem: Environmental > Terrestrial > Soil > Wetlands | place: USA... | reverse complement strand
TAGTTTCCGGGGGCGAGAGATTCTTGCCATAGGCCGGCATATTGCCGCCACCCTGGATGACCTGACGAATCATCTGATCTTCGGTTTGTACTAGAGCGACTTCATCGAGCGCCGGCCCGCGTTTGCCACCCCGATTCGCCAGCGAATGACAGTTGTGGCACTGCTTCAACTGAAAGACGAGCGCACCCTGCCGTTGAAGCGCCGTTCGGCCCTCCAAGAACTGCGGCGGAATGGGCTGACCACTCCAGGCATCCATGTTGGGGCTCCAGGGAGCATGGATGGCAAGATTCGTGAAGGTGCCCAGAGCCACCGCGACGAGAAGAATCGTAAGCACGGCGATCGGGCGACGGCGCCAGCTCTTCTCGCCTTCGCCAAAAAGGAAGGGAATGGCCAGGAGAAAGAGAATCACTGCAACCGGGCCGACCAGTAGAGCCGGTGTTTCCAGCTTCGACGGCAGCAAAGACAGCACCGCATACAGCCACAGAAAAAAGTAGTCCGGCCGCGGCGCTGTCTGGATGATTGTCGGGTCCGGCCGTCCGGAAGGACCGAAGGGCCCGAAATACGCGGCACAAAGACCGAGGGCGAGAAGAACTGCGGCCCCAAAGAAAAGATCCTTCCACACCGCAGCCGGGAAAAACGGGATGCCGTCTTTGCGCGTGAGCTCGTGATATTCCTGAACGTATGTGGCGCGGCGAACAACGCGTCCTGGCATGGGCCACTCATTGATGCCGAGCTTCAACACCAGCAGGAGATGGAGTCCAATAAGCGCGATCAGTAGCCCCGGAATCACGAACACGTGCAGGGCGAAAAAGCGCGAAAGGGTTGCCCCGGCAATGATCGGACCGCCGAGAAGCAGTTTGACGACCCACGGCCCAAATACCGGAATGCGACCGGAAATCGACGCGCCTATGCCCAGCCCCCAGAAAGCGTCCTGGTCGAAGCGCAGCACCTGTCCAGAAAATGCCATGCCCAAAGTCATCAATAAAAGGAACACGCCAATAACCCAGGTGAGTTCGCGCGGGAACTTGAAGGCACCAAACAGAAATACTTGAACCATATGCAGGAGCACGATCGCGACCATGAAATTGGAGCCCCAGCCATGTAGCGCGCGCACGTACCAGCCAAGAGGAATGGAATGATTCAGGGTCTGGAGGCTATTCCATGCTTCGCCTGCCGTGGGCACGTACACCAGCGCCAACAGAATGCCCGTAACCACCTGCATGCCAAAAACAATCGTGGCCGCGCTGCCGAAGACGTAAAACCAACTGGCGGTCTCCCGCGGTACGCGATGCTCGACGGTCTCGCGCAGCGATTCGCCGATCTGTAGGCGGGCATCTAGCCAAGCGCCGATACCCTGGATCACCCGCATGGCAGCTTCTCGCTGATATTGATCATTGCTGTCGACGTGCCGGGAGTCGGCAAGCCACGCGCCTTAATGAAAAGGTTGCCGTTCTCCACTTTGTACTCGTATTCGAACAGCCCGCGTTCCGGCGGCCCGGATGCGCGCGCTCCGTCCTCGTAATAGACGCCGCCGTGGCACGGGCACATGAACAGGCGTGATTGCGGGAACCAGCGCACCGGGCAACCGAGATGTGCGCAATTGATGGCGAAAACCTGGAAGGATTGATCGTCGATGCGGCGTACCCAGCACGCGCTATCTGCCGTTTTGCCGTCCCAAGGCGCGACGCCCGGATTGCGAAACGCAGCCAACCGTGTTTGCCCGGCGGGATATTGATCGAGAGCGCCGAGAGGTAGCCAATCCGCATGCGCCCCTTTGCGTGCGCGAACGACTGGGGATAAAACGTACCCGATGATGGGAATGGCTAGAACCGTGCCGATGATCCCGTTGAGAAGAATCCCCAGCTTCATGAGCATGGCACGCCGCGAAATGTTCTCGGGCAAAGTCATGGATGTTCTCCGGTGGATTCGGCAGCGTTGAGATAAGGGCTGCCGGGAAAGGACGGCCGTTGCGCGGCTAGCCATGCCACCACGTCTGAAATTTCCTGCGAAGACATCGGTCTTCCGGGCACATTGTTGCGCCAATCGGGTGCGCCAAGGTCCGGGCGACCTACAATGACGAGCGTGCGAAGCTCCTGATCGGTGAGCAGCGCGAGGAAGGAGCCGTCGACAATCGAGCTGCCCTTCGGAGTGCCTTTTCCATCGGCACCGTGGCACGACGCGCAAAAAGTCTGATACACGGTGGCGCCGCGCTTTGCGTCGCCGGATTCCGTGGCGGCATAGGGCGGAGCAACCGAGCCGGCCAGCACATTTGGCTTTGCATAATGATCGCGCAAGCCGCGCACGATGACGTCTACCTGTTTCTCGGTCAGCATGCCCCCAGCGCTTTGCGCAAAGGCAGCCATCGAAGTGCCGGGGATCCCATTGGTCACAACCTTACGAATACGCGCGTCGTCGGCAATTGCCAGATATAGGGGATCAGCGATGGGCAACGCCGCGCCGTTTTTCCCGTTCGCGCCGTGGCATCCGGAGCAGTTCGTTCCGAACAGCACCTTGAAGTCGCTGACGTTGTCTGGGTCGATGGGAATGTCACTCGGCATAGGACGACCCGGCAAATTGCCGCACCCCGCGCACCACAGCACAGCCATGACTGCGAGCATGTTAAACGCTCGACTGCTCATGCTCATGGGCGTTCCTCACGCTTGCGTTGCGGCATTGCTCCAGGGGCTTCGATGCCAGCGCGCAATGCGAAAGGGAATTGCTTCACGGGCACGCGGTGCTGGCGCACCACCACCAGTCCGGCAACGATGCCAAAGGCGAATTGCGAAGCAATGAACCACCACCAGTCCACGCGCTGCTTGAGCAGCGGATTCAGCAGGTCCAAGATGCTGCGCAGCAAGCCCGACCAGAGAATCGGCGCGACGATCCCGCCAAGAAAAATCGGCCGCCGCGGAATCATCGGCAACATCGCCCCGTACAAGAGCCCCACAAGAATGGAAGTCAGTAAGTGAATAAGACTCGCGAGTAGAAAACTGTTCAGATGAAACGCGTGCAAAGAGGCGCTTCCCATAAACAAAGATTGCGAATACACGGTGGCCGCAAGCAGGTTGATTGGGTACCAGATACTGTGTTGTTTCAACACGCCATACAGACACGCGCACACTGCCATCGCGACGCTTCCGGCGAGCCCGCCTTTGATTCCCGCCGAGACCGGATACGTTTCGAGCGGCAACAACGCGCGCGGCAGTTCCGGCGCGATATCCAGGCGCGCAACTTCCCTGCGCGAGGTAGTGATCCGCACCTCTCCTTCGGCGAGCGGTACCTCCACTTCCTTCTCCTGGGGGAAGACTTCCAGGAACCATCCCACGCAAGCGACCACCAGCAGGACCGCGCCCAAAATCAATACCGAGACGCTGGTGATGAGCCCGGCCACGAGCAGAGCGAATCCGAAGGCCAGCGTGAAGGGCCACGCCGTCGAAGCAGGCATCGCAACGCGTGACGAGTTGTTTTCCGAAGATGAATGAGCAGCCGTCATTGCCGTTTTCCTAGCGACCAACGATGTACACCACGGTGAACACCACCACCCAAACCGCGTCGACGAAGTGCCAGTACATGGCAAACGTTTCCACATTGCGAAAGTGTTCCTGCCGAACCAGTTTCCGAAGAGCCAGGATCAAAACAATCGCCAGGCCCACCAGACCGACACTGACGTGAAAGGCATGCAGCCCCACCAGCGAGTAATACGTGGTACCAAACAGATTCGTGCTGATCGTCAGTCCCTTGTGGTAAATCAAGTGGTGCCACTCGCGGCCAGTGGCGGTCAGAAAGATCCCGCCGAGGACCAAAGTAACTAGCCACCACAAGCGAAACGCCGCGAGCTGCGTCTTGCGCAGAGCGCTCACAGCGGCATGAATCGAAAGGCTGCTCGAAAGCAGGCAAACCGTGGCGAAAATGGGAATTTCAAGGACTTCGCGCGGGGTTGGACCGGAGAGGCTTTTGCCAATGTAGTAGATGTACGCCACAACGAAGATCGTGAAGATAGAACTTTCCGCGACAATCAGGCACAACATGCCCACTTGCCCCTTGTAGGGCAGCGACCGCGGCTTCTCGAAAGAAGTCGGTGCAATGGTTGTGCTACTCAAAGTTTCTTCCTCCTTCGTTGAGGCTTGCTACTCGTACTCCCAATCGGGATCCTCGGGGTGCTTTACATCCCAAAGAGGCCGCCGGCTGAAAACCGTGGGGATTTTCGCGAAGTTGTATTCGGGAGGCGGAGAAGACACGGACCATTCCAGAGTCCATGCATCCCAGGGATCGTTGCCTGCGAGTTTTCCTTCAAACATCGAATACAGCAGGTTGCCCACAAAAATCAGAATGGCGATGCCCTGGACCACCGCGCCGAGCGTCACAATCAGATTCCAACCTTCCCAGCCGCGCCCAGGCTCGTAGGTGTAAATGCGCCGCGGCATCCCGAGGAGGCCAGGAATGTGCATGAAATCAAAGGTCAGATGGAAGCCGAGAACGAATAGCCAGAAATGGAGCTTCCCTAGAGTTTCGTTGTACATGCGCCCGGTCATCTTCGGAAACCAGTAGTAAAATCCGGCGAAAATTCCAAAAAGAATCGCGCCAACGATCACGTAGTGAAAATGCGCCACGACGAAGTACGAGGCGCTGAGCTGCCAATTGAAAGGTGCTGCCGAGAGCATGATGCCGGTAAGCCCGGCACACAAGAACTGGAACAGAAAGGCGATGCAAAAAAGCATCGGCGTCTTGAAAATGATCTTGCCGCCCCACAGGGTACCCAACCAGTTGAAAATCTTGATTCCCGTAGGAATGGCCACAATCATGGTGGTGAGCGCAAAGAACGTGTTGCCATAGGAGCTCATACCCACAGTAAACATGTGGTGTGCCCAGACGGTCATGCTGACAAAACCGATCGCCACGCTGGCACCCACCATCACCGGATAGCCGAAGATTGGCTTACGCGAGAAAACCGGAATCACTTCCGACAGGATGCCGAATGTTGGGAGCACCAGGATGTACACTTCGGGATGCCCGAAAATCCAGAAGAAGTGCATCCACAGGACGGCTGAGCCTCCGGCTTGCGTGTCGAAAAAGTGCGCGCCGAGGAAACGGTCGAGACAGAGCATGACTTGAGCCGCCGTCAAGGGCGATACGGCAATGAGCACCATCCCAGCAACCACCAGGTTCAGCCAGGGAAACAGCGGCATTTTCGCCAAGGTCATACCGGGACAGCGCAGCGACGCAATGGTGGCAATAATGTTGACCGCAGTGCCGATGCTCCCGAAACCAGAGACCAGCAAGCTTAGCGTCCAGAAATCTGTGCTATGGCCCAGCGAGAACGCCCTTGACGTCAGCGGCGAATAGGCGAACCAGCCGACATCCGGAGCACCGCCCGCCCCGTATATACCGTTTCCGCCAACAAAACTGAAATAGAGGAGCAAGCCACCAAATGCCGTGAGCCAGAAACTCAAGGCGTTCAGCCGCGGAAAGGCCATATCCCGCGCCCCAATCATCAACGGAATTAAATAGTTGGCGAAGCCAAACACCATAGGCATAGCTACAAAAAAGATCATTGTGGTGCCATGCATGGTGAACATCTGATTGAAGGTCTGCGGAGAAACGAAGTGATTCAGCGGAACCATCAGCTGAATGCGCATGATCGTCGCTTCAATGCCACCAATCACAAGAAACAAAAGCGCGAAGAGAATGTAGAGAATACCCAAGCGCTTGTGATCCACCGTGGTGACCCACGAGGTCAGAATGTCTCCCAACGATTGGGAGGGTTCTCGTACAGTGGCGAGCGCCATGGAGTCGGAGGACATCGTCAGGTTCTCGCTTTCATCGCAGGGACTCGAGGTACGCGGTCACGGCATCAAGATCTGGGTCACTGAGCTTCATGGCGGGCATAAGGGAACCCGGCTTAATAGCGTCCGGGTTTTCGATCCAAAGTCTTAATTTGTCGTGTGTGTTGTCGGCGGCCCCGGAAGCGATGGTGTCGCGGCTCATCAGATGAGTAAGATCAGGCCCAAATGTGCCGTTCGCAGCGGTGCCGGTGATCCTGTGGCAGTTGATGCAGGCGGTGTGTTCAAAAATCGCGCGGCCCTTCGCGACCGAATCGCTCTGGACCACCGGCAATTGTTGCGACGCTACCCACTGCGCGAAGCGCTCGGGCGTGTCCACATAAACGCGCAAAAGCATCAGGGCGTGTTGCGTACCGCAGTATTGTGCGCACTGCCCCAGGTATGTGCCGGTGGCGTGAGGCTCGATCCACGTGGAGTTGACGCGATTGGGGATCAAGTCGGTTTTCCCGTTGAGTTGTGGAAGCCAAAAACTGTGATCCGTATCCGCCGAGAGAAGTTCGATAAAGGTCGGCGTGGGTTTCTCCCGGTTGCTCACGGGCACGTGCAGTTCGTTGGCTGTCACCACTCCAAGGTCGGGATAGCGAAACTCCCACCAGAACTGGTGACCGATGGCGGTAACGCGAATCGTGCCCGGAGGAGGCGCGGCTTCCTGCACCGAATAAATGACGCGCGCCGTGGCCAAGAACAGAACCAGCACAATCAGCCCGGGAATCACCGTCCAGGCCAGCTCGATACGGTTACTACCGTACACTTGTGGAGGCTCGCGCCCGTCTTCATCCTGCCGGCGGCGAAAACGGACGATGGAATAGAGGAGCAGGGAAAAAACGGCCAGGAAAATCAGTCCGGTGATGATCAGAACAAAATTGGAAAGCCGGTGGATCGATTCCGCCGGTGTCGATTCGGGCCTGAAAATGCTCGGGATGGGCGACGCCTGAGCGAAGCAGCAGCGAATCCGCGAGAGTCCCAAAACAAGTACGGCACTGAGCCGAAGGTACGCCTGAGCCTTCGCGAGTCGTATGGAGCTTCGACGAATCATTAGCGCAAACTCACGGACGATCAACAAACCGGACCTACGGCCGACCATTTCCCTCGGGAGGGCCAGCACCGCACGGATTTTGATGCTCGGTTTCGCGATTCGATGCAAAGATTTTTTGTTCCTGGCGGGAGGAGAGTGCAACTAAGGGATGGAATCACTCCGCTATGTTTTCTACCGAACCGTAAAGGCCTTCGGTGATAATTCTTCCGGACCCGTGGAGGCTAAAATGGCCGAACAACTCATTTCTCTTAGCGGATACGACCTGATCAATTCCCCACGATGGAATAAAGGAACGGCGTTTAGCGACCACGAGCGCGATATCTTCCACCTGCATGGCCTGCTGCCGCCACACATCGGGTGCCTCGACGATCAACTCTCCCGACGTATCCAGGCTCTCAACAACCAATCCACACCCTTTCAAAAGTACAGCTTCCTGCGCGACCTGCAAGACACCAACGAAACTCTCTTTTACGCGCTGACCGTGCGCAACGTCGAGCAGATGCTGCCTCTGGTCTACACGCCAACCGTGGGTGAAGGCTGCGAGCGCTTCAGCGAAATCTGGCGAAAGCCGCGAGGTTTGTTTCTCAGTTATCCCAACAAAGATCGCATCACGCAGATCCTCAGCAATTCCCACTACGATGGCATCAAATGTATTGTCGTCAGCGATGGTGAACGCATCCTGGGCCTGGGCGACCAGGGTGCCGGCGGCATGGGAATTCCTATCGGCAAACTGGCGCTGTACACGGCGCTTGGCGGCATTCACCCCGACTGTTGCTTGCCGATTCTCCTGGATGTCGGCACCGACAACCAGGAGCGTCTGGACAGCCCCATCTATATAGGATGGAAGCATCATCGCGTGCGCGGTCAGGAATACGACGACTTCGTGGACGTTTTCGTCCAGGCGGTGAAAAAACGTTGGCCTCATATCCTGTTGCAGTGGGAGGACTTTGCCGGCTCCAATGCGGCCAGGCTTTTGGCGCGCTACCGCGACCAACTCTGCACTTTCAACGACGACATCCAAGGTACCGCTGCGGTTGCAGCCGCTACATTAATCTCCGCAGTCAACGTCACCTTAGTTCCGCTCGAACAGCAGAAAGTCGTAGTGCTGGGCTTCGGAAGCGCGGGCATCGGTATCACTAATCTTCTGGCACAGTTCATGCAGGACCGCGGCCTTTCGGCGGCGGAGGCTCGCCGTCGCTTCTACGGAGTCGACCGATATGGCTTGATTACGGAAAGCACCAAGGATCTCCGCCCGGAACAGCGAATCTATGCCCGCACCGACGCGGAGGTGCAAAGCTGGCAAAAAACAAATGGAGCGACCTCCTTACTGGATGTCATTCGAAACGTGAAGCCTTCGGTGCTCATCGGAGTGTCCGGCCAGGGCGGTGCTTTTACGGAAGAAGCTATCCGCGAAATGGCCAAGCACACTCTTCGCCCGGTCATTTTTCCGCTTTCCAACCCGACCTCACGCAGTGAAGCAACGCCCCAGCAACTGATGGACTGGACCGAAGGACGAGCCTTGATCGGCACGGGGACAGCGTTCCCACCCGCGAGCGTTGGGGGCAAGCCGGTTCACGTGGCGCAGACAAACAACTCCTACATATTTCCGGGGCTTGCGCTGGGTCTCATCGCCTCGAAGGCCAGGCGTGTTACCGACACGATGATCAAGTCCGCAGCCGAAGAGTTGGTTCGTCACCTGCCCACCCAAAACGATAAACAGGCCGCACTTCTCCCGCCTATTTCTCAAGCGCGCCAGCTTGCTCAAGCGATTGCCCGGGCTGTGGGCAAGCGCGCGATTCAAGAAGGCCAGGCGCAAATCCCCGACGAAGGTACCCTCCAGAAGGAACTGCAGAGCAACATCTGGGAGCCTGTATACGTTCCATACGAACGAAAACCCGAAGTATCTCGCCAGCGCGCATAAAAACATATCCTTCGGACCTGAAGTCTCATCCAACGGTCACCACAGCAGGGTGGCGAATCGTGTCGAACGTTGCGGAATTATTAGTGGACACGCTGACGGCGGCTGGAGTCGCGCTGGTCTATGGAGACTGCACGACTCACTGGCTTTTGTGGAGTTGGAGATGAAAGCCGCGGGCATTGTCGATTCCTGGATGAAAGGCTTCAGTCTGTTTGCGCAGCGCGCGGTGTTAAGCCGTCACGGCGATGAAATCATCGATCTCGCGGAATTCGTTTTGTTCCGCTAGCGCCACTGGGCCCCGGTTTTCGTCGGTTTAGAAAGGAGTTCTCGAAATGATCAAATATGCAGTCTTGATTCCCATACTTGGGGTCGTCTTCGCCTTCGCGGTACCTAGTAAGCCGGTTGCTCCGGCCGGACATTGGCAGGTGGACTCGCGCCATTCTGACGCGCAGCTTATTACCGACGCCACTACCAACTACGGCAAGGACAAAATCAACTTTGCGGCGGGCGTGACCCGCGTGAGCGGCCGCGTGAAGTTCGACAACGACAATCCTGCTTTGTCTTCCTTCGACTTTTCCATGTACCCCGCGACATCTTCGGCGCCACCGATCGGCGAGGACGGGAAAGTAAGAATGTATTGGCTGGAAAACCTGGCCAACCACACGTTGATCTGCTTCCACTCCAAGGGCACGACGTTGACCTACGACGGGCGCCTGCGTACCACTGGCACCTTGGTCCTAACCCGTGTGGATCGCAACGTGCAATACAATTCCGGCGAGGCATATAGCGGGCCGGTCTACGGTCCTCCGATGATCCATCGGCTTACACATGAAGCTACCTTTGTGTTCACTTCTCCGGCTGCGCCAGCTGCCGGCCAAAAGGATGTGGAGATCACCACTTCCGGTTCGACGAAGGTGGTCACCGAAGACTTTCCGCAGTTGTTCAAAGCGGTGATGGCCACGTACTGGCCGCCCGTGGTTCAGGATGAGAATTGCCAAATTCCTCAGGTGGTCAATGAAGACTACAGTGGGCCACACTGCACAGGTAACTTCATAGATCCGCCCGGCCTCCCCCAGGAGCCGCGCGCCTCAACTTCGACCGAAGATTATCCGAGCACCAATACAGGTTTCAACGCCGTAGTCGGGAATAGCGTGACCATTGCCGTGCACTTGCATCTGAAACCAGCCCCTGAGTCTCAGGCAAGCGCGAGCAACTAGCTCGACACACCCGGAAAGCGCGCGAGAAATCTCGCAACCAGGACACAGATTCTTTCAGGCGATGCCAGCATCGCGCGCCTAGTCAATCGGTGATACAAAAGATCTATGGTTCTGCGCGGATGCATTCGCATTTTTGTGTTTTTCGACGTTGGCGAGGCCTTCGATTTGGAGAAGTTGCGCTCGTTGGTGGGGCCACGGGGTGGCTCGACGAAGCCGGATTTTCCACGGCGCACGCCGGAATACGTGCGCTTTGAGAACCCTCCTATTACCGAACCCAGCGAGCCGCTGACACTGCGCAGCGGGGAGACCGTCACCTGCTCACTTAAATATTACGAGTACGCCATCGTCGAGGTGCAGCTCGAAGTGCCCTTTGAGGGCGCTTGGGAAGCCTTGATGGAGCAGACCTCGCGATGGATGGACGCGCCAGACATCGAACCGGAAAGCCGCGCGGTGGTTACCCGGCATCTGCAAAAGACCTCACCGGCGATTCTCAAGCCCCGAGAAGAATGGTTGCAGGAGAACTTCATGGTAGTAGACCTGCTTCCCGTGCGGGATTTGGGAGGGAAGACACTGACCGCCGACCAGATTCTGTCCACGTACGGGGAGCAAGTTGGCCAATTGCTGCGCGGTGAGCAGGCACCGCTGGCGCATGCGACGAACGAGCGCGTGCTACAAGGCAGCTTGTCGTATTACGCGACGGATTTGCTGGTGGTCGGATTTAACGCCGCGCTGGTGTATGACCAGCCGGAAGAGTCGGTGCGTACGATTCAGGTGTTGGAGTATGTGCGCGTGCAGCTGCTGGAGTTTCGCTACTACGACAATTTCATGAATCGTGTGCTCGCCGACGTGTACAACAGTTTGGACAAGAAAACCAATGTGCTGTTCTCGCGCTGGTATCTGCCTAAAGAGGCGAACCGGCTGAACACCATTCGTCTGGACGTGATGGATTTGACCGAGCGGGTGGACAACGCCATCAAATTTGTGAGCGACAGTTTTTACGCGCTGGCGTACCGCACCGCCGCCGCACGCGCTGGTGTGGCCGAATATCGCAACCTGGTGGAGAAAAAACTGCAAACTGCAGGCGAGCTGTACAACTTCATGATGGGGCAATTCAGCGAGACGCGCATGTTTCTGCTGGAAGCGGCCATCACCATCCTGTGTCTCATGGATGTGTTGCTGCTTCTGCGCGGCGGGAAATAGCCAAACCGGATCTTTTCGAATCGCGCCTGTTTGGCGTAGGGGCTCGCTTGTGCGTTTGGCTGGCTGCCGCGTACGATTGCGCCTGCACCGCAGAAAGGCGCGGGCATTCGCACTAGAATTTGAACTCGACCAGGATTTTGCTTTCGGAACTTGCGGGAGCATACTTCCAGTTCTTGAGAGCCATTTGCATAGCTTCTATGAGGACGGGGTGACCTCCTTGAAATTCGGCATTTTTGATTTGACCATCGGTGCCAACGGTCAAGGTCACCTTGACCACTCCGGTCAGATGCATCTTCTTCGCCAGATCGGGATAGATGGGTGTTGGACTGGATAACACTTTCCTGGTGGCCTGGCCGTGAACAGCAGCGCCGGTCAGTGCCAGGAGTAAACCGGCGATGAGCATGCGTCGAACAGTCGTGCGCATGATAGGCTTTCCTGCTTCCTTTCCGTTTTCGCGCACGAATAAAACTTCGCGTCTCTGTTTTCGTGCGTGTGGAGCGAATGAATCCATGATTCCGGAGACCCGGCACGGCAACAAGAGAACGAAAGTCTGGTCGTGTTGCACGCATAAACTGTCCGGGGGTTCTAGTGAAAAGAACCTAGAGGAAATGCCTGCTGCGGAAACAGACAGAAAGCTGCTTCGGTCGCTTGTCCATTCGTTGGAATAAGCCAGGAGGTGGAAAATGGCGGACATCGTTCACGAGTTCATGGTGAAGGCGTCGCTCCAGCGAGTATTTCACTCCTTCGCTACACCTGCTGAGCTGAACACATGGTGGACGAAGGGGTGCAAAGGCGAGTGTCGCGAAGGTGGTGAGGTGCACTTGTACTTCGGCACGGAGTACGATTGGCGGGCGAGAGTGACACGTTGTGTTCCACCATCATCGTTCGAACTTCACATTACCGAAGCGCACCCGGATTGGGTTGGAACCCGCGTGGGGTGCGAGCTCCGCCCGGAAGGAAAGGACGGGACGCGTGTGCGGTTCCATCACACGGGTTGGGCGGACCTGAACGAGCACTGGCGTGTGTCTTGCTTCTGCTGGGCGATGTACTTGCGCATTCTGCGACGCAATCTGGAATATGGAGAGACTGTGGAATACGAACGACGCCTTGAGGTTTGAGTTGCGGCCAGGCGTTACTCGCGGATGAGTTCTGAATGCCTCGCCCGGAATACGCACGCTTCTGCCAAGAACTCTGTTAAAGGTACTTGATGAGCACTACGGAGTTGCGTTGTTCGTTGTAAATCACTTCGTCGACCAATTGTTGAGTAAGCATTAGGCCTAGGCCGCCGGGACGTAGCCCTTTGGCTTCGCGCTCCTGCATGTGCGCCATCGGGTTGTCCTGCGGATTGTTGATAGCGGCGTGCTTCAAATCTTCGAGCTTGAAACCCGTACCCGGATCGTCGAGGCGATACATCAGCATGCGCTTGGTGCGGATGTAAGAGACACGGACCTTGAGGTGTGGGTCGAGGCGACCACCCCATTCGATGGCATTGTTGAGAAGCTCGCGAAAGGCGTATCCGACCTTTTCGATGACCTCGGCGGACAAGTCCGCGTCCAGATGCATGAGGAAGCTTTGTACGCGACCGACGACGGAACGTTCGCAGGGGACCACCAGTTCGATCCAGTGCGTGTTGGCTGAAGTAACCTCGATCGCGGAAACTTCGGATCCGATGGACAGCGCACCTTCGAGGGTAGTGAGGACGGTCGTGGCATCCAGGGGCTTTCGCAGATATTGATAGACGCGACCGCGCAACGCTTCAAGCAGCGTGTCGGACGTCTGGTCAGAGGTCATCACCACGATCTTCGGGACGTATTTTTCGCTGTTAAGGCGATCGAGCAGCACCAGACCACTCATTTTGGGCATCCAGATGTCCAGGAAAACGAGGTCAAACTTTTGTCGGTGGAGGGCACGGAGGGCCGCCTGGCCGTCGGACGCGCTGGCCACCGTGTGACCAGCCTTTTTTATAATGCCCCGAACCATCAGGCGCGTAGTAGCATCGTCGTCCGTGACGAGGATTCTCGCCATACAGGGCTCCTGAGGTGAACCACGCGCGCGGATGGAAATGATGCAGCCGGTCGGTGTTCACTTAGCTTCCCGGATGCGTCGCTTTGCCTTCGGGGTTGCCGCCGCTACCGGAGCTGTGGCGCGTTTCTGCTCCGCGTATCCTCTCAGATTCGCTTCCAACTCGGCAATTGCTTCTTTTAAAGCATCGAAGGTACGTGCCGCGCTGGAATAACGCGCGGTTTTGGCGTGCTCCTGCAACTCCTTGCAGAGCTGGCCCGCGTGGTCGGCGGCGAAGATGCTCAGTGAGCCCTTCAGGGCGTGAGCGTCGAAGGCTAACCTTTCGCTATCTTTCTGGCGGATCGATTTTTGCAGTCTCGCCAGTCGCGCCGGGAGTTCCTCGAGTAACGTTTCGGCCATCTGAGCGAGGAGTTGCGCGTCGCCTCCGACGCGGGACAACGCATCCGCGAGTGCATCTCCAGCACTAGCCAAAGTTGCGTGTGTTGTGGATGACCGTCCGGACGACACCGAGTGTAGGGTTGCGTCCAGAACCTCGATGCGAAACGGTTTCCCAAGGACCGCGTCGAAACCTGCTTTCAGCAGGCGCTCCCTGTCGGGTTCACTGCTGTAGCCTGTGATCGCCACAGCGGTGATGTGGCCGCTCTGATTTTCACTGGCACGAACTTCGCGGACTACCTCGGTGCCGGTCATTCCAGGCATTTCTTCGTCGAGCACGACGGCATCGAAGGTTTGTTTTCGCAAGGCACGCAAAGCATCCTGGCCATTGCAAACTGCAACCACAGTGTGCCCATGCTTCTCCAATTGCCGTTGCGTGAGCAGGCAAACGTCTTGCTGATCGTCGGCGAGAAGGATACGCATAGGGCGGCCGTTCCGAGGTGCAGAGAGTGTACAGCGGGACGGCCACTAATCGTTAGCGATCCAATGGCAGGCAAAGAGTTAGCAGGAGCGCTTGACCGATTTTTAGGCCGGGAGTACTAGGCCCGGCTGGTGCGCGAGAATCTGTGGAAAAGTTACCGTGTTGCACCTAATTTGTTCCGCGTGGCCATCGGCCGTTTGCGTTTCCTGGCTATTCTAAGTACCTCAAAAGAAAAGAAGTACCGATTATTGTCAGGGTGGCACCGGGTTTGCCCTGCACTTTGCGCGACCCTAGTCAAATCGAGGCAACTATGGAAATCAAAGTGGACATATTTCTGAGACTGCCCGACGGGAAACCCTTGTGGGTGGAAGCGGTGGAAGGCTACGAGAAGGCCAAGCTGCAGGTTCAGAAACTGATCCAGGTGAGCCCTGGGGAATATTTCATTTTTGATTCGCGAACCGGGCAGATCTCGAAGGTGTCGTGACGGCTTAGCCCAGAATCAGCATCATCAGCCCAAAATTGCCAGCTTACGCGCCGCACTCGCAGGGCAGGTGTCTTTGAAAGAATTACGAGCGATTACGCCAGAACCCTGTCGGATTCGGGACGAGGGTTTCGGCAGGCGCTCGTCGGGAGACAGGCGCGCAGCAACGTTCCGGACGCCGACGATTCGACTGTCAGATTGCCGCCAAGTTCGCTTAGCCGCTCGCGCATACCCGCTAAGCCGATACCGCCGCCGTGACCTTCGTGGTACCTGCGAAGAGTCTCCGGCGGTACGCCGCGCCCGTTATCCTTCACTACCAGAGCGGCTTCATTGTTTTTGCAACTAAGGTCGATCTCTACCCTAGTGGCTCCCGCATGACGGTGCACGTTGGTCAGCGCTTCCTGCAGCACCCGGAAAAGAGCTATTTCGGCGTCCTTGTGCAGGCGATCCACGAAATCGTCAACCGTGAAGTCTGCCTGCAACCCGCTGCGTTCGGCGAAGCCTTCCACATACCAGCGTGCCGCGGAATAGAGGCCCAGTTCATCGAGAAGCGGCGGATGCAAAAGGTGGGAGATGGTGCGCACTTCGGCTAAACAACGATCGAGCAAATCGGAGGTTTCGGAAAGCAGGGTTTGCAATGCGGCGGGGTTGGTAACAACGACACGTTCGACCTGGCCGATCTGAAATTTCAAGCTGGCGAGGTACTGGCCAATACTGTCGTGCAACTCACGGGCAATCTTGCGGCGCTCGGTGTCCTGCAATTCCAGAATGCGGCCGCTGAGCGCGCGATAGGAATCCACGTGCTCGCGGATGAGTTGCTCGCTTCTTTCGCGGCGATCGATTTCCTTCAACAACATGCGGAAGTTGAACAGCACAAGGAATGCGGCACTTAACGCTGAAACGGTCAAAGCCACCACCATGATGCCGAAGCGGCGGGACCACGCCGAAAGCCGACCCTCCAGCAGTTTTTTTTCCTCCGTGTCCATGCTGTCCAGGATCCCCAGAATCTCTTGGTCGCGGCGGTACAAGGAGCGCAGAAATTCCTGTTGATAGGGTGAAAGCGAAGGCAAACACCGCGAATCCGTGGAGCACGCCTCAAGCTGAGAGCGAGTCTCGTCGAGTAGCGGCGCGAGTCGCGCGAGGCGCTCCTGCTGGGTAGCATTATCCCGGGTTTGCAGCCGCAGGTCTGCGAGGGTGCGCTGCTCGTCGCTTAACTCTTTGGCTGTGCCCTTCAGGGAAGCCGGGTCATTCGGCGCCTCGACGACCATGGCGGTCAGATCGGCCGAATCGAGACGGAGAGTGCCGATTTCGCCGCGAACCTCATAGCTGTGCAGGGCCCACCCGACGCTTTCTCTCATGCGATGGAGCATCGAAAATCCCAGAATTATGGCTGCCACGAACAGTAATGCTGCCAAGGTCAGAGTTGCCACACTGGTAGTGGAACGGCCGCTGGGTTGGACACGATGCCTTTTGACAACCGGGGTTTCGGTCACGCAGGTGCTCTCTGGTTAACTTTGGGCGGGCTGTTACCGGGATTGGACCTCAGTCTACAACACACGCCCTTCAACAATCTATGGTCGGAAATCCCACGAATTTTGGACCATGCTTGGCTCTGACTTGCCCATTCAAACAGCTGCGTGGAGAGTTGGCTATCGGCTGCCGTCCGTTTCTTTGCCGGAAGCGAGTTCACGTATCACCAGTTGTGTGTCTTGGCTGTCCATTTTGGGACTAATGTAGGAACCATCCCCGGTCACCACGCGCAAGGCTCTGAGCAGTTCACCATCGGCGTCGGATTTGAGGACGAAGCCGCGTGCTCCTGCCTGAAACCCTCTACGGAGTACTTCCTGGGAGTTATGCAGGGTTAACAGGACGATATGCGTTTGCGGATACGAGCGCTTGATGGTTTCGGTAGCGGCAATTCCGTCGAGCACGGGCATGGACACGTCCATGACCACTACGGCGGGCTGCAACTCGCCCGCTTTTCGGATGGCCTCCTGTCCGTTCTCTGCCTCTCCGCAGAGCTCCCACTCGGGAAAGGGCTCCAGGATGGAGCGGACGCCACGGCGGATAAAGGCGTGGTCGTCAACAACCAGAACTTTTGGCATCAGCCGACTCCTCGAAAGGCAAAGTGGAAAAGCTTGTAATGTGGAGATCGAAGAGGAGCCTTGGCCAGAGAACGTGACCGTGAAAGCGTGAACGAACAGGGCGGTACTTAGCGAGTGATTGCATGGCGCGGTACATCAAAGTTCGATGATTTGATTTCGAATGGCGTAGCGAACCAGTTCGCTCACCGAGTGTAACTCCAATTTTCGCATGATATTGGCGCGATGGGTTTCGGCAGTTTTGATGCTGATACTCAAGGCGGCAGAAACATCCTTACTGCTTTTTCCCTCGGCGAGCAGCCGCACGATCTCGCGCTCCCTCAGCGTCAAGCGGTTGCGTGCAGCGGTTCTGGGGTCTAGATTTACGTCGCGCCGGGACAGGCCATTCAGGAGCATTTCCGAAGCCTCCCGCGTGAAATAGGTGCGGTGATTGGAAAGGGCTTCCACAGCGCTAACGAGCTCCTTGTCGGCATCGGACTTGAGGATGTAACCTCGCGCACCACACTCGATCACTTCGCGAACGAGCTGATCGGTAAAATACATGGTCAGGATCAGAATGCCGATGTGCGGGGAAGACTTGCTGATCTGCCGCGCGGCCTCGAGACCACTAAGCTCGGGCATCGAGACATCCATGACGATGACGTCCGGCTTGAGGCGCTCGGCTGTCGCGACGGCTTCGCGGCCGGTC
>Ga0335078_10006450_pt1 | contig 17360 bp, 13 predicted proteins | sample Lox_Sample_32_FD_206711 | JGI IMG/M metagenome (GOLD analysis project Ga0335078, IMG submission 206711) | Soil microbial communities from Loxahatchee National Wildlife Refuge, Florida, United States - Lox_Sample_3.2 | ecosystem: Environmental > Terrestrial > Soil > Wetlands | place: USA... | reverse complement strand
GCCGAAACGCCCGTCGGCGTCGTTCGCGAGTAACATTCATAGCAGGGAACGGTTAGCGCCTCGGGGTTGCCCTGGTAGTCTAGTGGTCTAGGATGTAGGTCTGTCGAGCCTGCGACTCGGGTTCGAAGGGCCGGGGGTCCCGAGCCCCCGGACCGGAACTCCCGACCAGGGCGCTTCCCCGCCCCGGGCCGACCACGGGCCCGGGGCCTTAGCCCCGGTCCCCCCGACCCCTTATCCTCGGAGCGGTTGTCGGGGCGACGTGGTGGACTCGGAACCCGAGAGGCCCGGGCGGTCGCCGAAGTACCTCTCCCAAGCGGTCGGCGACGCTCTCCGGGGTCTCACGGAGAAGCGGTTGCTCGAGCTCGTCCGTTCGGAGCCGGTGCCGAACCACCTCGCGATCATCATGGACGGCAACCGGCGCTTCGCGGCGGCGCGGGGGCTCGACATCTCGAAGGGCCACGCCAAGGGCCGCGACACCGCGGAGCTCCTCCTCGACTGGTGCCTCGAGGTCGGCATCAACGTCCTCACGATCTACGCCCTCTCCACCGAGAACTTCTCCCGATCCCCCGACGAACTCAACGCCCTCATGGACCTGTACGATCGCGCCCTCCGCGACATCGCCGTGGACGAGCGGGTCCACCGCCACCAGATCCGGGTGAGGGTCATCGGGAACCGCTCGCTGCTGCCGGCGCGGGTCCAGGAGGCGATCGAGCTCGCCGAAAGCGCGACCGCGAACTACTCGCGCTACCGCTTCAACGTCGCCCTCGCCTACGGAGGCCGGGACGAGATCGTGGAGGCGATCCGGACGCTGGCCCGTGAAGTCCGGGAGGGCCGACTGACCCCGGAACAGATCGACTCCGACGCCGTCTCCCGCCACCTGTACACCGCGGACCTTCCGGACCCGGACCTCATCTTCCGTACGAGCGGAGAGGAGCGGATCTCGAACTTCCTCCTCTGGCAGGCCGCCTACAGCGAGCTGTACTTTTCGGACGTCCTCTGGCCGGGCCTCACGCGCCTCGACTTCTTGCGGGCGATCCGCTCCTACCAGCTCCGACGGCGACGCTACGGCGAGTGACCGCCTCCGCGGCGTCTCGCGGGTCAGAAGGAGGGAAGCTCGCTGTCGGACGATATAGATTCTTTTAAATAGAACCGCTTTTCTACCAAACTCGACAGCCGAGGATAATCTCGGAGGGAAGAACGATGCTGACCGGACAGACGCCAATTCTGGTATTGAAGGAAGGGACCAAGCGCGAGAAGGGCAAGGGCGCTCTCGGCAACAACATCGCCGCAGCGAAGGCGATCGCGGACGCCGTCCGCTCGACGCTCGGGCCGCGCGGACTTGACAAGATGCTCGTCGACTCGATGGGCGACGTGGTCGTCACCAACGACGGCGTCACGATCCTGAAGGAGATGGACGTCGAGCATCCGGCGGCGAAAATGCTGGTCGAGGTCGCGAAGACCCAGGACCAGGAAGCCGGGGACGGGACGACCACGGCGGTCGTGCTCGCCGGCGAGCTGCTGAAGCGCGCCGAGGGACTGATCGAGCAGAACATCCACCCGACGATCATCTCCCAGGGCTACCGCCTCGCCTCGAACAAGGCGCTCGAGGTCCTCCAGGAGGTCAGCCAGCCGGTCAAGATCGAGGACCACGACCTGCTCACCCGCATCGCGGTCACCTCCATGGCCTCGAAGTCGGTCTCGTTCGACCGGGACCACATGGGCGAGATCGCGGTGAAAGCGGTCACCGCCGTCGCCCAGCCGAAGGGGTCGAGCTACGACGTCGACCTCGACAACATCCAGCTCATCAAGAAGCAGGGCGGCTCGATGTCCGACACGCAGCTCATCGAAGGCGTCATCGTGGACAAGGAGAAGGTCCACTCGGGAATGCCGACGCGCGTCGAGAGCCCGAAGATCGCGCTCCTCGACGCCGCGCTCGAGATCAAGAAGACCGAGATCGACGCCAAGATCGAGATCAACGACCCGTCCCAGCTGAACGCGTTCCTCCAGGAGGAGGAGAACATGCTCCGCCGGATGGTCGACCAGGTGAAGAAGTCCGGCGCGAACGTCGTTCTCTGCCAGAAGGGGATCGACGACCTCGCCCAGCACTTCCTCGCGAAGGAAGGCATCTACGGGGTCCGCCGCGTCAAGAAGTCCGACATGGAGAAGCTCGCGAAAGCGACCGGCGCCAACATCGTCTCGAAGGTGAGCGAACTCACCGCCGAGGACGTCGGACACGCCGGGCTTGTCGAGGAGCGGAAGATCGGCGACGACTCGCTCACGTTCGTCACCGGCGCGAAGAAGGCGAAGGCGGTCTCCATCCTGATCCGCGGCGGCACCGAGCACGTGATCGACGAGATCGAGCGGTCGCTCGACGACGCGCTCAACGTGGTCGCGGTGGCGGTCGAGGACGGACGGTACGTCTTCGGCGGCGGCGCGACGGCCGAAGAGCTCGCGATGCGCCTGCGGGACCATGCGGCGAAGATCGGCGGACGCGAGCAGATCGCGTTCGAGAGCTTCGCGGACGCGCTCGAGACGATCCCGCGGACGCTCGCCGAGAACGCGGGACTCGACCCGATCGACATGCTCATCGAGCTTCGCAAGGCCCACAAGGGCGGCCAGCAGCGTGCCGGCGTCAACCTCGCGACCGGTAAGACGGTCGACATGGGGGAGCTCCACGTCATCGAGCCGATCCGTGTCGGACGCCAGGCGATCGAGAGCGCGACGGATGCGGCGGTCATGATCCTGAGGATCGACGACGTCATCGCCTCCAAGTCGAGCCCTCCGCCCTCCGGTGGCCCGGGCGGCCCCGGCGGCGGTATGGGCGGCATGGGCGGGATGGGCGGCGGCGACTTCGGCGAGGACTGAGCGCCCCCGGCCCCCCACGGTCGAACCTTTTCTCCCGGTCCCCGGGGTTCCCCCGGGGATCGTGCGCTTTTCAGTATTTGCGGGGCGAGAAGCCGTTCGCTACTTTCCGGCCGGACGAAGGTGTTCGCCGACCTTGCGGACCGCTCGAGCTCGGTGGGAGAGCTCGTTCTTCTTCTCGAGCGGAGCCTCGGCGAACGTGACGCTCCACCCTCGGGGAACGAAGATCGGGTCGTAGCCGAATCCCTGCTTCCCGCGAGGGCTCGGCGCGATCCGGCCGCGCACGTCGCCCTCGAACCACCAGCGTCGGTTCCCGCGCTGAAGACCGGCGACGGTCCGGAAGTACGCGTGTCGGTCGCGGTGGCGCAGGAGCTCCAGGATCGGTCCGAACCCCCACAGCTTGAGAAAGTGGGCAGAGTACACTCCCGGGAAGCCCCCCAGGGACGGAATGAAAAGCCCCGAGTCCTCCACGAGGACGTACCCCGGGATGTCCCGGACCGAGTCCAGCTTCGCCGCGACGACCTCCTCGAGGCCCTCCGCTTGAGGTTCAGGGAGAGTTCGTCGGCGCCAGGCGACCTTGACGCCGTACTCCGCGAGCAGGTGTCGTACCTCTCGGGCCTTGCCCGGGTTGGTGCTCACGAAAGTGACTTCGGTCACGCCTACCAGGGGTATTCGTTGTAGGCGATGATCTCGTCCGGGCTCTTGCGGCCGTCCCCGTTCGACCGGGCGGAGCCGTTCCCTTCGACCGGGTAGCCGATCGGGATGACCGCGATCGGGTGGATCCCCTCGGGGACGTGCAGGACCGAGCGGATCTTCTCGTCGTTGAACTCCACGATCCAGTTCGTCCCGAGCCCCTCGGCCGTCGCCGCGAGCTGCAGGTGCGCGATCGCCACCGCCACATCGAGCGGGTAGGCGGAGATGTAGCCGCCGATCGTCACGGGGATGTCCTCCTCGACGGCAAAGGCGACGATCACCGCGGGCGCCTCCGCGATCAGCTTGCCTCGGTTCGAGGCCTGAGCGAGGAGGCGTTTCCTCTCGTCGTCCTGGACGACCACGAACCGCCACGGTTGCAGATTGTGCTGGCTCGGGGCGAGCCGCGCCGCCGATAGCACCGCCTTGAGCTTCTCGGGGGCGAGCGGGCGCGATTGGTACTGGGAGCAGGGTCGGAAGGAGCGGATAGCGTCGAGGACGTCCATGAAGACCGACCGAGAAGGAGTCAGGGTGTCGAGGTTACGGGAGGATTACTCCTCCGACGGAAGGCGAGCCATTCATTTCGTCGAGGTCCGTGCCTGTTAAAAGGGTTTTCGAGCCGAAGGAGGACGAACGCTGTCCGGGGACGCGTCGGCTCACGTACTCGGGCCAGGGCCCGGAGCGGGCGCGTCCGGCCCGGACGAAGGGAACCGTCGCTCGAGGTTCACCCATTCGACCGTGCGGCGGAATCCCGCTTTCTCGTTGATCCCCCACATCGGGCGGTTGAGGGAGTCATTGACCGTCCTGAGGTACCGCACCGCGTGCGTTCGCGCGTACTCGATGGTCCGGCGCTTGAGTTCGGTCGCGACCCCCCGACCGCGGTAGGAGGCCCTCGTCCCCGTGAAGCCGACTCGCAGTGAGTCCGGGTGGGCCAGGTCTCGTTCGAGATTGCTCGAGCCGACGTACGCTTCGCCGTACCGCGCGAGAAAGTAGCCGTCCGCAACGAGTCCCGGGCCGTCGAGTTCGGCCACGAACTGTTCGTAGGTGATCGGGGTGTACTCTCCCATCCGCGGGACGTCCCGAGACGCCTCCTCCAGGAGGGAGAAGAGGCGCCGACGTACCTCGGCGTCATGGACGCCCTCCTCCGCGAGCGTGGTGAAGGTGACGCCTTCGCGGAGAAGCCGGGCGGCCGACTCGGAGGGCGGCGGCACCGACGCCTTCTCGACGTCGAGCGTGCTGAGCCACAACCGACGCTGTTCCACGAATCCCTGCTTGCGGGCGAACTCGAGTGCCCGAGGGTCGTCACTCCGCACCGACGTCCAGAAGTGGGTGACACGATGCGCGGCGGCTTCCGACTCGAGCAGTAACGCCAGGTCCCGGCCGATCCCCTTCCCTTGATGGGACCGGGTCACGTTGGCCGTCGCCCACAGCTTCTGCGGGTGGTAGCTGAACGCCGAGTGCGACATCTCGCAGAACGCTACCGGCTCGTTCGTCCGACGTTCGACCACGGTCCACTTTTCGTCGACCAGGTGGGGAGCTCGGAACGCCTTTTCCCAGTGGCGGACCTCTTCGACCGTCACCGCGTTCTCCGGATTCACCTCGGCGAATAGCCGGACGAACGCGGGATAGTCCTGCTCTTCGAACGGCCGCAACCGGTACGTCCCTCGATCCATCGCTCTCTCGGCCGGGACCCACACCGCAGCCCGCCTTACCCCCTTTGGGCGTTGCTCGAGGTGCAGTCGGCCCGCGCGAGCCCGCCCGAGTGGCGGATCGGGTTCGGCCGGCGGCGTCGGGACGGATTTCTGCCCGAGGGCATGTCGGCAAGACCCGTTCCCCGGTCGCCGTCGTAGGGAACCACTCGGATACCCTGCGGTCCCAACGCTGCTTGGTACTCCGTCCCGCAGGACCTATCGAGCGCAGGACGCGGGTGATGTCGAACGGGGGCGCAATAGCCGAGACCATCTCTGGACCCCCCACCACTCGCTGCTGAACAGTACCCGAGCAGCAACATTGTTATATATGGCGGACAGGGCTCGGAGAGCGCTGCTGACATCCGTCCGACAAACGGGCGGGTTCCGGCGACGGTGGCGGCTCGCAAAGGGATCGGAGGAATCACCGGATGCACCTGAAACGAGTCAAGTTGCGGAACTTCAAGTCGTTCGCCGGCGCGACCGAAATCCCGTTCCAGCCGGGGTTCACCGGCGTCGCCGGACCGAACGGGATGGGCAAGTCGAACATCTCCGACGCCATCCTGTTCGTCCTCGGCCCGACGAGCTCGAAGGCGCTGCGGGCCGAGCGGCTCACCCACCTCTTCTTCAACGGCGGTTCGTCGAAGAAGCCGGCGACGGAGTGCGAGGTCTCCCTCGTCTTCGATAACTCGGATAAGCTGCTTCCCGTCGAGACGCCCGAGGTCGAGATCACCCGGTACGTGAAACTCGCGCCGAGCGACCCGGACGGATACTACTCCTACTTCTACGTGAACGGAAAGCGGACCACGCAGACGGAGATCGACTCGCTCCTCGCCCACGCCCGGCTCTCGGGCGACGGGTACAACCTGGTCCAACAGGGCGACATCAACAAGATCGTAACGATGGGCCCCATCCCCCGCCGGGGCCTGGTGGAGCGCCTCGCCGGGATCAGTCAATTCGACGACGAACTCGAGCGCGCGGCGACCAAGCGCACCGACCTCGACGCGAACCTCGACCGCATCCAGACGCTCCTTACCGACATCAAGTCCCGACTCGCGGGTCTTGAGGGCCAGCGCCTCCTCGCGATCCAGTACAAGCAACTCCAGGACGACCGGAAGCGCACCGAGGCCCGCCTCGCCCGCGCCGGTCACCGGCTCGCCGAGCAGGAGCTCGCGACCTGCCGAAAGCAGGTCGACTCGGTCCGCAGCGAGCTCGAGGCCCTCGACAAGACCCGAGGAGAGCTCAGCGCTCGGTCGGACGAGCTCGCGGCGGCGATCGATGCGATCGACCGCGAGATCGCGGAAGCCGGCGGCGCGGCCGCCGTCAAGTTCAAGCAAGAGGTCGACGAGAAGAAGATGGCCCATGCGAGGCTCGACCAGAGCCTCGGTCACCTGAAGGAAGCCCTCGACGCCGTCGCCACGCAGGCCGACGAGCTCGCGAAATCGGTGGCGGCCGACGAGCAGCAAGCGTCCACGTTCCAATCCCAGGAGACGAAGCTCGCGGAGCAGCTTTCCGTCCTTCAGACGTCGGCCGACGAGGTCGCGAAGGAGATCCAGAACGCGACCGGGACCCCCGGGAAGTCCCACGACAAGCTCGCCGCCGCACGGAAGCAGCAGCTCGAACTCGGCCGCCGGACCGAGGCGAAGCAGGCCGATTGGACGGCGGCGGTCGAGGCGAGGGAAACGGCGAACGCTGCCCTTCGCACCTCCGAGCGGACGGAAGCTCAGGCCGAGGACGACCTTCGGGAACGGGAGGTCGAGGTCAAGGACCTCGAACTGCGGATCAAGGAAGCGACTCCCGGTAGGAACGGCTCGGGGCCGGCGACCGGGGAGCTCCAGAAGGAGCTTTTCCAACTCAAGAACAAGGAAAAGTCCCTCACCGCCGAGTGCGACCGCCTCGCCCAGGAGGTCATGGAACTCAACCGACGCTACCTCGCGCTCGACGCTCGGCTCAAGGCGCGCGCGGACGGGGGAGCGAGACCGACGGCGCTCGCGGCGGTCGACTACCTCCTGTCGCAGCGGAACCTCGGGAAGATATCGGGGATCCGGGGCACCGTCGAGGAACTCGCGGAGTTCGAGCCGAAGCTCAAGACCGCCCTCCAAGTGGCGGGGGGGAGCCGGTTCCAGGCCCTCGTCGTCGAGACCGACCAGGTCGCCGAGGAGTGCATCAAGCTACTCCGCGAGGAAAAGCGGGGCCGGGCGACCTTCCTGCCCCTCAACAAGATGCTGCCCGGGCGTCCGCACGGGAAGTCGATGGTCGTGGCGAAATCCGGCGGCGCCGCCGGCTTCGCGATCGACCTCGTGAAGTTCGATGAAGCGCTCCGGCCCGCCTTCTGGTACGTCTTCGGCGAGACCGTCGTGATGGAGGACCTCGCTCGCGCCCGGGCGCAGATGGGCGGCGTTCGCCTGGTCACCCTCTCGGGCGACCTCATCGAAGCGACCGGCGCGATCTCGGGGGGCTATCTCGACCCCACGAACCAGGGTCGGGGCAGCGATTCGGCGGTCGAACTGAAGCGTCTCGGGGACGAGCTGCGCGCGAAGAGCGCCTCGGAGAGCGCCGGACGTGCCGAGCTCGCGAAGGTCGGAGAACGGATCCGCGCCCTTGCGGAGGAACTTTCCACTCGTTCGATCCAGGACCAGGCCCACCAAGCGGCCCGCCAGAACTACGATAAGGACCTCGAAGCCGCGCGGGAACGTCTGGCCGCGGCCCGCCAGCGGATCGAGGCGGCGCGCGCCGAGCAGAAGAAGGGCGAGGCCGCCCTCGCGGCCGCCGAGGCGGACGCGACCCGCCTCGAGTCCGAGATCGCTGCCCTCAAGGAACAGAGTCAGAAAGCCCAGGAACAGTACCTGAGCCAACTTCCCGAAGCGGTCTCCGCCCACCTGAGAACGCTCCAGCAGTCGGCCGAGAAGACCGCCGAGGAGCGGGTCCGGGTGAACGGCGAGCTCGAGTCCGTCCGCGCATCGCTCGCCGCCCTCACGACGAACCTGGAAGCCCGTCGTGCCGAGCTCGCGAAGTCCCAGAAGGAGATCGCGGCGAAGAAGAAGGAGATCGCGCAGACCGAGCGCTCGCTGAAGGAATCCCGCGAGGCGCTCGAAGCGCTCAAGTCGGTCGAGTCGAAGCAGAGCGAGTCCGCTCGCGCTCAGAGCGAGAAGAAGCGGAAGCTCGATGCCGACCGGCTCTCCGTGACCGCGAAGCTCGCCCAGACGCAGGCGAACCTCGAGACGCGACGCGGCATGCTCACCCAGGAAGAGACGCGGCTCGCGCAGGCCGAGGTCCGGCTGAAGGAGCTCAACGAGGCGCTCACGCAGTTCCCCGAGCCCGAACCGGACGAGAAGCCCGCCTCCGTGGACGAGCTCAAGCGGAAGGTCGCGGCGCTCGACCAGCAGATCCAGTCGATGGGCGACGTGAACCAGCGCGCGGTCGAGGAGTACGACCAGGAAAAGTCCCGCTCGGACGAATTCCAGACCGAGGTCCAGCGCTTGACGAGCGAGAAGACCGAGCTCCTCTCGCTGGTCGGCGAGATCGAGAAGAAGAAGCGCGAGAAGATCACCGAGGTCGTCGCCAAGGTCGGCGAGAACTACAAGACGATCTACGGCGAGCTCTCGGCCGGAGGCGAGGGCGAGATCGCCCTCGAGAACCCCGACGACCCGCTCGCGGGGGGGCTGCTCATCAAGGCGCGCCCGATCGGGAAAACGGTGAGCCGTCTCGAGCAGCTGTCGGGCGGCGAGAAATCGCTCGCGAGCCTCGCCTTCATCTTCTCGATGCAGCGCTACGACCCGAGCCCGCTCTACGTTTTTGACGAGGTCGACATGTCGCTCGACGGCCTCAACGCGGAGTTCGTCGGGCGCATGCTGCGCCGCAACGCCGAACGGGCGCAGTTCGTCGTGATCTCGCTCCGCAAGGTGACCCTCAAGTTCGCCCACCACCTCCTCGGTGTGACGATGCGCGGCGACGGATGCTCGCGCGTCGTCGGGATCGACCTGGACGACATTCACGACGTCGAGAGCCGCGAGAACGCGCGGGCGCCCGAGGGGGCCGCACCGATCGAGGCCCCGGGATGACGATCTCCGAGTCCGAGGCGGCCGAGCTCCTGCCCGCCGCGGGGGTTCCCCGCGATGCGGCCGAGAAGGTGCTCCGCTACCTCGTCTTCCACCGCTCGCTCATCGGGGAGAGCGACACCGGCACGCCCCTGCTCGAGCGCTACCTTTCCCTGGTCGAGAACCTCAAGGAGGGGGTCCACATCGTCATCCCCGACCCGTTCCAGAAGGCGGTCGCGCTCCTCTTCGAGCTCGTCATGGAGGAGGAGTTCGACCCGTGGGAGATCGACCTCGTCAAGTTCACGGAATCCTACCTCGAACGGGTCCGGGAGGACGGAGCGGTCAACTTCGCGATCGCGGGCCGACTCGTCTACATGGCCTGGAACATCCTCTACCTTCAGTCCGAGGAGATCCTTCGGATCCGGGCGACCGCCGAACCCGTGGCTCCGGGCGCGGACGGGCTCGGAGAAGGGGGCGACGAGGGATACCTACCGCTGCTCGACACTCCCGAAGCCGTGGACGTGACGTCCGCGGTCCTCGGCACGACCGACCCGCCGCCGCTTCTCGAGATGGTCCGCCACCCCGAGACCCGACCGGTCTCGCTCCTCGAGCTCGTCCGCGCCTTCGGCGCTGCCGAGGCGGACGCCCGCCGGGCCCTCCGGATCGAGGAGCTCCGCGACCGGCTGCGGGAGGAGCAGCGAGCTCCGCCCGAGGTGCTCGTCCATGGCGAGATCCCCGAGCGGGACCTCGAGGACACGTGGACCGCCGCGTTGCACCACCCGCTCGGTGAGCCGTTTCCGCTGCTCGAGCTGTGGAACCCTCTCTCGGGCCGCGACCGTCTGGTCGCGATCTTCCTCGCGCTCCTGTTCCTCGCCCGCGAACGGTCCGTCGAGCTGCGCCAGGAGGTCCTGGGGGAGACCCCGGTTCTCGTGGTCCGCACCGCGGAAGCACGCGCCCCGGTCGTGGAGCGGGCGTGAACGAGGAGGAAGGAGTGGGCTCGTATGCCGTCGAAACTCGATGACCTCGTCTTTCAGGTCGAAGCGGTCCTGTTCGCCAGCGGAAAGCCTCTCGCCGTGAAGGAGATCGCGGAAGCGCTCGGTCTCGAGGACTTTCGGCCCGTTCAACGCGCCGTGCGCACCCTCGAACAGACGTACGAGAACCGGCAGTCCGCGCTCGAGGTTCGGAAGGTCGGCGACCGCTACGCTCTCCAATTGCAGGAAAAGTACGTGCCGACGGTCCACTCGGTCACGCCCGTCGAGATGGCCCCGCGCACGTTGAGGGCGCTCACGCTCATCGCCTACCATCAACCGATCTTGCAGAGCAACCTCGTCCGCATGATCGGCGACGCGGCGTACGAGGAGGTCCAGCACCTCCGCGGGATGGGCCTCGTCCACACAGAGACCAAAGGCTCCACCCTCGACCTCACGACGACCCGCCGGTTTGCGGAGTACTTCGGCATCGCCTCGACCCGTCCGGAAGAGATCCGCCGATTCCTCGAACAGAAGCTCGGCGTCGCGCCGTCCGCCCCCGTCCCCGATGCCCCGTCGCCGCCGGAAGGAGCGGTCGACCCCGCGCCGGTCGCCCCGGACGCTCCCGTTCCCGACACGGCGGTGCCGGCCGACGACGAGCGCCCCGAAGAACCGCCGATCGCTTCGTGATTCGGCGCCCCGAGAGGAGTCTCAGAACGCGCCACATTGCGGGCAGCGAACCGGCCCGGCGGGTCGGAGCGCGCCGCAGTACGGGCAGGTCATGGTCGCGCCCGACGACGGCGCGGCCGGGTCCGGCGGGGGGTAGTGAGGGGCCCCCATCTGGGCGCCCCAGGGGACCGCTTGCACCGGCGGGTTCCTTCGGCCCGCCCGCGCGGTCGCGACGACCAGAACGATCGCCACCACGATTCCCACGATGAAGATCAGGAAGATGTAGGTCCACGGGATCGAACTACTCCCCCCGCCCGAGGAGCCGGAGGGCGGCGGAAGGCCCGGGGTCGACCCGGTGTAATTGTAATCGACGAGCGTGGTATTTCTATCCGCCGCGAGGAAGGCGGGCGCGTCGACCTGACCCCAGCCGGTGGTCGGATTCCATCCCGGGGCCGCCGAGAAGACGAAGTTGTGGCCCACGGTGACCCCCATGAACGGGTCCCCGGGGGCCGCCGGGACCGCGGCGAAGTAGCTCGCGATCCGGTAGACCTCGGGGTCGATGAAGCCGAGCGGTGACCAGGTCCCTCCGCTTCGGTTCGTCTCCACCGCGACCACATCCGCGAACAGACCGGCGAGGACCGGGGCCGCGACGCTGGTTCCCTCGAGCACGGTGAAAAACACGACGCCCGTCGCGTTCGCAAAGATCGTGGCGATGGTCAAGTTCGCCGGCATGGCGAGGTCGGGGGCCGCGCGTCCCAGCGCCGATTGACCCTCGAGGACAGTCGCGTTCACCACCGCCGGTTGCGCGGCCGAATGGAACTGCCACCACGGTTCGGAATAGACGGTGCTCACGCCGCCTTCGCTCCCCGCGAACGACCCCTGGCCCGCGCTCGTATCCCACCAGGTCGAGGCGCTCGAGACCGTGCCCGCGTTCGGGTCGTACGTGAGGTTGAGGGACGTCTGATTGTAGTAGGACGTGGGAGTACCGGAGAGGCCCACGCTGACCCCGCCGACCGAGACCGCGCCCGAGGTGTTGAACGCCGCCGTGGCCGGCCAGACCGGCCACTGGCCGTCCCCCCGGCCCGTGTCCGCGTTGGGCGCGTTCCCCTGATCGCCGCTCGCCGACAGGATCGTGACTCCGGTAGCGGCCGCGGTCAACAGTTCGGCGTTCCAGGCGGAGTCGTTGAGGTCGGGTAGGCCGAAGGAGCAGCTCACCGTGGCAAGATGCGCCGGAGCGTAGTTGTAGGCGAGCGCTTGCTGGAGGTCGGCCGCGAGGTAGTCCGCGGCGCTCCCGATGCTCGCGGTGGGGCCGACCAGCGATGCGGCGAAGTAGAAGTTGTACAGAGGCGCCCCCGGAGCGAGGCTTCCCGCCATCTCGAGGTCGAGGGAGTTCTCCACCTCGAACAACGTCGAGTCGTTCTCGGCGCCGAACGAGCCGGGCATCGGAGGGGTCGTGCCTCCGATGGTCACCGGGACCCCCGTCAGCGAAGAGACCGGCCATCCCGGCCCGAGCGTTCCGTTGAAGTACGCGTCGATGACCGCGGGGTCCCACGGCGGGAGGTTCACCTGATCGGTCTGGTTGAACGCGCTCGTGAGGAGGGTGGCGACGGCGGCGCCCGTCGGATAGGTCGCGCCGGCGACGCTGTGGGCCCCCGGAAGGAGCGCGGTGGCACCGTAGGCTTGAGTGTAATCGGAACCGAGGTACCAATTCTGTCCACTCACGTTGTCGTGAACGAACAGGTCCGGGCTGGCCGCCGGGACCACCGGCAGGTCGTGTTGGGGCGTGGACTCCTCGGCGAGTTCGATCGTCGATCGGTCGGAAAGGCCCCCGATCCCCGAGACGAGCCCTTCCAACGAGCTGGGGAGCGAAGCCGGACCGATCGCCGTGTACAGCGGGAGGCCGGCCGCATTTCCGTACACCACCAGCTGGACTCCAAACAGGGCCTCGACGGAACGCGCGGGAACCAACGCCGTCACGGACGACCGGTCGGGAGCGACGGTGAGGTCGCGGGCACCCGCGCTTTCGAGCGCGGTACTGACCCGAGCGACCTCGGACGGGGTCGGCGAATAGTCGCTCACAAATTGCGAGAACGACAGAAAGTGGCGGTATTGCGGAGCGCTCGGGTTCTCGACGTTCCCGAGGAACCGCGAGAGGCTTTCCGTGTTCGGGTTCGCCAGGGTCAGCGTGGTCGAGACCTCGACGCTTCCCGCGAGGGGGCTCGTGGATACGCCTCGTGGAAGAGCGACCGCATCCGTGACCAGCGACGGGGTGGGCGAGGAGCTCCGGGAGCTCGGGCCGGAAACGTGGAAGGATGGCGTCGCCGGGGCCGCGAAAGCGACGAGGGCCAGCAGGACGACGAAAGCCACCACGAGCCCGCGCATCGGGGAACTAAGAACGGAACTCCTAATGAGCTCGTCTCGGGGCGATCTCCGGTAATCCTTTAGTTCGCGCAGCTCTCCCCGGCTTCGATGGGGACCGCCGAAGCCGGGAAGGGCCCCCGGTGCGTGTTCTGCGACATCGTGGCGCATCGCGCCCCCTCGCACATCGTCTACGAGGACGAGTCGACCCTCGCCTTCCTCGACATCTTTCCGTTCACCCGCGGACACCTGCTCGTGGTGCCCAAACGACATGGGGCTCGCCTGACCGATATCCCGTGGGAGGACCAGATGGCCCTCATCCGAACGCTGGATGAGCTATGTCGGCGGGCCGAGCGGCTCGCACCGGATTACAACCTCGCGCTCAACGCCGGCGCGAACGCGGGACAGGTGGTGTTCCACGTTCACTTCCACATCATCCCCCGGTACGGCGAAGCGAACCCGTTCCGGACCACGTCCCGACCTCCGCTCGCCGACAGCGACGCGAAGGCGCTCGTCGCGGAGCTGTCGAAGCCCTGAGGGTGCGTGCCGACGACCCCCCGTCCGCCCGCCGTGGCCGGACAGTTCTACGAAGGGGATGGGGCCGCGCTCGCTCGTCAGGTCGAACGCTGCTTCACCGACGAACGGGGACCCGGCGCCCTGCCGCCTCGCCAACGGACGAGCGAGCGACGCGTCCGGGCGATCGTCGTGCCTCACGCCGGGTTCGTCTTCTCGGGCGCGATCGCGGCGCATGCCTACCAACTCGTCGCCTCCGAGCGCCCTCCTTCCAGCGTTCTCGTTCTCGGGGTCGACCACTACGGAGCGAGCCCGGGAGCGTCGCTCTCGGCCCGACCGTGGCTGACACCGCTCGGACCCACCCCGATCGACCTCGACCTCGTGAAGTCGCTCCGCCGGGCCCCCGTCGAGGTCGACGAGTCGGCCCACCGTCGCGAGCATTCGATCGAGGTCCAGCTACCGTTTCTCGAGTACGTGCTGCCCCACCCCCGGTTCGTTCCGCTCGAGGTCGGTTCGGGCCCCTTCGACTTCCTCGAGGAGGTCGCGATCGTAGTTCGCGAGGCCGTACGCGACCCGGACATCCTTCTCATCGCGTCGACGGATTTCTCCCATTACGTACCGGCGGCGACCGCGGACCGGCTCGACCATCTGGCGATCGCCCAGATCCTGGCCCGGGACGCACGGGGTCTCTACGAGGTCGTGCGCCGGAACGATATTTCGATGTGCGGGATCGCCCCCACGACCACGCTCCTTGCGGCGCTCGAGGGCGAGGCCCTGACCGCCCGACTGCTTCGTTGGGGCCATTCGGGAGAGGTCGAGAGGATGCGCGACGTCGTCGGGTACGCGGCCATCGTCCTCGAGCGCCCCCCGGACCGGCCGCCCGTTAAATAGCGCAGTATTCTCGGCGCGCGCGGCTCCCGATGATCCTCTCGGACGTCAAGATCCGCGAAGCGCTCCAGGACCGCCGCATCGTGATCCGCCCTTTCCGCAAAGAGTGTCTCGGCACGAACTCCTACGATGTCCACCTGGGACCGTACCTCGCGGTGTACGAGGACGCGGCGCTCGATGCGCGGAGCGACAACCCCGTGCGGGAGTTTCGTATCCCTCGGGACGGCTATGTCCTCATCCCGGGGCAACTGTATCTCGGGGTCACCGAGGAGTACACCGAGACGCACGGGTACGTCCCGTTCCTCGAGGGAAAGTCGAGCGTCGGCCGCCTCGGAATCGATATCCACTCGACGGCGGGCAAGGGCGACGAGGGCTTCTGCAACTACTGGACGCTCGAGATGAGCGTCAAGGTGCCGGTTCGGATCTACGCGGGCATGCCGGTGGGTCAGCTCATCTATTTCGAGATCTCCGGGCCGGTCGACCGCAGTTACTCGCAGAAGAAGTCGGCGAAGTACCGCAAGGTCTCCGCCCACCCGACCCCGTCGCGCATGTTCCTCAACTTCGCGGCCCCGAAGCGACGTCGCCGTCGCGGCTGATCGCATGCCACCGCCGACCGGGAAGCCCTCGAACTACCTGAACCGAATCCGGTTCCCGATCCGCGGTCGGCGGGTCGCCCTGGTGCGTCCGGACCGGGAGCACCTTGGGGAAGTGGTGCCGCTGCTGACCGACCGAAAGATCTGGAGGTGGACGCTCCACATCCCCTATCCGTACACCGAGCGGCACGGCCGCGAGTGGGTCCACCGCAGCGCGCGGCGATGGGCGGCGGGCAGTGATGTCGGACTCCTGGTCGTCCGCCGTTCCGACGGACGGGTCCTGGGCGGAGTCGGCCTCCACCACCTCGAAGAAGGAGGCGCTTCGGGTGAGGTCGGATATTGGATCGGCCGACCGTATCGCGGCGCGGGTTATGCGAGCGAGGCGGTCCGTCTGATGCTTCGGTTGGGGTTCGACCAGCTGAAACTGCACCGCATCGAAGCGAGGATCTTCCCCGGGAATCGGGACTCGGTACGGCTGGTGCGGCGCCTCGGGTTCTCCTACGAGGGTCGGCTCCGCCACGAGGTAAAGAAGGCCGGCAAGTGGCGCGACTCGCTCCTGTATTCCCGACTCGCTACGGACCGGGCCCGACGGTCGTCGTAACGGTCAGCCGTGGCCGACGGAGAACGCCGAACCGGGTCGGCGCCTCAGGTAGAACGCGGGTCGGCCGGGTCGCGCCCGGTCCCGACGGCCCAGGGGGTCGAGGTCGCCCGCCTCGCCTTCGCGGACGACGCGGATCAGAGGGAAGCCCAGCCGACGAACGAGATATCCCTCGGCGCTGCGGAGCGCGTCGAGCTCGTTCACCGTGGAACCGGTGGGCGGTGGCTCGCTCCTCAACAATGGCGCGACGCGCTGGACGTACTTCGCGAGCTCGGCTCGGTGGGCGCCCACCGCAGGGTCCTCGGACGCCCGAGCCATCAGGTCCCGGAGGACGGGGGTCTCGCCACGGCCCACGATCTCGCGGAGCCACCCCTCGACCGTGGCCTTCCACGGCTCGGCGATGTAGAAGATCGCTTCCTCGACCGCAGGCTCACCGCGTTCTTCGGCCGGACGCAGCACCGCTCGGAGGTCCTCCTCGACCCGGTCGAGGAACGTCTCGCGGGCCTCGGCGGTTTCCGACCGGGGAAACTCGTCCGGCGAGGGGAATCGGGAGGCGGCGACGAGACCGCTCGAGCCACCGGCGAGCTCCTCGGCGATGTGCGGCGTGATCGGCGAGAGCAATCGAACCCACGCCTCGGCGAGTCGGCGGGTCGCTTGGCCAGGGACCCCCCCACGAGCGTAATACCGTCGTAGCAGCGCGGGAATGCCGACGTACGTGAGCTCGGCGGCGGCCCGGAGGTCCGTCGCGTTGTACGCCGACCGAATGTCGCGGATCACGCGGTGCATCGACGAGGAGAGCCACGCGTCGAGCTCCGGGGGGCCGACCGAATCCCCCTTCGCTTCGCGGACCAGTCGCTCGACCTCGGCCAGGCGGGCGGTCGCCGAGTCGACGAGTTCCGGACCCCAGACGACGTCCTGGGACGGGGACGCGACGATCGCGTAGAACAGCCGGAGAGCGTCCGCGCCCCACGACTCGAGCGCGGCGTCGACCGGTGGGATCCGCCCTCCCTTGCTCGAGACCTCCTTCTTGGAGATCTTCGTTCCTCCGGGTCCCGTGATCCAACCGTGCACGTAGACCCCGCGGGGCTGGAGCTCGGGCGGCAACAGGCGCGCGTGCGTGTACAGAAAGACGGGGTAGTGAACGCGTTTGTGCTCCTTCCCGCCCATATTGAGGTCGAGCGGATACCAGTAGAGGAACTCCTCCCGGACCTCGTCGAGGAGGGGTCGGGGGACCGTCGGCTCTCCCGGTCCCGAGCCGAGGAAGACGTAGTCGAAGAACGCGTCCGTTAGCTGCGGGAGCGCGAGGCGGCCCGTCGACACGAACCGGCGCACGACGAAGTACGCCATGTAGAACGTCGAATCCGCGATCGGCTCGATCAGCCACTCCGGGTCAAGCGGGAACGGGGTTCCGAGCCACCGGCCCTTGCGGATGCACGGCCGGTCGTGGAACCAGTCCAAAATCCCGAGCAGCTCTCGGGAGTACTCCGCCGGGTACG
>Ga0335078_10006449_pt1 | contig 17361 bp, 18 predicted proteins | sample Lox_Sample_32_FD_206711 | JGI IMG/M metagenome (GOLD analysis project Ga0335078, IMG submission 206711) | Soil microbial communities from Loxahatchee National Wildlife Refuge, Florida, United States - Lox_Sample_3.2 | ecosystem: Environmental > Terrestrial > Soil > Wetlands | place: USA... | reverse complement strand
CGGCCCCGCGCGGTCGCAGCCGAGTTCACCGCCGCGGCCGGCTATACGCTGCAGCTGGCGTCCTACGACTGGCATGACCAGCGGTACGGCCTGGGACTGGCCTACCGCAGCGCCGCCATCTACCTGCGGGAGATCACCGCGATCGTGACGGTCTACCCGGCGGCGCCGCCGGCCTGGCAGTCCGGGCCGGACGCCGCCGCCCGTCAGGAGCCCGGCCAGCGCGAGGTGTACTGGCCGCACCTGCGCAGTGTGGCTCCGACTCTGGTGTACTCCGGCGAGGCACTGCCCGCGGGCCAGTCCGTGACCGGGCCGGCCCTCATCGACCTGCCCGGGAGCACGCTCGTCGTGCATCAGGGCCAGCAGGCGGTTCGCGAGCCATCCGGGCTGCTGACCCTGCACGTGCAGCTGGACGCCCGATGACCGCCCGCAAGCCGTCAGCCCAGGCGCCCGCGCCGCCGGGCACCGCTCCCGACCGCCGCATCGTCACCCTGCCGGACCTGACCGGGCGCGCCAGGCCGGTGCCCGAGCCTGGCTCGGCAGCCTTCTGGAACGGCCTGGCGGCAGGACGCCTTGTCCTGGCCGCGTGCCCGTCCTGCTCGTTCCGCACCCATCTGCCGGCCGCGGGCTGCCCGTCCTGCCCGTCCGCCGTGCTGGAGCAGGCCGAGGTCGCAGCCAGCGGCGTGCTGTACTCCTGCACCGTCTGCTACCGGGAATTCGGCCCGGGCCTGACGCCGCCCTACATCGTCGGGCTCGTGGACCTCGATGAGGCCCCGAGCTGCCGGCTGGTCACCAACGTGGTCAACGCCGTCATCGCCGACGTCCGGCCGGGGATGCCCGTCCGCGGGGTGTTCTCCAGCGCCCCGCCCTACTTGTTCTTCGAGCCGGCCTGAGATGGCCGCCGCCGCCGCGATCACCGGCATCGGGTACGCGCGCATCGCCCGGGACAGCGAGCGCAGCGCGCTCGACCTCGCCGTTGAGGCCAGCAGGAACGCGATCGCCGATGCCGGCCTCGCCAGCCACGACGTCGACGGGCTCGTCACGTTCCCTGAGCGCACCAGCCCGCCGACCAGCTTCCAGGGACCGCCCATCGAGAGCGTGCAGCGCGCGCTCGGGCTGGCCGGCCTGGCGTACTGGCAGTCCTTCGGCACAGGCCCAGGCCAGTTCGGTGCCGTGCTCGCCGCGGTGCATGCGGCCGCGGCCGGCGCGGCGCGCCACATCCTGGCCGTCCGGGCGCACAAGCGCCAGGAACGCGCCTACCTTCCGATACGCGGCGACGGCGGCGGACTGGCCTTCGACGAGGACGCCTACACCATGCCTTACGGCGCCGCGGGCGGGGCGGCACGGCTCGCCCCGTGGGCCGCGCGGCACATGCACGAGTACGGCACGACCCAGGAGCACCTCGGCTCGGTGGTGCTGACCTGCCGGGACTACGCGGCCCGCAACCCGCGGGCGTACTGGCACGAGCCGCTCACCATGGCGGACTACCTCAGCTCGCCTTGGGTGAGCACCCCGTTCAAGCGGCTGGACTGTGACTACCCGGTCGAGGGGGCGGTCGCGCTGATCATCAGCGCGGCCGGCGGCACGGCCGGGCTGGCCAGCAGGCCGGCCTGGGTGGCCGCCGGCGCCCAGGCCGCGGGACCGGGGCTCAGCTGGACTCAGTGGCCGGATATGACGCGGATGGCCTCCTGGCAAGTTGCCGAGCGACTGTGGTCACGCACGCATCTGCGGCCCGCTGATGTCGACGTCGCCGAGCTATACGACGGATTCAGCTGGCTGGCCATCTGCTGGCTGGAGGACATGCGGTTCGTGGCCAAGGGCGAGGGCGGGCCGTTCTTTGCCGAAGGGCGGGCCCGGCTGGACGGCGATCTGCCCGTGTGCACCGACGGCGGGCAGCTCGGCATGGGCCGCATCCACGGCTTCGGCAAGATCGCGCAGGCGGTCCTCCAGCTGCGCGGCGAGGCCGGGCCGAATCAGAAGCCAGGGGCGACGGTAGCCCTGGCCTGCGCGGGCGGTGGGCCGCAGTGCGCGGCCCTGCTGCTGACAGGAGAGCGGACATGATGACCGGCCGCGGGTACCCGAGCGAATCTTTCATCCCCATCCCGGTCACCCCGCCCCAGACAGGCGGCGACCACCCGGACGACCCGGTGACCGCAACGGTGATCTGGCACCGGCTGGCGACGGTCAACGAGGAAAACGCGGCCACCATCCTGGCCGTCTCCGGCTCGCCGGGCGTGGTGTTCAGCAAGGACTTCAACAGCGCGCTGCTGACCGCCGACGGCGAGTACGTCTTCCTCGGCCGCCACATCCTCATTCACGGCGGTGTCATCGACCTAGCCGTCCGCTACCTGCTGGAGGAGCAGGCGGCAGGCCGGCTTGAGATCAGGCCCGGCGACGTGTTCCTCACCAATGACCCGTGGCTGGCCTCCGGCCACGCCAACGACCTGGTAGTCGTGCAGCCGGTCTTCGCCGACAGCCAGTGCATCGCCTGGACGGGCAACACAGTGCACCATGTGGACTTTGGCGGCCGCAGCGCGGGCAGCCGGGACATGGACGCCCAGTCGGCCTATCAGGAGGCGGTGCTCTTCCCTCCGCTGCCTGTCGTGGCGGGCGGCGTGTTCCGCGCGGACATCGCCGCGCTGCTGGAGCGCCAGTCCCGGATGCCGGACTACGTTGCCCTCGACCTGCGGGCGCAGGTCGCCGGCAACGGCGCAGCCGCGCGGCGGATCCTGGAGATCGCCGGCCAGTACGGCACGGCCGTGCTGGCCGGCGTCATGCAGCGGATCATCGGGCACACGGCGGGCCAATTCGCCGGCCAGCTGGCCGCCATCCCGGACGGGACCTGGCGGACGGCCGCCTACATCGACGGCGCCGCGGCAGACGACGATGCGGTGTACCGGGTCGGCCTGGAGCTGGCGAAAACAGGCACGCGGCTGACCTTCCGCGATCACGACTCGGTCGGGCAGCTGGCCGCACCGCTCAACGCCACCTACGCGGCGTGGCGCTCGGGGATCCTCTGCGCCGTGCTGGCGCAGCTCGGCGGGGCCGCGCCCGCCTGCCTCGGCGGCCCGCTGAGGCACATCGATTTCGGTTACGCGCCCGGATCCGTGCTCAACGCCAGGTTCCCGGCGCCAGTGAACCGGGCCACGGGCCTGGGCCTCAGCTACGCGATGGGCCTGGGCATCAACGTGCTGGCGCAGATGCTCGCCATCGATCCGGCCCGGCGCGGCGAGCTGCTCAGCGTGAGCGGACACGAGCCTGTCATCACGCCGGGGCTGAGCGGCGTCCGCAGCACCGGCCGGTCGTTCCTCCGGGTACTGCTGGACACCGAGGCGACGGGATGCTCCAGCTCGCTGCGGGCCGATGGCAGCGCGGCTGGCGGCTCGTCGGCCAACGCCGGGTCGAACATCCCGAACGTCGAGGAGATCGAGCAGTCGGGCGGGATGCTCTACCTCTACCGGCGGGAGGAGCCCGACACCGGCGGTGCCGGGCGCCAGCGCGGCGGCAACGCGATCGGATTCGGGGTGATCCCGTACCAGGCTAAGGACGTGCGGGCCAGCGTCTCCGGATCTGGCGTCGCGGTACCCAGCTTCGCGGGGCTGTTCGGCGGCTACCCAGGTGCCTGCCGGCACGCGGCGCTGACCCGCGAGGCCGGCGTCTGGGCGGCGTTCTCCGGCGGCCGGGCCTGCGGCGGCCCGGGGGACCTGGCCGGGGAAACCGTCCTGCTGCCCGGCAAATGCCAGGAGATCCCCGTCGGCCCCGATGACGTGCTGACCGTGGTCGGCGGAGCCGGAGCCGGCTGCGGCGACCCGCTTGAACGTGATCCCGCGCTGGTCGCCGCGGACGTGACCGCCCGCGCGGTGAGCCCCGCCGCCGCCCGCGCGATCTACGGCGTCGCCGGCAGCGAGCAGGACGGCATCTGGACGGCCGACGAGCAGGCCACGGCAGCACTGCGCGCCGGGCTCATCGCCGGGCGCGGATCGGCCGCGCTGCCCCGGCTCGGCCCGGCGGGCCGGCCATCGCTGGCCGGCCCGCATCCGGCCATCGGCCGTCAGGACGGTGAGTTCCGCTGCCTGGCCTGCCAGACCGTGCTCGGCCCGGCCGCCGGCCCCTACCGGGCGCTGCTCAGGCGGCAGCCGCGCGCGCCGTCGGAGGTGCCAGGAGTCGGCGGGCGCCGGAACGGGCCGGTCCAGCTGGAGGAGTACACCTGTCCCGGCTGCGGCCTGCTGATGGACGTGCGGCTGGCAACGACGGCCAGCCCGCCCGGCGAGGATGAGATCCGCTGGGACGATCCGCTTGCGGTGCGGCCGTGACCGGCGCGTTCGTGGCGGGCGTCGGCATCTCACGCTTCGGCAAGCGGCTTCCGGGCAGCATCTGGACACTCGGCCGGACCGCGATCATCGACGCCATGGCCGACGCCGATATCCACCCCCGGCAGGTCGGCATGCTGATCTGCGCGACCGCGCGCAGCGGCTCGCTGATTGGCCGGGAGAACGGCGTCGGCCACCTGCTGGCCGGGGACTGCGGGATCAGGCAGGTGCCGATCTTCGATGTGAAAGCGCACTGCGCGTCGGGTGCGGTCGCGTTCAACATTGCCTCGACCTACATCGCGGCCGGCCAGTGCGACGTCGCCGTCGCGGTCGGGCTGGAGCGGATGTCGAACCGCAAAGGCAAAGGGCACCTGCTGACGGCCGACGGCATGGAAGCCGAGGGCGACCAGGGATTCACCCCGGCCGCCTACTTCGCGATGATGGCCCAGCAGCACATGCTGACGTACGGCACCACCAGGGAGCAGCTCGCCCAGGTGGCAGTCAAGAACCGGCTCGCCGGCAGCCTCAACGACAAAGCGCAGTACCGGCAGCCGGTACACCTGGGCGAAGTGCTCGCCAGCCCGGTCGTCGCCGACCCGCTCGGCTTGTACGACTGCTGCCCCACCGGGGACGGCGCGGCTGCCGCCGTGCTGGTCAGCTCACGCGCCGCCGGGCGGGCGCGGCAGGGCGGGCCGGTGCGCGTCGCCGCGTCCGTGCTCGCGACCGGCTCCTACGCGCCAATGCCCGACATGACCGCGGTGTCGGCCGATTCGCGCGCCGCCGCCCAGGCCTACCAGCAGGCCGGGCTCGGGCCGGCCGACGTCGAGGTCGCCGAGGTGCACGACGCCTTCACCATCAGCGAGCTCGTGCACTACGAGGACCTCGGGTTCTGCGCGAAAGGCGAGGCAGGCGCCTTAGTGCAAGCCGGCGTCTCCGGACTTGGCGGGCGGCTGCCGGTCAATCCCAGCGGAGGCCTGCTGTCCCGCGGCCACCCGCTCGGCGCGACCGGCATCGCCCAGATCACCGAGATCGTGCAGCAGCTGCGCGGAGCCTGCGGGGCTCGCCAGGCCGGCCATCCCCGGGTCGGGCTCACGCAGGTCAGCGGGGGGTTCGCGGCCAACGAGGTAGCCACCAGCGGCGTGACGGTCCTGGTGCGGTAGTCATGCGTGCAGAGGCGGAGCGGCCTGCGATGCGACTGGCCGGCCAGGGGATGACGGAACTGACGCGGTTCACCCGGCACGGCGGCAGCTGGGTGCCCGCATGCGCTCGCTGCCCGCGCTGCGGCACCACCTTCTTCCCTGCCCGCGTGCTGTGCCCGGAGGACTTGCTGCCATGCCAGCTCGAGCCCCTCCCGCAAGGCGGCCGCCTGTATGCCAGCACCAGGATCGAGCTGCCGCCACTGGGCTTTGCCGCCCCGCTGCTCGTCGGCTACGTGGACTACCCGGACCTGGCGGTCCGGGTATTCGCCCAGCTCGACGAGGACTGCGCCGACGCCCGCGGCAGCACCGTTTACTGGCGGATCGCGAAGGTGCGCGACGACCCGGCCACCATGGGCCTGATCTTCTCGCGGCGCGGTCCTGAGCCCGGCGAGCCGCCGCGCGGTGGTGACCACGATGCCGTATGAGCTGAGGTTTTATGTCTGCCGCAGTGCCGAGGCCATGGCCGGAGTCTCCCGCAACCTGGCCGGCGCCGGCGCTGACATGTTCGCCCGGAACGGGATCGAGGTCCTGGCGGCCTGGCACCCGGGCCTGGGCGGCTGGTCCAATGTGCTGGCCTACCTCTGCCGTTTCAGCACGCTGGCCGATGGCGCCGCCGCCTGGCAGGCGGTGGCCGCCGACCAGGAATGGTCGGCGGAGAAGAAGCGGCTGGCTGACCGGCTGGGCGGGCCGCCGGTCGAAAGCATCAGGAGCTGGTGGATGACGACAACCGACGCTCCGCCCGATCTCGGGGTATGGCGCGCCCATCGCGGATTGTCCGTTTTCGGTTACTGGCACGCTGAGGGCGAGCCGCCGCGCGAGATCTTGGCCACTCCCGGGCCGTCGCTGCTGTTGTCTCCGATACTTGGGACTGCGCTGCACGTCTCCGTCCACCAGCTGCCCCAGGCCCACTGGGATGACGCCGAGGTTCTCGCCGCGCGGCTGCGGGAAGCTATCGCAGGCAGCGGGTATCTGGTCGTCAAGCGAGATGCCGGCTGGTTCCGATCTGATGATGAGGAAAGGCCGTGAGCACCATTCCGCCCGATCTGACGTCGCCGAGCCCAGTCGTCCGTCACGCGCTGAGCGCGCAGATTGCTGACGAGCTGCGACGGCAGATCATCTACGGCCGGCTGTCGCCCGGCACCAAGCTCGTCCAGGACGACCTGTGCAAGGTGTTCGGTACCAGCCGGATGCCCGTGCGCGACGCGCTGCGCGACCTGACGCTGGAAGGTTTCCTGGTCGCCGACGGCGTCAGCGTGGCCGTCGCCAACTTCAGCCTCGGCGACCTGCAGGACGCCTACGAGCTGGAGGCCGTGCTGCACGGCTGGGCCGCGCGCTCGCTGGCGGTGCGCGGCACCGCGGACGACTTCGCGGCACTGGAGGCGATTCACCAGCAGATGAAGGCGGCCGGCGACGGAGCGGCGACCGCCGCCTTGAACTGGGAGTTCCACCGGACCATCAACCTGCTGACCCGGTCGTCCAAGCTGCTTATTGCCCTGCGCTCGCTGACCACCGTCACGCCGCGCGACTTTGCGGCCGAGTTTCCCGGGTCAATCGCGCAGTCCAACGCGCAGCACGCCGCGATCCTGTCCGCGATGCGCAGCGGGCGGGCCGACGAGGCCGAGACGCTGACCCGCCAGCACGTGCAAGAGACCACCACACTGCTGCTGCGGTCCATGGAGAACGCGCGTGTGCACGCCGGCGACTGAGCCGCTCGCGGCGGCATCTCGCGCGTTCTTTGATGCCTGGAGCGCAGGCGACGTCGGCGCGATGGCCGCCTTCTTCGCCCCCGATCTGGCGATGACGGACATGCCGCGCGGCCGGGACTTCGACCTGGCCGAGACGACGGCCATGCTCAGCGCCTTCCTGGCCCGTTCGCCCCGGCTGCGGATCGAACTGCTGCGGCTGTCCGTCAGCGGCACTGCGGTGTTCACCGAGCGGATCGACCACATGGTCCTGGACGGCCGGCCGGTCAGCATGCCAGTAGCCGCTGTCTTCGAGTTTGCCAGCGGGCGGATCCGCCGGTGGCGCGAATACTACGACCGCGGGCCGCTGCTGGCGGCTCCGGAAGACACGGGAGGCTCCGATGCGGCTTGAGGTAAGCGGTAGCCAGTGCATGGGTCACGGTCAGTGCCAAGCGACCAGCCCGGCCTACTACGAGCTGGATGATAACGGGTTCAACGTGCTGGCCGGCCAGGGTGTCATCGCCGTGCCGGACGAGCAGCAGGCCGCGGCTCTGCGCGGCTCGCAGTCCTGCCCCGAGCGGGCAATCAGCATCCTGCCGGACTGACCGGCGGACGGATGAGCCGCCGGCCAAAGCGGTTACAGCAAAGGAGGCGCACCGCCATGAGCGACGAGGTTCCCGGGATGTTCCGGCCCATCAACCTGGACGAGCTGCCGTACGAGCCGCCCGCCCGGCGGGAGGGCATGCTCGATGACTTCCTGGAGATGGACATCCAGGAGAAGTGGCTGGTGCGCCCGGAGGAGGGCTTCCCAGTCTCCGTCATCAGGTACGGACCGAACGTCTCGGTGCCACGGCACAGTCATTCCGCCGGTGAGTTTGTCTACATCCTCAGCGGCTCGGCGATCTGGAACGAGCACGAGCTGACGCCGGGCATGGCCGGTTTCGTCGGAGCCAACGTCGCGTACGGCCCGGAGACGGCCGGCCCTGAGGGCGTCGAGTTCCTGCTCATGCGGCCCCGCTTCTCCCGTTACCAGGACGAGCGGTAGCGATGCGTACCGGATCCAGGTCTTGTCCGGCCACTGATCATCCGTATACAGTATTCCGTGCGAGGTCCGCGGTCGTCGCGGACGGCACGGCGCCCGCCGCCACGCCGCACCCCGGAGAAGGGCAGCGCGAGATGAGGCACGATGGCTGAGCCTGGTCATGACCGTCCCGCGCCAGGCTTGTTAGGCACCCTGGACTTCTCCGAGCCGGAACTGGCCGACGATCCGTACCCGGTCTACGCGCAGCTGCGCACGACCTGCCCGGTCGCCAGGACCAAGGGCCGCGGCGGATTCTGGATCGTCTCCCGCTACGAGGACTGCCACTGGGCGCTCAGCCATCCGGAGATCTTCTCGAGTTCGCAGACCACGGTCCCGCCGCTCGCTGACGCCATCGGGCCGATGATTCCGGCCAACATCGACCCGCCCGAGCACGCCTTGTTCCGGCGCATCCTGCTGCCTCTGTTCGCGCCCAAGCGGGTCGCCCGGATGGAGCCGCTCGCTCGCTCCGCCATCCGTGACCTGCTGGAGCCGCTATGCGGCGCCAGCAGGTGCGAGTTCATGGGCGAAGTCGCGGTGCCCTATCCGTACCGGGTCTTCCTGCCGTTCATGGGCCTGCCGGCCAGCGACATCTCGCTGTTCCTGGACTGGGAGGCCGAGAGCCTGCGCCGCCAGTCCGTGGATGTCAGCGCGGCGATCACCGCGGTGACGATAACCAGGCCGAAGATCATTGAGTATTTCGCCGACGTCCTGCGGGAGCGGCGGTCCGGCCACGGCGACGAGGACGATCTCATCAGCGCGCTCGTCAGGGCGAGGCATCCAGACGACCGGCCGCTGACCGAGAGCGAGCTGCTGCGCATCTGCATCCTGCTCTTCCAGGCCGGCCTGCACACCACCACCGACGTGCTGGGCAACGCGATGTGCTACCTGTCGCAGCACCCGGCCGAACGGGACGCGCTGGCGGCGCGGCCGTACCTGGTTCCCACTGCCGTGGAGGAGTTCCTGCGCTTCGAGTCGGTCTCCCCGCTCGGCCGGGTCACCACCCAGGACGTCGAGGTGCGCGGAGTCACCATCCCGCGCGGTGAGTTCGTCGCGCTGCTCGCCCCGGCCGCTGGCCGCGACGAGACCGAGTTCCCGGAGCCGGACACGGTACGGCTGGACCGGCACCCGAACCGGCACTTCGGCTTCGGCGCCGGCATCCATCGCTGCCTGGGCGCGCATCTCGGCCGGGTGGAACTGCGCGTGGCGCTGGAGGAGATCCACGCCGCCCTGCCGCGCTACCGGCTGCTGGACGGTACCCGGCCGCAGCGGCACGTCGGCTTCCTGCGCGGCACCGACGAGCTGCACCTGGCCCTGGACTGATGGCGGCAGCGGACAGCGGCCGCGGCGGGGCGGGCAGATGACAGGCACCGGGGAGGCACCCGCGGGCACCGCCAGCTGGACCTCGGGCGTCGATGTGTCCAGTGCCGAGATGGCCCAGGATCCGTACCAGGTCTACGCCCGGCTGCGAGCCGAGTGCCCGGTAGCCGAGACCGCGGCTCGTGGCGGCTACTGGCTCGTCTCCCGATACGCCGACTGCCTGCAGGCGCTGAACAAGCCCCATGTGTTCTCCAGCGCGCAGACCACCGTGCCGATGCTCAGCGACGCGGTCGGGCCGATGATCCCGCTCAACATCGACCCGCCCGAGCACGGCGCCTACCGCCGGGCACTGCTGCCGCTGTTCGGCCCGCGCCGGATCGCGGCCCTGGAGCCGGTCGCCCGCGCGGCCGCCCGGAAGCTGGCCGGACAGCTGCGGTCGGCCCCGGAGGCTGACTTCATCGCGGACTTCGCCATCCCGTATCCGTACGAGGTGTTCCTGCCGATGATGGGCCTGCCGACCTCGGACATGGAGCTGTTCCTCGGCTGGGAAGAAGAGAGCCTGCGCCGGCAGAGCGTTGACGCCGAGGCCGCCCGCATCGCGGTCACGGTAACCCGGCCCAAGGTCATCAGCTACTTCTCCGCCATCATCGCCGAGCGGCGCCGCGGCCGCGGCGGGTCAGCCCGCGATGTCAACGCCGGCCGGCTGGCCGCCCGGGCGGGCGGCCGCCCACTCAGCGACGGCGAGATCCTGCGGATCTGCATCCTGCTGTTCCAGGCCAGCCTGCACACCACCGCCGATGCGCTGGGCAACATCATCTGGTATCTCGCCCAGCATCCCGGTCAGCGCGACCTGCTGGCCCGGCAGCCGGAGCTGATCCCGTCCGCCGTAGAGGAGCTGCTGCGCTACGAGGGCGTCTCCCAGGTCGGCCGGATCACCACCAGCGAGGCGGAGGTGGGCGGCGCCCGCATTCCGGCCGGCTCGTTCGTCGTGCTACTCGTGCCGTCAGCCGGCCGCGACGACGGGGAATTCGACGAGCCCGACAACGTGCGCCTCGACCGGCATCCGAACCGGCACCTGGCGTTCGGCGCGGGTGCGCACCGGTGCCTCGGTGCTTACCTCGCGCGGATGGAGATCCGGGTGGCGCTGGAGGAGATCAGCACCCTGCTGCCAGACTTCGCGCTGAGCGCGGCCCGGCCGGTCCGGCGGCACGTCGGGTTCCTCCGCGGCACCGATGAGCTCTGGCTCACGACCGGCGGAAGGGCTGGTGATGCCGCGTGACAGAGACACTGCAGATCCTGCTGAACTCGGTGAGCGCGATCGGGCCGATCCTGCTGATCGCGCTGGCCATCACCTCGTTCATGTCCGCGACCCGGGTGCTCAACGCGGCCGTCGGGTCCGTGGTCGTGATCAGCGCCTTCCTCGGCATATGGGGGGACGAGCACGGCGGCTTCGCCTTGTCGCTGATCTGCGCGATCGGCAGCGCCGTGGTCCTCTACCTCGCGATGGAGCTGCTCGTGCTCCGCCCGCAGCGGCTGCGGCTCGCGAATGTGGAGATGGGCTCGTTCGCCGCCACGCTGGGCATTGCGACGATCCTGAGTGCCGCCGCCGCGATGGCCACTGGCGGGCTGACCCTGTCCCTGCCGTCGGCCAGCATCCGGGTCAACGGCATCCTGGCGGTCGGCGGGGCCGCGATCCCATATATCTCCCTCATCCAGTTCGCCTGCTCCGTCGTCCTGGCTGTCCTGCTCGGCCTACTGCTGCGCCGTACCAGCTTCGGCCGCCGGTTCCGCGCGCTGTCCAGCAACCGGCCCCTGGCCGCGGCGATCGGCGTGGACGTGAACAGGATGGCGCTGCTCAGCGCCCTCCTCGGCGGCGCCCTCACCGGGCTGGCCGCGTTCCTGTCGCTGATAGAAATCAGAAGCCTGGACGTCACCAGCGCCAGTGACTACCTGCTCATACCATTCGCCGCCGTGGTGGCCGGCGGGCTCGGCAGCCTGCGCGGCACCGTGATCGCCTGCTGCTTCTTCGGTATAGCCGAGACGGTTGCGATCACCTTGATCGGGAAGCCGGGCGTGCAGGACATCCTGGTCTTCGGGCTGCTGTTCGTCATCCTCTATGTCCGGCCGCAGGGCTTCGAGTCCGCAACGGCAGCGAGCTGAGGCCGGCATGCCCGGACGGAGCACAGCGCCGCCGGAGTTCATCCTGCACGGCATCTGCAAGGACTTCGGCGGGTTCCGGGCATTGTCGGACATCTCACTGCAGCTGCGCGGACCCGGCATTGTCGGCCTCGTCGGCCAGAACGGCGCAGGCAAATCGACCATGCTGTCGCTGCTGTGCGGCGCCCTCGCCCCGACCGAGGGTGAGCTGGTGTTCGACGGGACACCGGTGATCCGGCGGCGGCGCAACGCGCTCCCGTCGATGGGGATCTGCCGGCTCTTCCAGGAAGTGCACCTCATCGCCGGGCTGCGCGTCTGGGAGAACATCGCGCTCGGCCTCAGCGTGCGGCAGGGCACCGGACGGCGCGGCGAGCTGCTGGCCCGCGGCAGTGCGCTGCTAGCCAGGGTACGAACCTGCGCCCGGGAGGTCGGCCTGGACGACGATACGCTGGACCGCTGGCCGGCAGCTTTGCCCATCGGCACGCAGCGGCGGGTCGAGCTCGCCAGGCTGACCGCGAGCCAGCCGCGGGTGGCGTTGCTGGACGAGCCGACGGCGAACCTGAGCCTGGCCGAGAGCGACGAGGTCGCCACGGTCGCGCAGCGCCTTGCCCAGACGGCGCTGGTGATCCTCGTGGAGCACAACATGCAGCTCGTCTACACGATCGGCGAGCGGGTAATCGTTCTGGCTGAGGGCAGGGTCGCCGCGGACGGGCCGCCGGCCGAGGTGGCGCAGGACCCTGCGGTGCGCCAGGCCTACCTCGGCTATGCGGGCGCAGGCGGGGCCTCATGAACACCAGCCTGCGGTGGAGGCGGGCCGGGCGGCGCGGGCCGGCCGTCACCGCCACGTCCGAATCAGCCGGACAGCCGGAAGGCGCCGACGGGCTGGTATTGCGGGCAGCCGGCGTGACCACCGGCTACGGCCGCCGCCCGGTCGTCCGCGACGTGTCCGTCGACGTCGGCGCCGGTCAGTGCCTGGTCATCGTCGGACCTAACGGCGCCGGGAAGACAACGCTGCTGCGCGCCATTGCGGGCCTGCTGCCATTGCGCGAAGGACAGATCGTGCTGCAGGGTCAGGACGTCACCAAGGCACGGCCCCGAGTCCGTACCGATGCCGGGATGACCTTCGTGCCAGACCGCGATATCGTCTTCGGCTCGATGACCGTCCTGGAGAACCTGCGGATAGCGCTGGACGCAGCCGGCCGGCGGTTCACTGCCGAAGCGGCCGATCAGGTCTTCGACCTCTTTCCCATTCTCCGGCAGCGGGTGAAGCAGCCGGCCGGGACGCTGAGCGGCGGACAGCGGCGGATGCTGGCGATCGCCCGCGCCATGATCGTCCGGCCCGCGCTCATGGTGCTGGACGAACCGAGCGCCGGACTCTCGGTAGCCATCCAGCTTGACGTCGCGCAGCGGCTCCGCCAGCTGCATGACAGCGGGATCGCCACGCTGATAGCCGAGCAGAACCTGCAGTTCGCCAGCTCCGTCGGCCAGGCGGCCCTGCTGCTGGACCGGGGCCTTGTTCGCTGGCGCGGCCAGGCTGCCGAGCTGCTGACCGCGCCCGCGGTCGAGGAGGCCATCATCGGCCGCGGCATCAGGCCCGGCGCTGACCGGGAGCAGGCACGCAACCCGGAGGCCAGCCATGGCAGCTGAGCTGACAGCCACCCGGCCGGGTGGTCACGGATCCGGAGCCGGACCGGGTTGCTCGAGACGCTGCGTCCCGGAGCCCGCAGCGGACGGGAAAGCGTCATGCTGACCCAAGGAAACCAGATCAACCTCATCATCCTGGCCATCCTGACCTGCAGCATGGCCATGCCCCTGCGGGCAGGGTTGCTCTCCCTCGCGCCAATCGGCATGGCGAACATCGGCGGATATGGTGCAGCACTGCTGCTGCTACACACATCGCTCGGCCCGGTTGTCGCAGTCCTGGCGGCGATGACGGGCGGCGCCGTGCTCTCTGCCTTCCTGTCCTTCCCGCTCGCCCGGATGCGCGGGCTCTATACCTCGATCGGCACCCTGGCCTTCCTGGTGATAGTTACCGACCTGGCCACCAGCGCCAGCATCACAGGCGGCAGCCTCGGCCTCATCGAGATCCCGTTCTACAACATGGTGGGCATCGGGCTCCTTGTCCTCGGCTGTGCCGTCGCGATCTTGTACTGGCTGGACCACAGCACGTTCGGACGGCGCATTGATCTCGTCGGCCACGACGAGGACCTGGCCCGGTCCCTCGGGGTCAGCATCACCGCAACCCGCGTCGTCTCCCAGGTGATCGCCGGAGCGCTGGCCGGGTTCGCCGGGGCGGCCTACGTCATGAGCTTCTACATCATGACGCCAGGCATCTTCGATTTCTATTTCGCCGTGCAGATCGTAGCGTTCCTCTTCCTAGGCGGCGCCGCCTACTGGCTCGGACCGCTGATCGGCAGCCTGCTCCTTGGCGGCCTCTCGGTCTGGCTGACGAACCTTGGCTACTGGTCCGACGTGATCTCGGGCGGCGTGATGGTGCTGATCATCATCGTCTACCCGGAGGGCATCGGCGGCCTGCTACGCAATCGGCTGCGGTACCGCGGCTGGGCAACCCGCCAGTTCCGCCGCGGCCGCTTCCCGCTGCCGTCAGCACCGGCGGCGGCGATGTCGGCGTCCACAGCGAGCGGGGGAGAGGACCAGTCATGACCCTGTACCAGCTGACGCCCAAGCACACCGACCTGCAGGCTGGTCACCCGGGGGTCCGCCGACACCGTGGTCCAGCCGCGGGCCGCTGCCGGCGACAGCGAGGCGATGTATCCGCAGGACATACTCCTTGCCGCACGAGATGCCGCAGGTACACGACCGCTTGTAAGACGGTGTCCAGCACCAGAGATCGCGATCTCGTCAGCCGTCTGTCGCGTGCTCCGGACGATCTCGAGGAGCCATCTCAAGACCAAGAAGCCTGAAGGTTAGAGTCTCCTTGCCCGTGTTTGTTGACCACGTAGTTGTCTGCTCCACCCGGGCTGTCACTCGCTGGTTGAAGAAAGGGCCAAGAGTAGCCGCGAGGGCTTTGTCTGCCGTCATCCTCACGGCCGAACCACCCTGCACCTTAAGTTCCGCCTTCTTGTCAGTGCTCACTGTGGAGAGTATCCCGATCAGCTGGACAATCCTCGTCTCAATCTTGTTGAGGTCAATCGCGCGACCCAGAGCTAGCGCCGACTCTCGTTCGAGCGAAGCCAGGCGTCGCTGGCCGCCGGGATTACGCCAGCTGAGGTCCACGTCAATTTCGTCGCCGACGATCTGCCTAACAAGATCAGAGAGGTGCTTGGCGGTACGGGGTCCCAGCCTGCGGAGGTACTGAGCAAGCTGGCTGCTCTCGGCACCTTGGACATGGGACTGCTCGATGACGGAGAACAACTCGGTCATGACGACATCAACTAGGGTGTCGGTGCCCGTCAGACCAGGTGCCTCGTCACCCGTTACATCCTCGCCGGCGCCGATCAGGCTGAAAACTACTGACCCGGCTCCTATTTCTGGGAGCAGCCGCAGCTCGGTCGCCTGCAGGATTTGCGCCTGTATTACTCCGTGAAGGGTAGGCGCCCGCCGCAATGCCTGTCCGATTGACGAAATCGCCTCCTGGATGGATGTCAGGATTCCGGCGGCCTCGCGTACAGGAATCTCGTGACCAGGCACCCCGGGCCCGTGCAATCGCACATCCACTTCTGGCCGATCCGGAGGAACGACGCTGCCAATCTTCTCCATCAGGGCGCGAATGCTCAGCCTTCCCAGTTCTTCCGGGTCAGCGGGCGCGACCACACCGGAAGCCGCAGCTAGCCTGCGTAGTTCCTCAAGGCGCTCGTTAGGGATAGGCACTGAACGGCACCTCCAGGTATCCGCGTAGCGGCACAGCATCTCTCGGATTCGGCGGGGTAGGAGGGTTGGTCTTAGGGGTCTGTCGCTGCCGCTGCCACCAGTCGTCCCAGTAGCCCCGCTGCCGGAAGTACCGCTCCTGAAAGGGACCAAAGCCAGGACTCAGTGGTTGCGGAGTCTGTTCCCACGGGATGATGTAGCTGTCGACTCTGAGACTGAGCCTGGTCCTGACCTGCGAAGTCGCAAATAGCGTCACGATCTGCTGCTCCGGAGTCGAACGGCGCCGGTAATCGTCTGCATTGACAATAAAGGTGGCGTCCAGGTCCTCGGGGTCCATTTTGCTAGTGGTGAAGCTTCCCCCCAGCCACGCTGCGTGGACCGTGACGGCTGTCTGTAGGAACGCAACGGCTTGCTGCCAGGCGCTCCAGATGGCAGCACGGCTGGAAGACGTGGCGAACCCGGACGCTGAGACGAACGCAGCCTCGACCTCGGCCTCCGTGCAGTGGTGTCGTCCCAGCGGTAGCAAGCCGGAAGCGGGGTCAACTGGGGGAATCATGGGAACTGCTCCACCCGGACGACACGTGACAGAGTGACGTTGCATGCACGTTACGCATCTAACCGGCCACGCACGTTGTGCGCACTTCAATCGGTGCGTGTCGTGGCCAGGGCGGGGTCGGCTGGCGGGTGTCCACCCCATGGTTGCGTGAGGCGGTACGAACTCATTGCCGTCCCCGCAAGGTACCAGATAACTGCGCCACGCCGGTCGCCCAAGCCGGACCATCAAATAATTAGAACACAATTTCGCTACACTCGCCAGTGTGCCTCCGCGGGTCTGGCGTTGTAAACCACTCGGTCGACCAGTGCCCTCGCTGCCAGGTACATGCAACAGGATCGTGTCAGGACGTGCAGCCCGGTAGCTGACAGGAGACCCATAGGTGGCCCGAATGGCTGTTTGGAGTCATGAAAGCTGGCTGTGCGGCACAGGGCGTCTGACGCCTGTGCGAGTGTGTGCGTACGGTCCAATGGGCGAAGTTGGCGCGGGCGGTCATAATGTCGGGGTGCTTGGGGCCTACCACCCGTTCGCAGACGCCGCGCACTGGTCCCGGGCTCCTCGCTGCGGCAGGTGGCGCCTGAGTGGCTGCTCGGCCGAAAGCGGCGACGGCGGGCTGGGAGCCGGAGGATTAGACGCAGTGGGACTCAGCTGGACTTCATGGGACATGATCGAAAAGGTGCGCCGCGCTGTCCAGGGATTGCGCGGAGTTACGGACGCGGGGCGGACGGAACGCGGTTTTCACGCCAGGGGGAATGGAGAATCTGCAGGTCAGCGGCTATTCTGATGGGTGAGGATGAACGGTCTGACCAAGAAATAACCACCTCAGCCCGCTCGCGTGACCGCGGTTCCGGGCATAACGAGATAACCCCGTGACAAGCGTGCCCGGGGCCTGCGGTGATGGCTATGCGGTTGTTGCTGGCTTCCGGGTCAGGCGGCGTCCTCCCGGAGGGTGATGATGACGTCGTAGCCGAGGGCCTCGAGCTGGCGGCGGGCGTTGCGGGCCTTGCGGCTGCGGTCGGTGTTCCGGGCGTGCCAGCCGGATCCGAGATCCTGATAGCGGGCGGCGCGGTCGTTCAGCAGATGCCAGACGATGATCAGGATGGAGCGGCCCACGGCGCAGCCGGCCTTCTTCCGGCCGCCCCCGCCGGGACGGGCGGCCAGAGGGCGGAAGCGCTCGCCCAGGAAGGTGTCGGTGTTCGCAGCGGCGCAGGCGGCCAGGACGGCGATCCGCTTGGCG